>PPYF01660530.1_pt1 | contig 19252 bp, 20 predicted proteins | sample 1559871 | NCBI WGS metagenome assembly PPYF01 (sample SAMN08240021, study PRJNA423297) | Human gut metagenome, whole genome shotgun sequencing project. | reverse complement strand
GACCTCGCTAAGCACCGGCGGACTCCCATGTCCCCTCCGCAATTGATTCCGCCTACTTCCCCGGGTCAGGTTTTCGCCGGGGACGAAAGACTCATATACACACTCCACCACCCCGTCCGCTGCCTGCGGCGGCGTCCTCACCTGTGCAAAATAAAAACAGAGCAGCTTAAACAGTCTTCCTGTTCTCTCTGCTCCGTCTTTATTTTGCCAGGTTTGCAAATTTTGTCAGCTCCGGCCTCCACATAAGCTGGATGGTTCCTATCGGACCGTTTCTCTGTTTTGCAATAATTACCTCTGCAATATTCGGCATATCCGTATCTTTATTATAATAATCATCTCGATATAAAAACATTACAACGTCGGCATCCTGCTCGATCGCCCCCGACTCTCGAAGGTCGGAAAGCATCGGCCTGTGATCCGGCCTGGTCTCACAGGCTCGCGACAGCTGGGACAGCGCAATTACCGGCGCATTCAGTTCCCTGGCCAGTGCCTTCAGTGATCGCGATATCTCCGAGATCTCCTGCTGCCTGTTCTCACCGCCCTTGCCGCTGCCGGACATCAGCTGCAGGTAATCGATAATTACAACGCTAAGACCATATTCCAGCTTCATTTTACGGCACTTGGAGCGCAGATCCATGATGGAGATACCCGGTGTATCATCGATAATCAGCTTTGAATTTCCGATTACTCCGATGCCTTCCACCACCGCGTCCCAATCGGCATCTGTCAGAGTACCGGTACGAAGCTTTTGTGAATCCACATTAGACTCCATTGAAAGCATTCGGTTTACGAGCTGCTCTTTTGACATCTCCAGGCTGAAAACCATACAGGGAAGTCCCTTCTTAACCGCTACATGGTCAACAACGTTGAGTACAAATGCTGTTTTACCCATAGACGGCCGGGCCGCAATCAAAATAAAATCCGACGGCTGAAAACCGGATGTACGGTAATCCAAATCGATGAACCCGGTGGGTACGCCGGTGACGGTTCCCTGATTCTTAGATGCCGTCTCAATCTTTTCCAATACATTCAAAGCGACCTGCCTGATAGGCACAAATTCACCCGAGCCTTTACTCTGAAGCAGATCGAACACGGCTTTCTCCGTATGAGACAAAATATATTCCAGTTTATCCTTGCCTGCGTAGCAAAGCCCTTCTATCTCTTCGTTTACTTTAATAAGCCGCCTCAGTACGGCTTTCTCCCTGACGATATTCGCATAGGTTTTAACATTGGCAGACGTCGGTACCGTTGTGACTATGTCGCGGACAAACTCCAGGCTGCTGACCTCCGGCGGGACGTCCTTTTCCTTTAAGCGGTTCTGGAGTGTTACCAGATCTACCGGCTTGCCCTCATTGAACAGCTCCACCATGGACTCAAACATCACACCATACTGGTGCTGGTAAAAATCGGCGCCTGTGACTATCTCAGACGCCGAAATAATTGCCTCTCTATCCATCAGCATCGAGCCGATGACCGACTGTTCTGCTTCTACGCTGTGGGGAAGTACCCTTTTTATAAGCGCTTCATCCATCTGTAGACCTCCGATTTCTGAACAATTACCGGCTTGTCAGAATTTCATTTTTTCTGCCGGATTCTTAGCTTTCCACTACCTTGACAGCCAGTTTTCCTGTTACATCCCGATGAAGCTTGATCGGCACCTCATGGGTTCCGAACGTCTTAAGCGGTTCCGGAAGCACCAGTTTCTTTTTATCAATTTCCATTCCAAGCTGATCCTGGATCGCTTTTGTAATTTCCTTCGATGAAACAGAGCCAAACGCTTTTCCGCCCTCTCCCGCTTTGATGGAAAGTGTGATGGATTTCTCCGCCAGGTCCGCAGCCAGATCCTTTGCCGCCTGAAGCTGCTCCGCAGCGATTTTATCGGCGTTGGCCTTCTGCAGTTTTAAGTCGTTAAGGTTCTTTGAAGTTGCTTCGATTCCCAATTTCTTAGGCAGAATAAAGTTTCTGGCGTAACCGTCGTTCACCTTTACAATCTGTCCCTTTTTTCCTAATGCTTTTACGTCTTCCAATAATACAACTTCCATGTCTATATATCCCCTTTCTCCAGCATGTCTGTAATAATCTCTTTTAATTTTACCTTGGCTTCCTCAATCGTTGCTCCCTTTAACTGGGCTCCGGCAATCGTCCTGTGGCCGCCGCCTCCCATCTTCTCCATCATAATCTGGACATTAATCTCGTCGATGGAACGGGCACTGAAGTAAATCGTGTCATCAAGATGAGTAAGTACAAAAGATGCCTTGATTCCGACGATATCGAGCATCTCGTTCGCCGCCTGGGCCCCGACCACGGTCGGACTCTCAATCCCTTCAGCCGGACACTCTGAAATGGCAAAATACTCTTTAAATATCTCCGCCTTCTGGATTGCCTCGGCTCTCGCCTTATAGTCCTCCAGCTTATCGCGGAACAATTTTCTGACCCTGACCACATCAGCGCCGTTTCTGCGCAGGAAAGCTGCCGCCTCAAACGTTCTGACTCCGGCCTGGTTCATGAAGTTATTTGTATCAATAACGATTCCGGCATACATGGCGTCAGCCTCTGCCGGCTTGATTTTAATGCCGTCTCCGATATACTGAAGAATCTCAGCCACCATCTCACATGTTGAAGATGCATACGGCTCCACATAGGACAACACTGCGTTGTCGATTATCTCACTGCTCTGTCTGTGGTGATCCAGCACCACAATCGTCTTAATCTTCTTAAGCAGTTCCGGAGCTTCGGCAATACTCGGCCTGTTGACGTCAACGACAAACAGCATCGTATTGGCATCAGCCCACTCAGCCGCCTCTTCACCCGTCATCAGCAGATCTTCCGGGTAATCCGGATTGTTCTGAAATCTTGCCATCATCGGCTTAACAGAAGAATTGACGCTGTTGACGACGATTCTGGCCTTTTTATTAAACGAAGTGGCTATCCGGTAGATCCCGATGGCCGCGCCGAAGGAGTCGATATCGCCAATTTTGTGACCCATAATCAGCAGTTTGTCTTTTGTATCCATCAATTCCCGCATTGCATGCGCTTTGACGCGGGCTTTAACACGGGTCGTCTTCTCAAGCTGCTGGGATTTTCCGCCGTAATAGCGGATTCTCGTTCCGTCCTTGACTACAGCCTGATCGCCGCCCCGGCCCAAAGCCATGTCAATGGCGGTTCTGGCATATTCGTAGTTCGTTATATAGCTGGTTCCGTTCATACCCATACCGATACTGAGCGTAACCGCCATCTCGTTCCCGATATTAACAGTCTTAACATCTTCCAGAAGTGAAAAACGGTTCTCCTGAATCTCTTCCGTATACTGCTGCTTGATGACAAAAAGATATTTATCCTTCTCGAGCTTCTTAACAATCCCATCCATATTGGAGATATATTTGTTAATCTTACGGTCAATCAGTGCAGAAAGAAGGGAGCGTCTCACCTCTTCCACGCTCTCCAGCGCCTCTTCATAATTATCGAGATAAATCAGGCCCGCTACCAGCTTCTGGTTATCAATCTCCCTCTTATAGGAGAGTACTTCCGTCTCATCAAACAGATAGATAGCCAGCAAGGTCTCTTCCGTGATCCCCTGAGCTTCTTCCAGTTTCAGGCTCTCATTCTCATCCATATAAATCTGCCTGATATCAACCCGGTAAAATTTCCCGTCAAAAGAAGAATGGATGCTGGAACGTTCCTCCATATCTTCCAGAATTTCTTTTGTAATATCCGGAAAAATAGCCGTCAGGCTCTTTCTGCAGCTTTTGTCCTCTTTCACAACAGCCCCGAAGGCACTGTTCATCCAAATCAGATGGCCTTCCGAATCAGCTATCGCATATGGCATCGCCATCTCAGAGAGAAGCTGCTTCTGCACCCATGCATATTCTGTCGAAAACTCCACCAGTCCGCCCATCAGCCGTTTTCTCCTGTACAGGAACAGCCACAGGGCAATTACAATATAAAGCAAGGTAAATCCAGACATAGCAAAGCCGGCCTTGGAGCTGATCGCACCCACAACCAGGTTTGCCGCCATCAAAAAAACCGACAATATTACCGGCCATTGCAGATAAAAACGCAGTTGGCCCTTTATTTTTGTATTTTCTCTCATTCTCTGTCTCCCGTGAAAAACCGCCCACCTATTCTCAACATTATATCATAAACAAATCTGTTAGTCCAGAAATAGATTGGAACCGGGTCCGGCGCCGGTAACAGTTAGTTACTGATCACTCCTTGCGGAAACCAAAATTCCGCCGGGTATTAACCTGCTGCTTTTGCAATATGACGTCAAATCTGATATAATAGGCAGACAAAGAGAAATCGGGTAAATTACAAATGAGGGTTATCGCTTATGCTATTATTCAGTATGGTTGAGAATGAAAAAGATTTATCGAAGTTTCAGCGGATTTATGATCAGTATAAAAACATGATGTACTGGGTTGCCTATGATATCACGAAGAACACACATGACGCGGAAGACGTGGTACAGCTTTCTCTGATAAAGCTGATTGATATATTATACAGAATAGAAGAAGAGGAAATAGGCCGGTCACGCTGCAAAAATCTCTTGATTACTATCACAAAAAACACCGCTATCGATCATTTACGCAAAGCCAGTCATGCGCCAATCCCTTTTGAAACAGTTGAAAAACCAGATACCAGCCGGAGTGCGGAGGATCTCTACATCGAGACGGAGGACTATAAAAAGTTAATCCAATGCATAGACAAACTGGACGAAAAATATACAGAGGTACTCAGGTTAAGGCTCCTTCACCACCTGAGCGCCAGAGAAACGGCTAAAATATTGAATATAAGCGAATTTAACGTGAACACTCGTCTTTTGCGTGCAAAACGGCTGCTGGCAGAGCTGTTAAGGGAGGTGTTAAAATGAGTGACGATTTAAAGCGAAAGAAAAGTGATTATTTATTAGAATTAGCCCTCGAAGAACAGCTTGAAAATGACAGAGAAATGCAGGCCTATCAATCCGGCAATGAACGTCCGCATGAATTTTCTGATGAGCATAACCGTAAAATAAAAGATATATTAAAACGGGCAGAAAGAGAAGAGAACAAGAAGAAATATCGCAGAAAACGTCTTCAGGCTGCTGCCTGCATCATCCTTATCCTGTCTATCAGCACTCTGACTGTGACGCGTGTGGAAGCATTTCGTCTGCCTTTGATACGGTTTTTCTCGGAGATACGGGAAAAGTCAACGAAGCTTAATATGCAGGGAGAAAATAATTTTAATTTGACTAAAAAATTTCAGGAATATGAGCCTCAGTATATTCCTAGTGGGTTTAGTGTTAACAGCTTTAATGAAAGTGAAGTGTCTTTCTATATAAAGTATATTAATGATGAAGAAAATAAGGCCTATACATTCTATTATTTTCAAAATTCTCCAACAAAGGCAATGGATACAGAAAAAGCAGATGTAGTTGAAACTGAAATTAATGGCAATAAAGCCTATATAATTGAAAAAGAGGAAGAGGTAAGAATTTTAATGTATAAAAACATGCATCAGTTTTACCTTCGAGGTTCACTTCCTGCAAATGAAGCTTATAAAATTATGGAAAGCATAAAATAATATAAAATTGTGTTATATTTGAGGTTCCTGAAACGTTTATAATATGAATAAAAAAAGGAGGAATCTTTGTATGAAAAACATGATTCGAAAAGTATTTGTAACTTTTGTTGTCACCGTCACCATGATATCCTGCCTTGCTATGACAGCTTTTGGTGCTAATGCTACCCCCAGATGGTCACACTGGACGATGCTAAGCGGTGAGATTATAATCAAATCGGATAATGTAGCTCTTGTTTCCGTTGTTTGTGATTGCAGTCCCAAAGAAGCAAATAAAGTAACCGTAAAATGTGAACTTCAACAGCTGGACGGTTCCTGGAAGACAATAAAAAGTTGGACAGAAACAGAAAATGACACCTCAATCATAGTAGAAAAGACATATGGTATTGCGAAAAATTACAGTTATCGTGTTAAGGTAACAGCAAAAGCATATAAAGATACCAAACTGTTGGAAACCGTAACCGAAACCTTTGATTACGGCTATTATCAGTAAATTTTTTTTGCTGATATGTTCCTAATGATTTCACACAAAAAAGAAAGCCGGTATTGACTTTCACGGTACATCGTATAACGATAACCTGCACGCAACGCGCACAGGTCACCGCCATCAATAAGGAGCCCCTGAACATATATTGTTCCGGGGCTCTCATTATTTATAAGTATCATATTGTTCATAGGTCGGGAACTTACTGAATTGAAATGATAATCAATAAATATATTTAAATTCACAAAGAATTATTTATGAGATAGAAAATACAGATTAGAATTATATTCCCACTAAATGGAGGGAGCCGGCCGGGATTTCTCCCCGCCGGCATGAGTATGAAAAAGTCTATGTAAAAGGTTGTTCTCCTGTTTGATTAATACTATACAGGAAATTTGTGACCAAAGTTTGACCCTGAAATAAACAAACCATAAAAAGGATTAAGACTTTCTGACAAAATCAGGAAATTCATATCAACCGGCCCGATTCAACTTGAATACGTGACAACCTTAATGAGCAAAACCGTTGCCGCGTCATATACTATAAGTAATGGGAAATTGAAGGTATACTCCTATGCATGCTGAAAGGTATACAATCACTATATTTGGAATTGACGCAAAGTACTATACTGATGAATACATTTCACATATCTGGAAAACTTGTACTGAAAATGAATATCAAAAAAGCCGTCAATTTATCACCGGGCTTGTTGATAAGAGAAGCCTGGTGTGCGGAACAATAAGAGGATGCGAATTAGCCGAATACGCCCATATCATCACAGTCGTCAGAAATCCTGTTGAGTTCAGCGATACCGATACTTTCTGGAACTCTTTAAAAAATGTACTCAAGGAATTGCGGGTTTCTCTGGGGAATCCCAGTATGACGATCGCGAAGCAGCAGATAGAATATTATTATTTTAAATAGTAAAACGATTATAAAAACTTCCCTGAAAAAAGGGGGGGCCGGCTGGATTTCTCCCGCCGGCATGAGTATGAAAAAGTCTATGTAAAAGGTTGTTGTCCTGTTTGATTATTACTATACAGGAAATTTGTGTCAAAAGTTTGACCTGCGGATAAACAAATAATAAAAAACATAAAGACTTTATTATGGAATTGGAAATAATCAAATAAACTCTGGTGATCCCGGCGCTGTTCCCCTCCCCCGTTACTGTTCACACCCCGCCAGAAATCGGCGTGGTGCGAAATTCCATTCCAGTATTGACAATCCGTCAATATAGTGTTACACTCACCATCAATAGGGAGCTCGTAGGCGGGCTGAGAGGAAGTAATCTAACTTCGACCTTTATAACCTGATTTGGATAATGCCAACGTAGGGATCATACAAGACGGATATATAACTATTCGAGCCTGGGATCTGTTGGTCCCAGGTTTTTTTATTTAACAGGAAAGACTCCTGTTAAATAAAAACCGCTCCGCGGAGGATCGCACTGCGGCGGGATGGAATTATGTCGCCACAGCGACCCGCCGCAGGCGGAGAATCCCGCTCGCGGGATTCTTTCTTGTTCAACAGGAAAGAATCCTGTTAAATAAAAACCGCTCCGCGGAGGATCGCACTGCGTGCTCAGGCGTATGACCGCTAAAGCGGACGCGCTCCGGAGTGGGTGACGGCCGGGACAGGCTCTATAATTATATCCCTGATCCCTCCAGAAAAAAAGGAGGATATGCAAATGAGCTACACCACACAAATGGACGCCGCCAGAAAAGGCATCCTGACTAAAGAAATGAAAGCCGTGGCGGAAAAAGAGAATTTTGACCCGCAGGAACTGATGCGCCTCGTCGCAGAAGGCAGTGTGGCCATCCCGGCCAACAAACGCCACACCTGTCTTGAGCCGAATGGAATCGGTTCGATGCTGAAAACAAAGATTAATGTAAACCTGGGAACCTCCCGGGACTGCAGTGATCTCGACATGGAACTGAAAAAGGTGAATGACGCTGTCGCTATGGGCGCCGAGTCGATTATGGATTTAAGTTCCTTTGGAGATACGGGCAAATTCCGCCGCAAACTGACTTCCGAGTGTCCGGCCATCATCGGTACCGTACCCATCTATGATGCTGTCGTCTATTACCATAAGCCATTAAAGGAAATAACTTCAAGAGAATGGATTGATATTGTGAAAATGCATGCTGAGGACGGCGTGGATTTTATGACCATCCATATCGGCATCAATAAAAATACGGCAGACCGCTTCAAAGAGGCAAAGAGGCTGACAAATATCGTTTCAAGAGGCGGTTCCATCATCTTCGCCTGGATGGAAATGACCGGTCTTGAAAACCCGTTCTTTGAACATTTCGACGAGATCCTGGAGATTTGCCAGGAATATGATATAACCCTCAGTCTGGGCGACGCCTGCCGGCCCGGATGTATCGCGGACGCTTCCGATATTTCCCAGATCGAGGAGCTGATTACCCTGGGTGAGCTTACCCAGAAGGCATGGAACAAGAATGTCCAGGTCATTATCGAAGGCCCGGGCCATATGCCTCTTGATCAGATTGCCGCAAACATGAAAATCCAGCAGACGCTCTGCAAAGGCGCGCCTTTCTATGTCCTGGGGCCCCTGGTAACAGACATTGCCCCCGGTTATGATCACATCACGGCTGCCATCGGAGGCGCTATCGCTGCAGCGTCAGGAGCCTCCTTCCTCTGCTATGTAACTCCGGCCGAGCATCTGCGGCTTCCGGATCTCGACGATGTAAAGGAAGGCATTATCGCCTCCCGAATCGCCGCTCATGCGGCCGATATTGCCAAAGGTATCAGAGGAGCCTCCGACTGGGATCAGAAAATGAGTGAGGCCAGAAAACGGCTCGACTGGGAAAAAATGTTCGACCTGTCCATTGACCCGGAGAAGGCCAGACGTTACCGCGCCACAGGGAAACCGGAAAAAGAAGACACCTGCTCCATGTGCGGTAATTTCTGCGCTGTAAAAAACATGAACCGTATCCTCGACGGAGAGATTGTCAGCATCTATGACGAATAAAAGAATCGCTTATACTTGAAGGAATTATACATATATTCATGCAAATAAGGAGAATACGTAATGAAAAATCATATGACAGTCCTCTGCGGCGATGAAAAAGATTCTGCTCTTCCCACGCACACTCCGACGAGAGCCTCCAATGCCCTGAGTCTGAGAAAAACTGTAATTGGAGGCATGCTGGTCGCTCTGACCGTAGCCCTGTCCGGCTTTTCCGTACCGATCGGCGCCTCCCGCTGCTTTCCAATCCAGCATTTCATCAACGTTATCGCCGGAGTTTTTCTTGGGCCGTTATACGGCGTCGCCATGGCTTTCTGCACCTCTCTGATCCGGAATCTCATGGGTACAGGCAGTCTTCTGGCCTTCCCCGGCAGCATGGCGGGAGCGTTCCTGGGCGCATTTCTCTTCCGGAAAACCGGCCGCTTTGTTCTAGCTTATGCCGGCGAGATAATCGGAACCGGAATCATTGGGGCAATGCTCTGCTATCCGGTGGCAGTCCTCCTAATGGGTAAAGAAATCGCACTCTTTTTCTATGTCGTACCATTCCTGACAAGTACTGTATGCGGAACGGCCATGGCCGTGGTTCTTCTCGAGGTACTGCGCCGCTCTTCCCTGTTCTCACACCTTAACCGGATGATTCAGGGATAATCTCCCACCAAAAAGGACGGCCCGTCATTTAACCGGGCCGTCCTGCCATACACTGTTCTGTTCAGGGCTGCACTGACAATGCTGCCGTCATTTAACAGCTTCACATAATAATTCCACACACTTATCAAGACCCAAATCTCCGCTGTTGAGCATCAGATCATAGTTCTCACGGCTTCCCCACTTCTGATTTGTATAATTCTCATAGTGGATCCGCCTTCTCTTATCTGTCTGGTACATAAATTCATCAATATATTCTTCTATCTCACCGTATTCTTCAATGGCCCTTCTCTTCCTGATGTCCCGGTCTGCATAAATAAATACGCGCAGAACATCGGGCCGGCTTTTCAGAATGTAATCGGCGCAGCGCCCCACGATGATACAGGAACCCCGTTTGGCCGCCTCCTCGATCGCTTTCTTCTGTGCCTGGTAAATCTGCTCTGTCAGCGGAAGCTCCGAAACCTTAGGCTCCCTCGGATAGGCAATCCCATAAAGAGTACCCATAGCAAAATTATAAAGCAGGCTGTTGGTCAATCTCTGCTCTCTGTCAGCGATCATCTCCGTAGGAAAGCCAATTTCTTTTGCCGCCGCATCAATCAGCTCTTTGTCATAGAATTCCATTCCCAGCTTCTTTGCCACGGTCAGTCCCACCTGGCGGCCGCCGCTTCCGTATTCACGGCTGATTGTGATTATCTTTTTTCCCATAATACAGGCCTCCTCCCATATTCAACAGGCGCTTCGCTATCGTTCCTTCCGAACTGTAGCGTTAATTCAATACTGCAATTCTTACCTATATAATACCATAACAGGAGGCAATTTTCAATTAACTATGGCTTGTATCAAGAAATTTTCTGTATCTTTATTATTGTTCACACCTCGCGGTATACAGCCGTGTAAACGGTAACGTATCTTTTTACAATACGCTGCGCCTCTACTGTCTGCTCAGCCTCCGTATTTCCTTCCTGAGTGTCGGCCCGATCAATACAGCCAGCGCTATTTTCGCGGCATCCCCCGGCAGATACGGAATGACACCGGCTCCCAGCCCAGCCGTAAAGCTGATTCCCAGCTGGCCGGCCAGCCAGACCGTACCAAAGACGTAACATACTGCCGTACCGGCTGCCATCCCTGCCACATGGGCTATCCGGTTGCCCTGAAAGTGATCAATGAACCAGCCCGCTATGACTGCCATAAAAATAAATCCAACCAGATAGCCGCCCGTTGGCCCCGCCAGCTTTGCCACACCGCCTGTAAAGCCTGAAAATACGGGAAGTCCGGCAAATCCAAGGAGCAGATAAATAAGATAACTTATCGTTCCGGCCTTCATTCCCAGCACATACACCGTCAGGTAGACTGCCAGATTCGTAAAAGAAATCGGCACCGGGCTGATGGGAATCGGGATTGCAAAGGGACCCAGAATACAGGTTACCGCCGTCATAACTCCTATTAATGCCATCTGACTCGTCGATAAAGCTCTCTTTTTCACTGAGCTGCTTGCTGTCTTTTCCATGGTTCTTGTCCTCTGTCCTTTCCTAAACCTCAAATCCCATTGATGTCAACATCGCCATATCGTCTGCAATGTTATTTCCCGATGTGGTCAGCATGTCCCCCGTAATCGCCGCGTTGGCCCCGGCCGTAAATACCTTTTTGCCGGAATGTTCCATTGAATTTCTCCCTGCTGCCAGCCTGACCTCTGCATCCGGATTAATATAGCGGAACATTGCAATGGTACGAAGAATCTCTTCCTCGCTCAGAGGCGGCAGCGTCCCGAAGGGCGTTCCCGGGATTGGCTGGAGAATATTGATTGGGATTGATTTTATTTCCATCTCATACAGGCTGAATGCCATATCGACTCTGTCCTCCCATGTCTCCCCCATTCCGATGATTCCGCCTGAACAGACGGCCAGACCGGCATTTCTGGCGCGCCGGATTACTTCCAGCTTATCATCATATGTATGTGTGGTACAGATATTTGGGAAATTCCTTCTCGATGTCTCTATATTCGCATGATAGCGGGAAATTCCGGCTTCTGCCAGCCTGTAGAAGTCCTCCTGGGAAAGCAGTCCGTGGGATGCGCACAGTTCAATCTTGCAATTTTCCTTCATGCTTCTGTATGCTCTCAGAGCCAGATCCATTTCCCGGCCGTTCAGGGCCCTGCCGGCCGTGACTACGGAGTATCTGCCGACTCCCTGTCTCTCATGCCTTCTGCAATCCTCAAGAATCTCCTCCGGTTCCAGGAAAGGATACTCGTTTATCTTTGCATTGTGGCATGATGACTGGGCACAGAATTTGCAGTCCTCCCCGCAGCGGCCGCTGCGGCCGTTGATGATAGAGCATAAATCAGCCCTGTCTCCACGCAGCCTGCGCCGGATTTCATCTGCTCCCCTGCAAAGAGAATCTAAATCCTCTTCCATGAAAAAAGCTAAATCGTCCTCTCTGTTCAGACGTCTTCCGTTTATTATCTCTTCTGCTATTCTTATACTCATTGTAATTCCGCCTTTCGATACTGCTTATTATAAACAGGCGGATTCCAATTGTCAACTATATTTTATAATTTGGTTAACATTAAATTTTTTCCAATATATTCGCCTTGATTGGAGCATCAGGCCCGGTACCCTCTCATGAAATCAGAGTAATAAACGGACGGACGCTCCGTTCCAGTATTCCGGTCATATATGCAATTGCCACCCCGTAATTTGTCATCGGTATATTCTGGTCAACCGCCATCCTGAGACGGTACTTCATTTCTCTCTCGTTCAGCATACAGCCGCCGCAGTGGATGATCAGATGGAACCCTGACAAATCCTCCGGAAATTCCGTGCCTGATGTAAATACAAATTCCGGTTCTTTTCCCGTAAACTCCCGGATCCAGGCAGGCAGCTTTTCTGTGCCGATATCACCGCACTGGCGGTGGTGGGTGCAGCCTTCGGAAATCAGGATTCTGTCTCCGTCTTCCAGGGTTTTCAGCGCCTTTACTCCGCGGCATGTCTGACCGAGATCGCCTTTATACCTGGCAAACAGAATGGAGAAGGAGGTCAGCAAAAGATTTTCCGGCACAATCTTATCCACATCGGCAAACACCTGGCTGTCCGTTATCACCAGTCCGGGCGCCCGGTTCAGGGACGCCAGCACATTCTTAAGCTCGTCTTCCCTGCACATAACAGCCGATGCGCCTGTATCCAGAATGTCACGGATTACCTGCTGCTGGGGAAGGATCAGACGCCCCTTCGGAGCCGCTTTATCAACCGGAATGACCAGAACAACGAGGTCCGACGGTTTTATCAGATCAGCGGCCAGCCTCCGCCCGTCGCCCTCCGGCGAGACAAGAGCGGCAATCCGTTCCTTTAATTCATGAATATGGTAGCCGGTGGCCGCGCTGACCCATATTTCATGGCGGCCGCCTTCCGTCCCCTCTGCGCCGTTCAGATCCGTCTTATTATATGCTACCAGGTATGGGATATTTTTCCTTCGGAAAATCCGGATCAAACGGTCTTCCTGCTCCCCTTTCCCGGCCGACGCATCGACTACCAGAACGGCAATGTCTGTTTTATTCAGTATCTGACGGCTTTTTCCGACTCTCTTTTCCCCCAGCTCTCCTTCATCGTCAATACCCGGCGTATCAATAATCATGACCGGTCCCAGAGGCAGGAGCTCCATGGATTTACAGACCGGATCCGTTGTCGTACCCTTAACCTCGGAAACAATCGCCAGCTCCTGACCTGTCACTGCATTGACAAGACTTGATTTACCGGCATTTCTTCTTCCAAAAAATCCAATATGTATTCTCTCCCCTGACGGGGTTTCATTCAGTCCCATTTACGCGCCTCCTTATACTGCCTGTGTCATGGTGGTTCCGCTTCTGTCAAAATCTGAAATCACGTTTGCCCTGTTCTATCTCTTCCAGATTTTTCAGTACAATTTCGCGAACCTTTTCCCTGGGTATGTTCCGAATCTCCTTCATAATCAGCTTCCCGCCTATCTCGCGTGTATCAGGCGCCGCATAATCCTCCAGGTATTCTTTCAGTGTCATCAGGGCATTCGGATGACAGCAGTTCTGGATCTGTCCGCTCTTACAGAGGCTCATAAAACGGTCTCCTGTTCTTCCCTCCCGGTAACAGGCCGTACAGAAGCTGGGGATAAACCCCTGATCCATCAGCCAATGCACCACCTGATCCAGTGTTCTGTTATCGCTGACATCAAACTGGGATGAGTTTTCCTCCTCCGGCTCTTCCTCTGCATAGCCGCCGACACTGGTTTTGGAGCCTCCGCTAATCTGGGAGACTCCCAGCTTCAGGACGCGTTCGCGGCAGCTCTTGCTTTCCCGGGTGGAAATAATCATTCCCGTGTAAGGAACCGCTACCCGGATGCAGGCCACGATTTTCTCAAATATATCATCATCGATGCCGTTATCAAACTGGGACGGATCAATATCATCAGCCTTCTTGATTCTCGGCACACTGATCGTATGGGGCCCTACTCCGTGTGCCGCTTCCAGATGCTCCGCATGCATCAAAAGTCCGGCAAACTCATAACGGTACAGTTCAAGGCCAAACAAAACTCCGATGCCCACATCGTCAATTCCTCCTTCCATCGCGCGGTCCATGGCCTCCGTATGGTAGCAATAATCGTGTTTCGGCCCTGTCGGATGGAGCTTTTCATAGCTTTCTTTATGATAGGTCTCCTGAAAAAGAATATATGTGCCGATACCGGCATCCTTTAATTTCCTGTAATTCTCCACTGTGGTCGCCGCTATGTTGACGTTGACCCTGCGTATTTCCCCATTTTTATGCTTAATGCCATAAATGGTTTTAATGCTCTCAAGGACATACTCGATGGGATTATTCACCGGATCCTCGCCAGTCTCCAGCGCCAGCCTCTTATGGCCCATATCCTGCAGCGCAATGACCTCCCTGCGTATCTCCTCCTGCGTCAGCTTTTTGCGGGCAATATGCTTATTTTTCAGGTGATAAGGACAATAGACGCATCCATTGACACAGTAATTAGAAAGATAGAGCGGCGCAAACATGACGATCCGGTTTCCGTAGAAGTCTTCTTTAATCTGCCTTGCCAGTTCGTAGATTTCGGCGGTCTTCTCCGGAATTTCACAGGCCAGAAGGACGGATGCCTCCCTGTGATTCAGTCCCTTTTTAAGCTTCGCCTTACCGATTATTTTGTCTATCAGCTCTTCGTTATTTTTGTTGGCCTCTGCATAGGCCAGGGTTTCCATGATTTCTTCATGGCTGATAAACTCCCCTGCTTTGTTTGATGATGGATTATACATATGATTTTCCTTTCTTTGGAGTCAGGAATCCCGGAACTCTCCCGGCCTTTCTCCTTAGCCAATTTATTGTAACAGTTACAATCTATAGTCTCCACGGCCGACTGCCACCTCATATCCGATAGCCTTCATGCTCTCTTTTAAAGAATTCAGGCTTTCGGCGGCTTCGTCTCCCGTGCAGATTTTATTGTCATAGAGCAGGTATTTTTTCCTGACGCCAAGAGGTGACAAATTCGGCATCACCACATTGGCGCCTGCCAGCATTCCCAGCTCCCTTCCCTTTGGATGAATGGTTCCAAGCGCCGTGGTCGCCGGAAGAAGCACCCTTGGCAGCATCAGGCGGATTAATCCCAAAAGCCATAATGTCTCTTCGAAGGCCCCCGCCCTTTCATCCCTGAACGGAGTATCATGCTGGGGAATAAAAGGGCCGATTCCTACCATCTGGGGATTCAGCTCCCTGATAAATGCCATATCCTTTGCCAGGCACTCCGGTGTCTGGCCCGGAGAACCGACCATAAAGCCGCACCCGGTCTGAAAACCAATGCGTTTCAGGGTTCTCAGGCACTCCATTCTGTGAGCCAGTGACAGACCGTCCGGATGAAGCTTGCCGTAATGGTCTGCATCGGCCGTCTCATGCCGGAGAAGGTACCGGTCGGCTCCCGCGTCGAATAAACACTGGTATGCTGCTTCACTTTTTTCCCCCAGAGAAAGTGTCACGGCGCAGTCCGGAAATTCTTTTTTAATCCTCCGGATTACGTCTGCCACCCAGCCATCCGTCATTGCCGGATCTTCCCCTCCCTGAAGCACAAAGGTCCTGAATCCCAGACTATAGCCATTTTCACAGCAGGAGAGAATCTCATCCGCAGTCAGACGGTAACGCTGCGCATTCTGATTCCCGCGGCGGATTCCACAATAATAACAGTTGTTTCTGCAATAATTGCTGCATTCAATGAGTCCTCTGATATAAACGGCTTTTCCGTATTCGCGCTCCCGCACGGCTCTCGCCTTTTCAAACAAATATTCCGACAGCTCCGGTGTCCGCCCCTCTATCAGACGAATCCATTCCTCCCTGCTCAGTTCCTGTGTTTCATAGAGCTTGTCAATCAAAGCTTTCCGTTCGTATCTGCCGGAGCCGTCACTTCCTGTCGCCGTCTTCTCCGATTCCTGTTTACCCATCACGCTTTTTCCTCCGCGCCTTCCCTGGAACCGGTTCCCTGTCTGGATGTCTTTGAATAAACGGCTTTGGATGTCACCCCGTCCAGCATCCCCAGTTTTCCCGACAAAGCGCTGATAACATCTGCGGGAGCGTCAATCACAACACTGATAATATTTACTCCCCTCTTATGATACGGAATCCCCATGCGGCCCACGATATAACCGCTGTATTGGTGAAGCAGTTTATTCAGCTCCTCCACCGAGTTCTCCTTCTCCACCATAATTCCAATTAGTGCAACTCTTGAATCCATATTTTCTCCTCTCTGTGCCAAACAAACATTGGTCCATCCTGCCGCCGCAGTGCGTTCCTCCGCGGAGCGGTTTTTATTTAACAGGAGGGCTTTCCTGTTAAACAAGAAAGAATCCCGCTTCGGGATTCTCCGCCTGCGGCGGGTCGCTTCGGCGACATAATTCCCTGCCGCCGCAGTGCGTTCCTCCGCGGAGCGGTTTTTATTTAACAGGAGAACTTTCCTGTTAAATAAAAAAGCACCCTGAAAAAGGGTGCAAAAATACCGCTGTCTGCTCCTCTTTCACTTCAGAACCCTCTTTGTGTCAGCGCAACATCTTAATTCTTTCAGTTATCATCCTCACCGTCAGAGCGAATCTTTCGGCCTGGAATATTTTTTTAATCGTATCATAGAAAAACCGGGGCGTCAACGAAGAAAACGCAAAAAGACATCGCCGCAGACCGGATAACCGGTCCTGCAGCAATGTCTCTGTGTTTTAATAGAATGCCCTATCACAGGAAAGACTAAAATTAGTCACATGTATATGGCATAAGAGCGATATGTCTTGCTCTCTTGATAGCTACTGTAAGAGCCCTCTGATGTTTTGCACAGTTTCCTGTGATTCTTCTCGGAAGGATTTTTCCTCTCTCAGATACGTATCTTTTTAATTTGTTAACGTCTTTATAGTCAATTACTCCGTTTTTCTCTCCACAGAATACACAAACTTTTTTTCTTCTGCGCATGCCGCCTCTTCTCATCTTGGAAGCGTCTGCTCTATCACCTTTATTGAATGCCACTTAAGTTACCTCCTTCACAAATAAGCTGTTCATACAGCCCTCGTCCAACTTACAGGGGACCGATTCCCGTCTTTAGTTGAACGGAAGACCTTCATCCTCTACTCCGTCAGGAATGTTCATGAAACCATCGCCAATCGCACTGGATGGGGCCGGACGTTCTGCCGGGCGGTAACCGCCTTCATTTCCGCCTGCCGCATTCTTGCTCTCTGCGAATTCCTGATCCTCTACGATTACTTCTGTAGTATATACCTTCTGACCGTCTCTGTTCGTGTAGCTGCCAGTCTGAATCCTTCCGGTTACCACAACCTTGGTTCCCTGATGGAAATATTTTTCAGCAAACTCTCCTGCTCTGTCGAATGCGACACATGTAATAAAATCTGCTGTCTGTGCGCCGTCATCTCCGCCGCTTCTGCGGCCTCTTCTGTCAACAGCCAGAGTGTATCTGGCAATCGCCATAGCGCGTTCTCCCTGGGAGTATCTCACTTCCGGGTCCCTGGTCAGTCTGCCCATAAGAATAACTTTATTCATACGATCACTCTTTCTCTATTTATGCATCCTGTCTTACGCATAAGTATCTGATTACCGGCTCCATGATACGGATGTGTGCCTCAACTTCGTTCGGGCATACGGAATCAGACTCGAAATGGATGAAGTAGTAAAATCCTTCTTTCATCTTCTGAATTTCGTAAGCTAATCTCTTCTTACCCCATTCATCAATGTCAACAACTGTGCCGCCGAAACGTGTAATATAACCTGTCACCTTTTCGATTGCTGCTGCTCTCTCTTCATCTTCGAGTTTTGCGCTAAGAACAACTGCTAATTCATATTTGTTCATGCTCTTTTTACCTCCTTGTGGTCTCTGACCCCCTGACTCCAGCAGGGAGTAAGGATTTTAGTTAATATATCACGAATATTTATGATATCAGGTTTTCCTGTTATTTGCAAGGTTTTTTTCTTATTTTCTCTGTATTTCTGCCATTTTCTTTTTAATTCTTTCTACCTATATAAATGAAACATTTTATAAAAGACTTGTTTGCTGGGTATTTATATGGTATATTTTTGTTATATATTTGTAATATCCTTAAAATACCCCGCAGGAGAGGATCATATGGTAAGAGTTAAACGGTTGGAAGAAATGCTGAAATATATAGAAACGAACGGAAGCGTTTCACTCGATGAATTATGTGAAGTTTTTCAAATTTCAAAAAATACAGCCCGGCGCGATATTGACGAAGTATTGAAAACCGGGACGATTAAAAAAATTTACGGCGGAGTCAGCTTTATCACCCCGGAGATTAAAGAACCGCCCAGAACCAGCTACAGTCTGCGCTCCGCTGATAATATGGCAGAAAAGCGGGCCATTGCCAGACTTGCTGCCGAACAGATTGAAGACGGCGACAGTATTTTTGTTGATGCGGGAACCACCACCGGCAATCTTGTCGAATTTATCAAAGATAAGAAAGAGCTTACCGTAGTCACAAATAATCTCGACTTCATTATCCAGGCGCTGCCCTATAAAAATATTCGGATCATCGTATTTGGCGGAATCCTTGAGCGGGATATTATGTCCTTTTCTGCCCTGGATGAAATCGGCGCTGAAATGCTTAAAAATTATAATTTTAAGAAAGGGTTTTTCTCTGCGACCGGAGTCACCGTTGAATACGGCGCCATGAACTCCCGTCTCGCCGAAACCGCCTGTAAATCAACCGCTGCGAATTGGGCCCAGATCCGCTACCTTCTTGTCGATCATTCTAAATTCGGCAGGGTGACAATCAAAAGTTATGCACCTTTGAACACTTTTGACTACCTGATCACAGACCGGCTGCCGGATAAAGAAATCACCGGCGCCTATCAGGACGACAGACATAAAATACTGATTGCCGGCCAGTCAGAATAAAAACATAAAAAGAAAACCTAATCTCCGCTTTTGAGAGATTAGGTTTTCTTTTTATATTTTATTGTTCCAAAAGGGAGAACCAAAATACGGATTGCTCATCGGCAAAGGATATTGGTAATTTTTGGTAATATACTCATTCCGTTTGAGTAGTTTTCTATATT
>PPYF01103030.1_pt1 | contig 19263 bp, 19 predicted proteins | sample 1559871 | NCBI WGS metagenome assembly PPYF01 (sample SAMN08240021, study PRJNA423297) | Human gut metagenome, whole genome shotgun sequencing project. | reverse complement strand
ACATAGTTAACACATTAAATTTTTCTGAATAAATTGTGACGAATCAGTCGAAAAATGTAAATTCCTTTGCAATCATTTCAGCCACTTTTATCCCATCCATTGCTGCCGAAGTGATTCCGCCTGCATATCCTGCACCTTCTCCACACGGGTAAATCCGCAGATTTTCAAGGTGAAGTTCCTGATTTCTAGGAATTCGAACAGGAGAAGATGTACGGCTCTCCACGCCAGATAACACTGTGTCATCTTTTGCAAAACCATGTATTTGTCTGTCGAACGCTTTTATGCCTTCTTCAATAGAATCACCAATTTCTTTTGGAAAAATTGCACGAACATCCGCAAACGTGTACGCTCCCTTTATCTGAGGTTCAATTTTTCCGAAATGCTCTGTAACTTTATTCTCACAAAAATCTCCAAAGCACTGTACTGGAACAGCGCCTTTTCCCGCCTGATACGCCCGTTCTTCCAGCAATTGCTGAAATCTAACGCCAGCCAGCGGATGCTCCGAACCATAGTCTTTAGGTGTTACCGTCACAATGATCGCACTATTTGCATTTTTCCCATCTCGCGCATGATAACTCATTCCATTTACGGCGAGCCGACCTTCCTCAGAAGAAGCATTGACGACATATCCTCCCGGACACATGCAGAACGAATAAACACCTCTTCCATTTTCCAAATTTGCTGCCACTTTATATGGAGCGGCAGGGAGATCGTAAGGTACATTTTCACCATACTGAGCACAATTTATCATTTCCTGTTCATGCTCCACTCTGACACCTACTGCAAATGATTTAGCCATCATCGGAATCTGTCTTTCATAGAGCATGGAAAAAGTGTCTCTGGCGCTGTGCCCGATTGCCAGTACAAGTATCTCTGCCGGGCAGCGGATACTTCCAGCATCAGTTGTCACCGTGATTGCCGTAAGCTTTCCGTCTTCCACATGAATATCCGTCATCTGACTGTGAAAGTGTACTTCACCGCCCCAATCTAAAATCCGCTGTCTCATATTTTTTACAACTGTAATCAAAAGATCGGTTCCAATATGTGGTTTATGACTGTACAGGATGTCCTTTGGCGCACCGTTTTCCACAAAGATTTCCAGCACTTTCCGGTTCCTTCCAACTGGATCTTTGACAAGTGTATTTAGTTTTCCATCTGAAAATGTTCCTGCACCGCCCTCTCCGAACTGTACGTTGGAGTTCGGATTCAGAACCTGTTCGTTCCAAAATCGTTCCACCTCTTTTTTTCGTTCCTCTACAGAAGCGCCACGTTCATACACAACCGGACGATATCCATGCTCGGCAAGCAAATATGCGCAAAATAGTCCTGCCGGTCCGCTTCCGATGACCACCGGTCGGCGTTCCATCTTCTTCGTACCGGAATTTGGAAAGTCATAAGGTGTCTCGTGGATGAGTGTCACCTGATTTCCTTTTTGACGTCTCATAATTTTTTGCTCATTTGAAACCTCCACATCCACGGTGTAGACATACATAATATTTGGTTTCTTTCGGGCATCAATGGACTGTTTGCGAATTTTTAAAGATAGTACCTCTTTTTCAGAAATACGAAGTATTTTTGCTGCCTTTTGAACCAACTCCTCTTTGCCCTTATTTGGAGTCAGTTTTATCTGATTGATTCGAATCATCTTTCCATTCCTTTCGCTGCGTGTTTCCCGGCAAGAAAACCAGTTGCCCACGCCCATTGTAAATTATATCCTCCGCAGATTCCGTCAATATCCATCAGTTCTCCAGTGATATATAAATCTTTCACAAGAACAGACTCCATCGTAGCCGGATTTATCATATCTGTGCGTACTCCACCGGCACAAACCTGTGCCTGTTCAAAAGGATTTGTCTCCTCCATCTCCACCTGAAAATGCTTACACAGAGAAAACAATTTTTCCCATTTATCAGACCGGATTTCGGAAGCTTTTATATGCAATGGGATATATGCCTGCTTTAAAAACAACTCACTTAGCTTACGATTAAATATCCCTACAAAGAAATCCTCTGCCGTTCTATCAGCATGTTGTCGTTTTCGTTCTTCCATCAATATGCAAAACTCGTTGTCATCAGCCTCAGGGAAAAAATCAATCTCTGCTTCTACCAACTTCTTCTCTTTGAGCGCCTTTGCTGCAAATCTGCTGATCTGAAAAACAGGAATGCCGGAAATACCGTAGTTTGTAAGCTGAAGCTCTCCTGTGTCAGCAGCCTGACAATCTCCGTCGATCAGCACGGATACCTTCGCATTTGTGCGAACGCCCGCCACCTGTTTAAAATAGCTGCCTTTCCCGCGAAGTTGTACAAGAGCAGGGACAACCGGAGAAATCGTATGACCAAATTGTTTTGCCAATGCATAACCGCTTCCGTCAGACCCCAATACTGCGGCTGCCTTACCACCTGTCGCCAAAATTACCGCATCCGCACAATATTTTTTGTTTCCCGCCACAACTGTAAATTGCTCTTTTTTTTGTGAAACGGAAGTTACATGCTCATTTAGAACAACATCGACTGAAAGTTTTTCCAATTCCATCACAAGGACATCCAACACTGCGGATGCCTGTTCTGAAATAGGGTAGATATACCCCTGTCTGCTTTTGGTGAAAACACCTAACGACTCAAAAAAGGAAACTGTCTCTTTATAGCCAAATTTTTTTAACACAGTATCGACAATCGAGAGATCTTCACCGTGGAAACATTCTGCTGCCATATACTCATTGGTCAGATTACATTTTCCGTTTCCGGTAGATAAGATTTTTTTTCCGAGTTTATTCTGGTGTTCTATAATGGTCACCTTCGCGCCTTCTCTTGCAGCCGAAATTGCAGCGACCATTCCGGAAGCTCCTCCGCCTACGATGATTACATGTCTTTTTTTCATAACTGTACGATTCCTTTTCTCACTAAATGTTCCAAAGACATGAGAATCCCAAGTTTTGCGTGTGGCCAGGTAAGTCCTCCCTGAAAATAAACTGCATATGGAGGTTTGATCGGTCCGTCGGCACTTAGTTCAATAGATGAACCTTGTACAAATGCTCCGGCAGCCATGATCACATCACTGTCATATCCAGGCATTGCCCAAGGTTCCGGTGATACATAGCTGTCAACCGGTGCGGCAGCCTGAATTCCCTGACAGAATGCGATAACGCCTTCTGGTGTGCCAAGTTCCACTGCCTGTATAATGTCATGCCTGCTTTCTGTGCTGTTTGGAATCACAGAAAAGCCAAGTTTTTCATAGATGTTTGCCGCAAAAATGGCACCTTTTAATGCGCTTCCGACAACCGTTGGTGCAAGGAAAAATCCCTGATAAAAAGACTGCATCACCCCAAGTGAAGCCCCTACTTCTTTTCCAAGTCCCGGCGATGTCAAACGATAAGCACAGTTTTCAATGTATTCCTCTTTACCGGCTATGTAACCGCCAATCGGCGCCAGTCCGCCACCTGGATTTTTAATAAGTGATCCGACAATCAGATCTGCCCCCACATCACTTGGCTCGATTGTCTCCACAAACTCTCCATAACAGTTGTCGACCATACAGATTACATCTGGTTTAATCTTCTTCACAAATGAGATCAATTGTCCAATCTGTGCAACGGAAAAGCTTGGACGTGTCTGATATCCTTTTGATCTCTGAATTGTGATCAGTTTTGTCTTCTCATGAATTGCTTTTTTGATATTTTCATAGTCAAATGTGCCATCCGCTAACAAATCTACCTGTCGGTATGTGATTCCATATTCCGAAAGAGAACCCTTTGATTCACGAATCCCAATTACTTCCTCCAGTGTGTCATACGGTTTTCCAACCGGAGAGAGCAATTCATCTCCCGGTCTTAAATTGGCGCTCAATGCAAGTGCAAGTGCATGTGTCCCACAGGTAATCTGCGGACGTACCAAAGCAGATTCTGTGTGAAATGTTTTTGCATAAACTTCTTCCAGCGTGTCACGTCCCTGATCATTGTATCCGTATCCACTTGCATAATTAAAGCAGGCTTCATTGACACGACTTTCCTGCATCGCGCGAATCACTTTCAATTGATTAAATTCTGTCACCTTGTCAAGCTGATCAAAACGATCTTCCAGTGACTTTTCTATTTCTTTTCCAAACTGATATACTTTTTCTGAGATTCCAAGCTCTCTATACATCTCTGTCATTTCAAACATATATAAGGTATCCTTTCTTGTATTTTCGTAATCATCACATCTACGACTTTGGCTTCATTATGATCATATTGACTTTTATCGATCCAGATCACATCACGTTCTCTTCGAAACCAAGTGAGCTGCCTCTTTGCAAAATGCCGTGTGTCTCGTTTTAAAATATAGATCGCTTCCTCAAGCGTACAATCGCCGTCAAGATAGGCCAAAATCTCTTTATAACCAAGTCCTTGCATGGAGACCATATCTGTTGTATATCCCCGTTCTTTTAACGACTGAACTTCCTCCAATAATCCATCCTGTACCATCTGATCCACACGCAGATTGATGCGGTCATACAAAAGTTTTCGATCATCTGTCAAAACGAAGTAGCAGAAATCATAAGGCGACTCCTTTGCCCGTTCTGTCTCATTATGCTCGGAGATTTTTTGTCCGGTCTGCTTGAAAAACTCCAATGCCCGAATAACACGTTTTACATTGTTTGCATGAATCGTTTCAGCAGATTTTTCATCCACCTTTCGAAGTTCTTCATGGAGATATTCGGCACCTTTTTCTTTTGCAAGCCGTTCTAATTCTTCTCGGTAAGAAGAAGCTTCATTGCTGTCTGTAAAGTCAATGTCATAGAGTAATGCCTGAATGTAAAATCCGGTTCCACCTACCACAATTGGAATATGCCCATTTGCGTAAATCTTTTCCATTGCCTGTTTTGCCATCTCTTGAAAACGCACTACATGAAATTCTTCATCCGGTTCTAGCTCATCAATCAAATAATGAGGTACTCCCTGCATCTCTTCTGAGCGGATCTTGGCGGAACCGATGTCCATATATTTGTAAACTTGCATGGAATCGGCTGAAATGATCTCCCCACCGATTTTCTTTGCAAGCTCGATAGACGCTTTTGTTTTGCCGACTGCCGTCGGTCCTGTTAAAATAATAATTGGTTTCTTCATAGTTATCCCTACACAATTCTTTTGAATTTCTTTTCCAGTTCTCGTTTTGTCATGGCGATAATCGTCGGTCTTCCATGCGGACAGTGATATGGATTTTCAAGCTCTAAAAGTTCGCCGATCAAAGTTTCTACCTCAGCGGCAGATAGACGGGAATTTCCTTTCACCGCTGCCTTGCAGGACATCGATGCGACTTTTTCTGCCACAATATCCGGTGCAAGCGACGAATGAATTCCGTCGACAAGCTGGTCCAGCATCTCTGTAAACAATTCTCTTTTTGCAATGCTGAACAGATTGTCCGGAACCGCTCGAATTGCATACGAATCTCCACCAAACGGTTCAATCTCAAATCCAATATCTGTAAAAATATCTATATGTGTATTCAGCGCTTCTTCCTCCTGCATGGAAAGATTCAGGATGATAGGCGGGCTTAAATATTGAGAAGTAAACTCCCGGTCTTTCATGCCGCGAAGCGTCTTTTCATACAACACACGTTCATGGGCTGCATGTTGGTCAATGATATAAAGCTGTTCATGAAACTCCACAAGCCAGTAAGTCTCAAATAGCTGTCCGATAATCTTGTATTCCTGTGCTGCCTTTTTTGTAAGCAGCTTCTCCTCGAAGAAATCCAACTGCTTTTCTGTTACAACCGACTTCTCCTCTCTTGGTGCAACCGCCTGTTCAGGCATAGGTTCTTTTGCAACTGTCCGCTGTTCAGGCACCGGTTGTTTTACAGCTGCCGCTTGGCTTGCAGGCAAAGCTTCATAGTTCACGTTTTCTTGAACGACTGATGGCGCAGGAGTTGGTTTTTCTTCTACCGCTTGCTGATGGTATGCTGTTACCCGCTCCCTCATTTTTTTCATAAAATAATCTAAATTCTTCTCTTCTTCCATTGCCGGTTGCTTTGTTTCCTGCATAACCGGCATCATCGATTGCACCTGCCTTGTTTCAACTATGGAATTTATCTTTGGTACAACCGGTTTTGCCTCAGGCAGCTCCACTCTTGGAATCAGTTCCGGTTCACTTAATGTCTGCTTCAGAGCATTGTAGATAAAATTGTACACGCCCTGCTGATTGCTGAAACGAAGCTCCATTTTCGTCGGATGCACATTGACATCCAAGTCGGTTCCGTCCATTGTAAAGTGCAGCGCCGTAAACGGATACTTGTGCTGCATCGTAAAATCTTTATAAGCATCTTCGATTGCCTTTGCAATGATGTTGCTTTTTACATAACGTCCGTTGATAAAATAATTCTCGTAATTTCGATTTCCGCGGGAGATGATCGGTTTTCCGATGAATCCCTGTACCTGTATTCCGTAAATCCTTTCGTTGGTTTCCAATAGATTATTGGCAATATCCCGCCCAAATACATGATAAATAATATCTTTTAATTTCCCGTTTCCGGAAGTGTGCAGTTTTTCCTGACCATTGTTGATGAATTGTATAGATACCTCAGGATGAGACAATGCAAGTCTTGTCATCAGTTCACTGACATGACTTGCCTCCGTCATCGGCGTTTTTAAAAATTTTCTTCTTGCAGGTGTATTGTAAAAAATCTGATGTACAAGAAAAGTCGTTCCATCCGGTGCACCCGTGTCTTCTATAGATTTTTCTGCGCCGCCCTCAATCCGATAACGGGTACCGGTAACTTCATCTTTTGTCTTTGTAATCAGTTCTACCTGTGCGATCGCAGCAATACTTGACAGCGCCTCCCCTCGGAATCCAAGTGAAGCGACCGTGCTCAGATCGTCTACAGAGCGGATTTTGCTGGTAGAATGACGCAAAAACGCAAGCGGAACTTCTCCTTTTGGGATACCGCATCCATTGTCCGTAATGCGTATAAAAGAAATGCCACCCTCTTTAATCTCCACAGTGACCGCACTTGCCCCCGCATCAATAGCGTTTTCTACCAACTCCTTTATAATAGAAGCAGGACGCTCAATTACTTCTCCCGCCGCAATTTTATCGATTGTAATTTGATCTAAAACTTGAATATTTGCCATAAATGCTTCCTCTTTTCACAATTACCATCTGTTCTTCAGCTTGTTCTGCAGACGATAAATCGTATTCAGTGCATCCATCGGAGTCAGATGTGCAACATCAAGCTCTTCCAGTTCTTTTAAGACATCATCATCCTTTACCGTGTCAAATAGCGACATCTGTGCCAGATCCACCTCATCGTATTTTTTCATCTTCTTTTTCGTATCTGCAGACTGCACGGAAATGTCACGTACTCTTGTTGTGATATCAGCCTCACTTAGTTCACTTACAATTTCTTTTGCCCGTGCAATAACAGATTCCGGCACGCCGGCAAGCTTTGCAACTTGAATTCCATAGCTTTTGTCTGCTCCGCCTTTTACAATTTTTCGCAGGAAAACAATATCGTCTCCTTTTTCTTTGACGGCGATACAATAGTTATTCACACTGTCAATCTTTCCTTCCAGTTCTGTCAGTTCGTGATAATGTGTTGCAAAAAGTGTCTTTGCCCCCAACAGTTTACCGTTACTGATATGTTCCACAACTGCCCAGGCAATACTAAGACCGTCAAAAGTACTTGTCCCACGTCCGATTTCATCTAAGATTAAGAGACTTTTGCTTGTGGCATTTCGCAAAATATTTGCAACCTCTGTCATCTCCACCATAAATGTACTCTGTCCAGATGCAAGATCATCAGATGCTCCCACACGGGTAAAAATGCGATCTACAATTCCGATATTCGCTGTCTGTGCAGGCACGAAAGAACCGATCTGTGCCATGAGAACAATCAGCGCTGTCTGACGCATATAAGTGGACTTTCCTGCCATATTCGGTCCTGTAATAATGGACACACGGTTCTTTTTATCATCCAGATAGGTGTCGTTTGCAATAAACATATCATTTGGAATCATTTTCTCCACAACCGGATGACGTCCGTTTTTTATGTCGATGACGCCCTTTTCGTTAATCTTCGGACGCACATAGTTGTTGCGTTCTGCGACGAGTGCCAATGATGCAAACACATCGATCTGCGCGATTGCCTTCGCTGTCTTTTGAATTCGAACGACCTCATCTGCAATCGTGTCTCGAACATTGCAATACAGTTCATATTCCAACGCATACAGCTTATCTTCCGCGCCTAAAATAGTATCTTCCAATTCTTTCAATCTCGGAATGATATAACGCTCTGCATTGGCGAGTGTCTGTTTTCTTGTATAGTAATCCGGGACAAGTTCCTTGTAGGAATTCGTCACCTCTAAATAATAGCCAAATACTTTATTGTACTTGATTTTTAAATTTTTGATGCCTGTCTTTTCCCGCTCTTCTGCTTCCAGTTCAGCAAGCCAGGTCTTTCCTTCCGTCTTTGCATTGCGAAGCTTATCTACATCCGGGTGATAGCCTTCTTTGATAATACCGCCCTCTTTCATTGCAAGCGGCGGTTCCTCGCAGATTGCATGCTGAATTAACTGGCACAATTCTTCAAGTGTATCCAGTTCTTCATATAATTCTTGCAAAAGTGGAGTCTTCATATCTCCCAAAATATATTTGATATGCGGAAGCATCTCCAAAGAACTTTTAAATGCAATCAAATCTCTTGGATTTGCTGACTGGTAACTGATCTTACTGATCAGACGTTCCAGGTCATATACCGGTGTTAAATATTCCCGGATCTCTTCTCTGGAAATCGCATCATCTTTTAGCTCACCTACTGCATCTAGTCGCTTTATGACCTCTTCTTTATGAATAAGTGGTTGTTCCACAAAACTTCTAAGTGTTCTGGCTCCCATTGCAGTCTTCGTCTTATCAAGCACCCATAACAGAGATCCTCTTTTTTGCTTTTCGCGCAAAGTCTCACACAACTCCAGATTTCGTCTGGATGAGCTGTCAAGCAGCATGTATTTTCCGGTTGTGTAGCTGATGATGCCTGTCAGATGTGCAAGAGAAGTCTTCTGCGTCTCATACAGATATTGAAGCAGTGCACCGGCAGCGATCAAACCACAGTTATAATCTGTCAGTCCAAGTCCTTCCAAAGAAGATACTTTAAAGTGATCTTTTAATACTTTTGTACACATCACATCATCAAAATACCATGCATCTAATGAATAAATCGTAATCCCAAGCCGATTTTTCAGATCATCCAGATCTAGTCCGCTCATATAAAGTGATTCATTACAGATGATCTCAGATGGAGAAAACTTTGCAATCTCATCTAAAAGCTTTCTCCCGCTGTCGAGTTCTGTCACAAAATAATCTCCGGTGGAGACATCTGCTACCGAAAGTCCATAGCGGTCGGCAATGTAAACGATACACATAATATAATTATTTTTTGTCTCATCCAACGCCTGTGTGTCAATATTCGTCCCAGGAGTCACAATACGAACCACTTCACGCTTTACGATACCTTTTGCAAGCTTTGGATCTTCCACCTGCTCACAGATTGCAACTTTATATCCCTTTTGTACTAATTTTGTGAGATATCCCTCTACAGCATGATAAGGAACGCCGCACATCGGTGCCCGTTCCTCAAGTCCACAGTTTTTTCCGGTTAATGTAATGTCCAGTTCTTTGGTGACAGTAAGCGCATCATCAAAGAACATTTCATAAAAATCACCTAATCTATAAAATAAGATGCAGTCTTTGTACTGTTCTTTTGTCTCCATATATTGCTGCATCATTGGAGTTAATGTACCACTACTCATATTTTCCCCTTAACATTGTTTTTTCTATTAGTAAATTTTCCTATTTAAATTACATCAACAATGATAACAAACTTTAGGAATCTTTTCAATGAAAAAAGCAGTCTCCAACGTACAATCATTACTGCTGTACCAAAAACCTTATCTCAATTCCAAAACAATCCATTTCTAATTCAGCGGCAATCGTTCCCTGCATTCTTTCAATCAGCTCTTTTGCAATTGACAGTCCCAATCCGGTAGAAATATTACTCCGCGCAGAATCCGCCTTATAAAATCTTGAAAAAACTTTGTGTATATCCACTTCGGATGGGTTTTCCACGTCGTTTGAACAATGGAATACTATCTCGTTCTTGTCTTTATATAAATTTAACGTAATTTCTTTTTCTCCATGCTCCAAAGCATTTTTAATAATGTTGTTTTCCCTGCGCCATTTCGTCCGATAAGCCCATAGATATCCCCTTGTCTGATATGAATATTAACAGCATTCACTGCTTTATGTCTGCCAAACTGCTTGGTCAGACCATTTGTACTAAGTAAGTATTCCATTTCACTGCCTCCTTTACTTTACGATCTTTAGTTTACAGTCCAAGTGCTAATGAAACGCAAAGCAAGGTTAAAGAAAAATTTAAGTTATTTTGCCAGACGGAACCCAATTCCCCAGACCGTCTCAATATATTCTTCTTCGGTAACAATTTTCAGCTTTTTGCGGATATTACTGATGTGCACGTTGATCGTTTTATCTTCCCCGATATAAATATCATCCCAGGAATAGTCATAGATATCCTGTTTTGTCAGAACAATTTCTTCTCCCTTAACAGATGCCGTAAAGGACTCTTGATTCAAAACCAAATCCTTATATTTCAATGTTTTGACATCCATACTGCTCTCCTTCGCAAAACGGCGAATCTGAACACCAACTCTTGCCACAAGTTCTTGAATCTCAAAAGGTTTTGTCAAATAGTCCTCTGCCCCTCCGGTCAAAAGATTTATCTTACTGTCCAGACTGTCTTTTGCGGACACTATGATAACCGGAATCTGCTGTTTTTCTTTCAGCTTCGGAAGCAAATCTTCACCTGGAAGTCCCGGAAGCATCAGATCCATCACTGCAAGATTATAGTTTTCCATCTCCAGATAAAGAAGTGCCTCTGTACCGGAAAAGGCCTGCCTACAGAGATATCCCGCTTTTGTAAGCGTCTCTGCGATAACATTATTAATATCCGTATCGTCTTCTATAATCAATATTTTATTTTTCATTTTATAAATCACCTTCTCAAATTTCATTCTCAATGATAACAAATTTCGAGAATCGTTTCAATGCTTTTCTAGAGCACATGATATTCCGGTTTCTCCTCTCCATAAATCCAATACAGCAGATAACCGCTCAAAAAAATCCCAAGTGCGCACAGCCCGGAGAAAATAATTGTAAACGGAAGACAGATTTGACCGAACAGCTGAAATGGCTGATCACTGTAATCCCAGACAGCCCAGCCCAACCATTTATTGACGATTATTCCTGTGATAAACTCTCCAGCAGTCACGAATATCGTGCACCGAAGTACCTGCATCCAAAGTGGATCACTCCATTTTACTGCCATCCCCTGTACTCCAAAAAACAACAGACAAAATCCTCCAAGCAAAAACATAGACCAATGCGAAAAACCGCGAAAAATCATCTCAAACGTGTAGTAAAGGGTCCCTCCAAGCGTCCATAAAAATAAATATTCACTGAGTTTTTTCATTAAAAAACGTCCTTCCCATGTAATTTCCATATTACATAGTTTGGACGCTTTTTCAAAAATTATAGTTGGAAGTTATTTCATTTCTCCAAGATAATAAAATCCTTTACATTCCTTCAGATTCACATCAACAATTTTCCCGATAAGACTTTCATCTCCCTTAAAATGAACCAAGATGTTATTGCTCAGACGACCTGTCACAAGTGAGTCGTCATGATCGTTCATGGATTCTACCAAAACAGGCTGTGTAGTTCCTGCGTGTACACTGCACACCTCTGCGGAAATCTCCTGAACTTCTTTTAACAGACGGTCAAAACGATTTTTCACAACATCGTCAGGTATCTGATTCTCCATAATAGCAGCAGGTGTTCCGGTCCGTTTAGAGTAGATGAACGTAAATGCACTGTCATATCGAACCTTTTTCACGACATCCATTGTCTCTAGAAAATCTTCCTCTGTCTCGCCTGGGAATCCGACAATGATATCAGTTGTCAGCGAAATATCTGGCACTGCTTCTTTAATTTTGCGTACCAACTCCAAATACTGCTCTTTTGTATAATGCCGATTCATCTTTTTCAGAATCTCAGTACTTCCCGACTGAACCGGGAGGTGCAGATGTTTGCAGATCTTCTTAGAGTGACGCATCACCTCAATCAATTCATCGGATAAATCTTTTGGATGGGAGGTCATGAAACGAATTCGTTCCAGCCCTTCAATTTTTTCAATTTCCTGTAAAAGCTCTGCAAAAGTCATCGGCTCATCCAAATTTTTTCCATAAGAATTGACATTCTGTCCAAGCAGCATCACTTCCACAACACCGTCAGAAACAAGTGTTTCAATCTCCCGGATAATATCTTTTGGATTTCGGCTCCGCTCACGTCCGCGGACATATGGAACGATACAATAACTGCAGAAATTATTACATCCAAACATAATATTAACTCCGGATTTGAACGAAAACTTGCGCTCACTTGGAAGATCTTCTACGATTTTATCTGTATCTTTCCAGATATCAATGACCATTCTCTCTGACTCGAAACGAGTGGCAATAAGTTCTGCAAATTTATAAATATTATGTGTTCCGAAAATCAAATCTACAAAGCGATAACTTTTCTTTAATTTTTCTACAACTTCCGGTTCTTGCATCATGCATCCGCAAAGTCCGATCATCATGTGTGGATTGGATTTTTTGACATGTTTCAGCTGACCGAGACGTCCGTAAACACGCATATTTGCATTTTCACGTACTGTACATGTATTGTAAATGACAAAATCCGCTTTGTCTTCATCAGATTCCTCCACATATCCAATCTGTTCGAGCACACCGACAAGTTTTTCTGAATCCCTTGCATTCATTTGACATCCGAATGTTGTCACACAAAACGTCAATGGTCTTTGCAGTTCATCTGATATCTGTTTCACATAAGCACGTGCCTTTTTCATAAAATAATATTGGCGCTCCGGCTCATTAACCGGCGCCTCATTTGTTATATCGATTGTCTCTAAATAAGTCTCTATATTTTTCAATGTATATGTATCCTTTCGTAATTTATTATATGAACCGGTTCTGTGCCGGATCATATTCATAGTCAATCCCCGCAAGTCGCTTTGTCAACGTTTTCCGGTCAATCTGAAGTTCCTCACAAAGCAAATCCAAATTTGGATAATAATCCCGCAGTTTAGTGTTGATTACACTCAACAAGAGCATAGGGTCTTTTGGTAATTCTTCAAACATAATAAGTCTCCTCCGTAATAATTCCGTCCGGTCGAATATCATAACTGTCTGTGGGAATGGAATCCACTACCTGAAATTCAAACGCAAGAGCAAGTGTTCGATATTGCTGATGCTTTATGAGATATTTATCATAAAATCCTTTTCCATATCCGATCCGGTTCCGATTCCGGTCAAACGCACTTCCAGGTAAGAGCACAAGCACCGAGTCACCTTTCGCCTTCTTTTTCGTGACAGGTTCCCAAATACCAGAATATCCTTTTTCCAGCTCATCAAACCTTTGCACATAATAGAATTCCATATCATCTCCACATACTTTTGGAACCGCTGTCTTTTTATTCAGTTCCCATGCTTTTTCTATGATCCGGCACGTACCGACTTCATGACGGTAATCCATATAGCAATAAATCTCTCTTGCCTCCACAAAGAATGGGTGTTCCATCAAACGTTTCAAAATAAGATCACTTTTGAACTCCCATTCTTCCTGCGTCATATGCGTTCGCTTTTCTAAAATGCGTGCTCTAATGTCCCTTTTTGTTTCCATATTTCTCACCAAGATTTGTAATCGAACCGTCCAATTCCTGGATAGAGATATTATCTAACTGTCCCCGCAGATTTTGCTTGAAAGAATCAACAAATTCTCTTCTTAACACTTTCTGCTCTTTTTTTTCTGCATCGGTCAGTCCGACTGTTTTGGATTTTTTATATAGTTCATTAATTCGCTGAATTTTTTCGTCTGTCATTTTCTTTTGTTCCTTCCTTCTAATACTTCTCTTATATTACACTATATTCTTTTTGAAGTCTACTATCTATTCCGGGGCAGCAAAATATTTTAACTGGAATAATTTTCTAAGAATCCGTAAACTTCTCCGATGGTATCTGCCTTTTTTCCTTTTTTTACTTCCTCTTGAATCCGCTCCGGCAGATACTGTATTTCAATTGTCGTATATTCATAGACCGTCTTTTCATCGGATAGATATACGATAATATATCCGTCTTTCTCTTTAATAAAATACCCTTCTTCTTTTTGAGCAGATCCTTTTGTCTCTATTACGTTTTCCTGCTTTTTCTGAATCGATTTTTGTTTTGCCTCCAATTTACGCATTGCACGATCATAACTTAACTGATATGCACATACAAGAACTAACGTAAACACGATCATTCCAATCAAAAAACCAATACCATATCTTTTTTTCATAAGGACAACTCCTTTTTATTATACAGTATTGGTTTTCTTTTCTATTTTATACAAGCATATAGAGATTTCTTTCTATGATTAATCCTTCTCGTTCTTCATAATCATAACGCTCGCTTTCTTTCATACATGCATATACAAATGCATGAGCAAGCTCTAATGATTCTTCAAGTGACTTATTGTTTAAATATGCCCCCACAAATACACCGTCAAACGTATCCCCGGTTCCGTGGTATTCACAAGCAAGGCACTCTTTTTCAAACAGTTGCATCTCTTCGTTCTCGTAGAGGATGATTCCCTTTTTTTCAGAAGAGCAGGGAACGCTTGTCATAACAATTTTTTTTGCTCCGGCTTTTTCCAAATCCTGACAAATTGTAAGAATTGTTTCCTGTATCATATTTTCTGAGCAGGAAGTTTTGGTGAGAAGACATCCTTCTGTAATATTCGGCATGATAATACTTGCATACGGAAGAAGCCGTCTCATAGATTCGCCATAAGAGCTGTCAAAATTTGTATAATATCTGCCGTGATCTCCCATGATCGGATCAATAATAACTTCTGTGTCGGGAAAGCAGGAAAGAAAATATTCAACTGCTTCAATCATACCCTCACTGCCTAAATATCCGACAAATATCAAATCGAACGTCACATGATTTGCAACATAGTGATCCGCACATTCCCGGATATATGTTGTCGATATCTTTTCCATGGCAGGTTTTCCATATCCTCCTGTATGGGTGGATAGTAAAATCGTCGGAATTGGGCAAGCCTCAATCCCCATGACACTCAGAACCGGAACCATATTGGTCAGCGCCGCTTTTCCGACGCCGCATAAATCATGTAACAATGCCACCTTTTTTACTGGTCTCATTTTATGCATACTCCTCTTTTACCAAATGTAATTTTTGAAACAAGGAAAGCAGTGTGCTTCCTTGTGGAAGTGCTAAGATCTCTTCTTGGGAAAGTCCTCCAAACTTCAGCAATGACACACCATATACAACCACAGCTACAAGCAAAGCAATGATCACCGCAATATTTTGACTCATCACAAGATTACACAGGAAGTAGATGACCAATGCCACAACTCCCATAACAACTGCTGCAACAGCAGGAATCAGGAATGTCTTCTCCACCTCCTGATGATAAGCAGCCTCGCGCTTAAGTGCACGTGCATTTAAAATACACATTGAAAGCGAGAAGATGATATTACTTGCCACAACCGCATAAATTCCCATCTTAAAAATCACAAGCATGATAAACAGGCCGGCCAAATGGATACAAAGGGAAATCGCGCCATGTTTTACCGGTGTTGTCATCTTGTTTAATCCCTGCAGAATTGCATTTGTCACAGTAGACATGCAATAAAATACAACTGTGATTGCTCCAAGTCTCAGCATGTTCGCTGAAATATCGATATTTCCGTTAAATAACAACGCTAAAATCGGGTTCGCCAATACAAGGAATCCTACAAAACTCGGAATGGCAATCATCATGGAAAATCGAATAGACATTGAAATCTTACTGTGAATCTGTTTTTTATCTCCGATTGCCACCGCAGCTGTAAGACTTGGAATCAAAGATGCTCCAAGTGCGTTTGCCACTGCAAGCGGAATGTTGATCAACACATTGTAATGTCCACTGAAACGTCCCAATAAGTCCGAACGTTCTGCCAAAGAATGTCCCTGTGCCGCCATGATGCTTCCAAACATCCCTATGTCAATTGTCTCACTGATATTGTAAATTGCCGTACTCAAAATAACAGGAGCAATTGTCATCAGGAGAATTTTGTAAATCTCGCTATACCCTTCTGTTTTAAGGCTGCGATCTCGTTTGAGCTGCTTTTTGATTGTCGGCGAATAAATCTTCATGACAAACAGTAAGAACAATAATCCAAACAGCGCTCCGCACACCGTTCCAAGCGTTCCTCCCGCAGCTCCATATGCATATGCCACAGAGTCATTGCCCGCTTTTTCTGCCACTTTTTTCCCCATCTCAAGCAGATAGCTCGCCCCGATAATACTGACGACAGCATTGACAATCTGTTCTAAAATCTGTGAGATTGCAGTTGGCATCATCGTTCCCATTCCCTGGAAAAATCCACGTAAGACTCCCATTACAGCTACAATCAGAAGTCCCGGTGCCAACACACGAAGTGCATAGGCGCTCAGTTCCATGGACATAATTGTTTTCGCAATAAAATCTGAGAAAAAGAAAACGATGCAGGCAACAACACTCCCAACGATAAAAGCAAACCAAAGTGCACCTTTAAAAATACGCATAGCATTTTTCCGCTCACCTTTAGACACTCTTGCAGAGATCAGCTTTGAAACTGCTAACGGAAGACTGTAGGAAGTCAGAAGCAGTGCAATGTTGTAAATAGAAAACGCAGTGGCATAAAATCCCTGCCCTTCTGTCCCTAAAATATTTGTTACCGGAATGCGATATGCAATCCCGATGATTCTTGTAATAATTCCTGCAACAGCGAGAATCATTCCCTGCATTAAGAAACTATTGTTTTTCTTTTGTTTTTCTATCATAAATCTCCTCACTACCTTCTGCTAACGCAATATTTGCAGACGTTCTAATATTTCCGCCTGCTTTCTTTCCATCACCGCCCGCTCTTCTTCTTCCATATGATCAAAACCAAACAGGTGAAGCATACTGTGCGCAATCAAGAAAGCGTATTCCCGTTCAATGGAATGTCCGTATTCTTCTGCCTGTGAAACTACTTTTTCTTTTGAAATGACAATGTCTCCAAGCATCAGCTCTCCGCTCTCCGGATTAAAATACTCAAGGGCATCTTCCAGAAAAGAAAATAATCCTGCTGTCTCATAGTCTACCATCGGGAAGGAAAGTACATCCGTCGCACGGTCAATTCCACGAAAATTACGGTTCATCTCCTGAATCTCATCATTCATTGTCAAAAGCAGATTCACCTCTGCCTCATACGGGCATTTTGCATAATCCAAAGCCATCTCAATTACTTTTACCGCAAGTTCTTCGCAAGGAAGCGAAAGCTTCAAACTGCCCTCTTCTTCAAATAATAAAGTCATTATTTTCTCCTTTTGTCTCTCGGACGTTCTTTCTTTTGTTCAAATTCTTCGTACGCTTTTACAATCTTCTGCACCAAAGGATGTCTGACAACATCTTTGCTGGATAAATTACAGATTGTAATATCATCAATATTGCGAACTACTTTTGTCGCAATATCCAATCCGGACACCATTCCGGATGGAAGGTCTTTTTGTGTGGAGTCTCCTGTAATTACCACTTTTGAGCCAAAACCGATTCTGGTCAGAAACATCTTCATCTGAGCAGGTGTCGTATTTTGTGCCTCGTCCAAAATAATAAATGCATTGTCAAGCGTACGCCCTCTCATGTACGCTAAAGGAGCCACTTCAATCAACCCTTTTTCAGAATTTTTGATAAAACTTTCTGCACCCATAATTTGATACAGCGCATCATACAATGGTCTTAAGTACGGATCGATCTTACTTTGCAGATCGCCCGGAAGGAAACCAAGTTTTTCTCCCGCTTCAATAGCCGGGCGTGTCAAGATGATTCTTCCCACTTCATTGTTCTTAAACGCCGTAATTGCCATTGCCATCGCAAGGTATGTCTTTCCGGTTCCGGCAGGTCCAAGTCCGAATACGATCATTTGCTTTCGGATTGCATCCACATATTTCTTCTGCCCGAGCGTCTTTGGCTTAATTGGTTTTCCCTGCAAAGTATGACAGATAATGTCCTTGTCAATCTCTACGATCCCCTTTTCATTGTCCTCAAAGACCAGAGAAATTGCATAGTCTACATTCTGTTCTGTAATAGTGTTACCTCGCTTTGACAGCTCCACAAGCTGCTCCAACACTCGTTTTGCCTGATTCACACGCTGAGTTTCTCCTAAAATCTTCGTATGTCCATCCCGTGCGATTAATGTCACTTGTAAAGTACGTTCTATCTTCTTTGCAAATGCATCAAACTGCCCGAATATATTCTTTTCATGTGCAACAGGTATTTCAATGAATTCTTCCAGTATACTCATTTGCCTATCCCTTTCTATTTTCATAATCTTTTTTATTGTATCACAGGAAATCACTAGAAATCAATCTTTTCCGTTTCGTTGTGTTGACCAATTTTCTCCTGGATTCGGAGCGTTCCTTTGGCTTTTGCACTATTTTCTTGTAAATAAATCTTCACATCTTTCTGCAATATCTCTATTTTCTTTTCTTCCAGTTCCTTGCAGAACAACTGAAACTCCTCGCTTAAAAGTATCCTCATTTCTTCTTGTGTGTATACTTTTTCTTTTGATTCATATTGGCGGATTTCTTTAACTCCAAATGATATGGGAATGTAAAAATGCTCTCCGATTTTCAAACGCCACTCACTTGTATAAATCTCTGCTTCCTGATAATGGTTCTTCCACCCTCCCAAAATGCCGAAATAGTTTCCGATCTTGATATAAAAAGCTTTTTTCTTAGCATCCGTATACTTTTTTTCCGAGTGAGAGAAACGATTCTCATTTTCATATTCCAGAGTAGTTTCCGCCTCAATATCTGCATCTGCATTCTGGTAGTGATAATTGACAACTTCTCCTGCATCATTTTTTACTTCGACTTTTCCGGAGACTAATATGTCCCCCTTTTTTACTTCATCGCCCGGCTTGACAAGAGGAACTCCATTTCTTGTGACGATACTCGTAATCCGTCCGTCTTTTTCGGCCACAATGTCATTCGGCGGCTCTTCTTTTGCAGACTCCATCGGGAATGTGTCTGTATTTTCTTTGACCTGAATCATCAGTCTGGTTCCGGTCACATATGCGGACACCCACACAA
>PPYF01029051.1_pt1 | contig 19264 bp, 20 predicted proteins | sample 1559871 | NCBI WGS metagenome assembly PPYF01 (sample SAMN08240021, study PRJNA423297) | Human gut metagenome, whole genome shotgun sequencing project. | reverse complement strand
AATCGCGGATAAATAAGATTGATAGAAAGGAATGTATATTGTAGGTGACTACTCAGATGGGTCAATTACAATATACCAGTGAGTAAAGATGAAAGTTGTTGTTGCTGCTGGAGGAACAGGTGGACATTTATACCCTGCTCTTGCATTAGTTGAATATATAAAAAAACAAGATCCAAATTCAAAATTTTTATTTATTGGAACAAAGGATCGTTTGGAATCTCAAGTTGTTCCCCAACTTGGATATGATTATGTTGGTTTAAATGTTAAAGGATTAGCGGGTAATCCTTTAAAGAAAGCTCATGCAGCTTTGTTATTTGTTAAATCTATTGGAAAAGCAAAAAAAGTTATAAAAAAATTTAATCCTGATATTGTTGTTGGTTTTGGTGGATATCCAAGTGCTTCAGCTTTAGAAGCTGCTGCAAGTTTAAAAATTAAAACGATGATTCATGAACAAAACTCAATTATTGGTTTAACAAATAAAATTCTTATAAAAAAAGTAGATAAGATCATTTGTTGTTATCAAAAAGCGTATGAAGAATTTCCTCAAGAAAAAACACTATTGCTTGGAAATCCTCGTGCAAGTGTTGTCAGTCATGAAGTTCCTAAAGATATTTATGATAAATATGGTTTAGATAGAAATAAAAAAGTTGTTACGATTGTTATGGGATCATTAGGATCACAGACAGTTAATCAAACGATGAAGGAATCGATGAATCAATTTGTTGGTAAAGAATATCAAGTACTTTATGTTACTGGGAAACCTTATTATGAATCAATGAAAGATTATGAAAATGAAAACGTAAAAATCATCCCTTATGTTGATGATATGCCTTCTTTAATGCATGCGACAGATCTTATTGTTTCGCGTGCAGGAGCCAGTACCCTTGCCGAATTAACAGCTTTAGGCGTACCAGCTATTTTGATTCCTAGTCCTTATGTAGCAGCAAATCATCAAGAATATAATGCACGTGAATTAGAAAATAATCATGCTGCTAAAATGATTCTTGAAAAAGATTTAACAGGAGAAAAATTGATTTCTACAATTGATAGTGTTATTAATGATCAAACTGCACTTCAAATTTTAACAGAAAACGCTAAAAAGTTAGGAAAGCCAAACGCAGTTGAAGATATGTATCAAGAAATTATTTCGATGTTAGGAGACTAATGATGAAGTTTGAAAAATATTATGAAGAACTTAAACAATTAGATGTTGGAACAGTTCTTAAAGATGAACCGTTATATAAACATACAACTTATCGTGTAGGTGGGCCAGCAAAATTATTTATAAAAGTTCAAAATGTCGATGAGTTGATTGAAGTGATAAAGTATTGTCGTAAGCATCGTATTCAACTTTTTGTTATTGGAAGAGGTTCAAATTTATTATTTTCAGATAAAAGTTTTGAAGGAATTATTATTTCCCTTGAAGATATGAATCAATACCATGTCAATGGGAGCGAAGTAACTGCCCAATGTGGTGTTACAATGATTAAACTTGCTTATGATTGTGCTAAAATTGGTTTGAGTGGTTTTGAATTTATGGGAGGAATTCCTGGAAATATCGGTGGTGGTATTTTTATGAATGCAGGGGCCTATAAATCATGTTTAAGTGAAGTTGTTAAATCAGTAAAAGTATTAGATGAATGTTTAAAAGTGGTTGAATTATCTAAAGATGAAATGGATTTTTCATATCGACATTCTATCATTCAAGACCATCCTAAATGGATTGTCTTGGAAGCTACTTTTGTTTTGGAAAATAAAAGTGTTGAAGAAATTAATGAAACTTTAGATAAAAGAAAAGAAAGAAGAATGTCTACGCAACCTTGGAATAAACCAAGTGCAGGAAGTGTTTTTAGAAATCCAGAAGGTGCAGCTGCATGGAAATATATTGATGATGCAGGTCTTAGAGGTTATGAAATTGGTGGAGCACAAGTTTCTCCAAAACATTCTAACTTTATTGTAAATAATGGTTATGCTTCTGCTAAGGATATTCATGATTTGATTTTTTATGTCCAAAAAACAGTTCAAGAAAAGTATGGTGTTTTATTAAAACCAGAAGTACGTTTTATTAATTGGGAGTCTTAAGATGACAACGTATGTATATAATGAACATGATGAAAATCAAGTGTTAACAATGAGAAATAAATTAAAAAAGAAAAAAAGAAAAAGAAGAATTAATTTTGTACTTATTGTTTTGTTTTTGATATTTTTAGTGATTTTTTTATTTGGAGATATGTCTAAAGTAAAAAAAATAACTGTTTCAGGATGTCATTTGACTTCTGCTGAAGAGATTATTGAACGATTACCGGTTAAATCAAAACAAACTTATTTTTTTAAAGTAAATAAAAAACAGGTTGAAACAGAGGTTGAAAAAATGATCTTTGTTGAAAAAGCAACTGTAACGAAAGATTTGATAGGGAATATAAAGATAAGAATTAAAGAAAACAATGCTTCTTTATATGGCTATATTAATAATATTTTATATGTTGCAGATCAAAATGGAATTTTTGAACAAGATCAACAACAAAAATGGATTTCTTATGTACAACGTTGTCCACAAATGATGAATTTTGACGAAGAACATTTCCAATCATTTGTGAAAGCATATGTCAAATTACCATCAGTTGTTCAAAATCAAATCTCTAGTATTGTCTTTGAACCTGATGAAAAAGATCAAACCAAATGTAAGTTGGAACTTGATGATGGTAAGGTTTTTTATGTACGTATTGAAGACATGGAAAAACAACTTACATCAACAAATTATTACTTGGTTATTCAAAGTTATCCTGATTATAAATACTATGATTATTTAGGAAAAAATGTCTATGTATACAATTAAATAGTGTATGAAAAAAGCTACGTGTTTGAAACTAAAACCTTTAAATATCGTAGCTTTTATGATAATATAATGGTATATGTAGTAAGGGGAGATAGACATGAATGAAGTTTATGCAGTATTGGATATAGGTAGTGCTTCAATTGAATTGTTAGTTGGTGAAATTATCAATTCTAATTTACATGTTCTTTTTTCTAAAAAGGTCCCTAGTCATGGTGTAAAAAAAGGCATCATTGAAGATGAAAATTTATTAGTAAATGATATCAAAGGAGTTGTTCAAGAAGCTAATGATTTTCTAGATGGAGAAATCAAAGCAGTTGGTCTTACAATCCCTACTATTCGTTCTAAACTTTATCAAAGTAATAGTAGTGTATCACTTAGTGATCATGATAAGATTTCTAAGGATGATATTGTAAGAGGTTTGAAACTTTCTACTAAATTCAAAAAATCTCATGAAGAAGAGGTGGTTTGTGTAATACCAGTTCGCTTTAATGGTGATTTTGGAATTAGTCAAGTACCTCCTATAGGAGAAGCTTCAAGAAATTTAATTATTGATACATTGATTATTACTTCACAAAAACAGATTTTATATCCATATATTATGGCTGTTGAAAAGGCAGGTTTAGAAATTATGGATATTTGTATCAATGCCTTTGCGTGTGCAAAGGAAGCTTTTGATGCAGTTTATCTTCAAGAAGGTGCATTGATTATTGATATGGGATATAAAACGTCAACAATATCTTTCTACAAGGATGGATATTTAAAATATTTAACAGTATGTTCAGTTGGGGGTTATAATTTGACTCGAGCAATTGCTCAACATTTACAAATTTCTATGAATCAAGCTGAAACATATAAAGTCAAATATGGTTCTTTGGATTATACTGTTGGACAAGAGGATATTATTCATACAACTGAGCTTCCAGATGGTCGTAAAGATTATACACAAAAAGATTTTGCGGGTATTTTAGAAGAAGCTGCAGTTGATATGTTAAATGTTATTAAAGAAAAAATGGGTGTTATCGATAATGGACAACATTATGAAACACTGATTGTTGGTGGCGGAGGAGAACTTGAGCTACTAGATAAAGTTGCTGGTCGTGTTTTAGAAGGTCCAGTGAGAGTTTATCGTCCAGATATTATTGGCATTAGAGATATGGCATTTGTTTCTTCTGTAGGAATGATTTTTTATATGTCTGATCGTGCTAAATATCTTGGTCCTTATGAAACATCTGTTGTTTTACCGGATATTTCTAATACAATGGCTGTGAGATTTAAAGGACTTACGAAAGTAAAAGATACAAAAGAGAAAACTGGAAGATTTAGTAGATTACTAGATACTTTCTTTGGTGAAGAAGAATAGATAAAAGAGAGGGTAAATCATGAACGAAGAATTAGATTTTGAACAAGTTGCAAAAATAAAAGTAATCGGTGTTGGTGGCGGAGGAAACAACGCTGTTAACCGCATGGTTGAAGAAGGCGTTAGAGGAGTAGAATTCTTTGTCGCAAATACAGATGTACAAGTATTACGTCGTTCGCCTGTAGAAAATAAAATTATTTTAGGAAAAGATTTAACAAAAGGTTTAGGAGCAGGAGGTAATCCAGAAGTAGGAAAGAAAGCTGCTTTAGAATCTGAAGGAGATATTAGAACTGCCCTTGAAGGTGCAGATATGGTTTTCATTGCTGCTGGTATGGGTGGTGGAACTGGTACTGGTGCAGCACCTGTTTTCGCTAAGATTGCTCGTGAATTAGGAGCATTAACAGTAGGTGTTATTACTAAACCATTTACTTTTGAAGGAATGAAACGTAAAAAACAAGCAATCGAAGGTATTGATGAATTACGTTCTAATGTAGATAGTATTATTGTGGTTTCAAATGACCGTTTATTACAACTAATTGGTGGACGTCCAATGCAAGAAGCATTTAGAGAAGCTGATAATGTATTAAGACAAGGTGTTCAAACAATTACTGATTTAATTGCTGTTCCTGCATTTATCAACCTTGACTTTGCAGATATCTGTGCAGTTATGAAAAATAGAGGAAATGCGTTAATTGGTATTGGTATGTCATCAGGAGATGATAAAGCAAAAGAAGCTGCAAAACGTGCAATTTCTTCACCTTTATTAGAAGTTTCCGTAGCAGGTGCTAAAGACGCTATTATTAACGTTACAGGTGGACCAAATATTTCATTATATGATGCTAATATTGCTCTTGAAACAATTACTCAAGAAGTTGGAGATGACATTAATACTTATTTAGGTATTGCTATTAATGAAAACTTAGATGATGAAATTATTGTTACTGTTATCGCAACAGGATTCGAAGAAGAAAAGGAAGAAGTAACTGTCCAACCTTCAGTAGCAAGACCTTTAGGTGAAGAACCTCAAACTTTTGAATCATATGATGATGACGAAGATGATGATGATGGTTTTCCACCAGCATTTATCAAAAATAGAAGAATTTAATAAGATGAGCTAACGATGTTAGCTCATTTTTATAAAGGAGGAAATTTAAATGAAAATTGGATTTATAGGATTAGGAAATATGGCGGGGACAATTTGCCAAGGTCTTATTAAAAGTGATTTTATTGATGGTAGCGAGGTATATGGATATGATATAAATAGTCAACAGCTGATGATGTTTGAACAAGATTTTGGTATTCATGTATGTTCAAGTGAACAAGACGTTGTTAAAAATTGTGATTATTTGGTGATGGGGGTTAAACCAAATGTCGTAGAAAGTGTCATTTCAAAAATAAAATCAGTCATTGATCAACAAGTGATCGTTTCAATTGTTGCTGGTTATGGAAATGATAAATATGAAGAATTATTACCGGGAACACATCACTTAACAATTATGCCAAACACACCAGCTAAGGTATTAGAAGGAACGACTTTATTTGAAAAAGACAATACTTTAACAGCTGAAGAATTAAATTACGTACAAACAATGTTTGAAAGCATTGGTGAGGTTTATCTTATTGAAAATTATCAAATGGTTGCCGGTGGTGCTTTAAGTGGTTGTGGACCAGCTTTTGTTTATATGTTTATTGAAGCTTTAGCAGATGGTGCAGTTTTAAATGGTTTGCCTCGTGATTTGGCTTATAAGCTTGCCAGCCAAACTGTTTTAGGAAGTGCAAAAATGGTTAAAGAGACGCAATTACATCCAGGTATTTTAAAAGATCAAGTTTGTTCTCCAGGTGGTATTACGATTCAAGGTGTTAAGGCTTTAGAAGAAAATAATTTTAGAAACGCTGTGATGGAAGCAATCGATTGTTCAAAAAAATAATGTGTAGAAAGTATGGATTTTTGTCCATACTTTTTTAAATGTCCAATCTTTTTTGACATCTTTTTTACTTGTCATCATATATGATGATAAAGGGGTAAGCAAGATGGAGGTCTATGTTGAATTAACTTATTGTATGAATGGTATTTTATTTATCATGACTTATGAAATGATTTCATTATTGCTTAATATTAATTGGTCATTTTTGAAAATCCTTTTCTTGAGTTTTTTAAGTAATATATCGATTGTTCTCATTTATATAGACTATTTACCATATATAAGTTTTTTATACTGGATTGTCCTTTTTTTATTTATTTTTAAAAAACAATTTTTCTTATATTTTCCAGTTTTTTTAATTGTTTATTTTTCAATACTATTCTTTATCAATACCCTAATAAAAGAATCATTTATATACAACGGAATCTTGATTACTCCCATAAATTATAAAGATATAGTTATTGTTGTTATGATATGTGTTTTTTTAATCATTGAAACAATTTATTTAATTTATACAAAAAGAAAAATAAAACAAAAAGATGATCTATATGATGTAACACTTATTTTTAATAATAAGATTTATCATCTTTCAGGGTTTTTAGATAGTGGTAATCATGCAAACTATCTAGGTTATCCCCTTATTTTTATTAAAAAAAGTAAAATTGATACTTATCAACAATTAGATACATTGATTATTGATGGCTTAAAAAAAAGAAAAATAGATATTATTTTAGTTGACCAAGTTTTAGTAAATAAGCAATCTTTAAGAAATGTTTATATAGGTGTATTGGATGAATTAGATTATGATTGTTTATTAAATAAAGAATTGATGGGAGGGATTATTTGATGTGGCAAATGATTAGACAGTTTTTAAATACAAAACAGTATCTTTATTATATAGGAAGACATGATATTTTACCGCCTCCTTTAAAAGGTCAACAAGAAAAGGAAATAATTGAAAAAGCAGTTTCTGGGGATCAAAAAGCAAGAGATTTATTGATTGAACATAATTTAAGATTGGTTGTTTATGTTGCTAAAAGATATGACAATAGCGCCAATTGTCCTTTGGAAGATTTAATTAGTATTGGCACAATTGGTTTAGTAAAAGCAATCAATACTTTTAAGGCAGATAAAAATATTAAACTTGCTACGTATGCTTCAAGGTGTATTGAAAATGAAATACTTATGTACTTAAGAAAAAATAATAAGATTCGTTATGAGATTTCTTTAGATGAACCTTTAAATATTGATTATGATGGTAATGAGTTATTATTAGGAGATATCGTAGGAACTGATGATGATCTTGTTGAACAAGAAATGTTGAAAAGTGATCAAAAGAAAATTTTTTATGAAGCTTTAAAAGAATTAAATGAAAGAGAAAAAGAAATATTGATTTTAAGATATGGTTTATCTAATAATGATGAATTGACACAAAAGGATGTTGCTGATTTATTAGGTATTTCACAATCTTATATTTCTAGATTAGAAAAAAAGATTATAAAAAAATTAAGAAGTCAATTAAATTATGATGAAGTGAAATAGTATATTTTTATCAAAAAAAGCCACACTAATTTTGGTGATTATTGTGGAAAAAGAAAGTTTTATGAGCGCTATCCCTATTCAAAAAACACTTTCTAAAGAAGAATTATATACTTTGATTCAAAATTATCAAAAGAATCATGATCAAAAAAGTAAAGAAATGATTATTCTTTCTAATACAAAATTAGTGTTATCCTTAATGAAAAGATTTTACCAAAAATCAAATCATTATGAAGATCTGTTTCAAGTAGGCATCGTTGGTCTAATAAAAGCAGTCGATCATTTTGATACCAATTATCAATTACAGTTTTCAACGTATGCAGTTCCTTTGATCATTGGTGAAATGAAACGTTATTTAAGAGATAATACACAAGTTAAGATTTCTAGACCAATCAAGGATTTAGCTTATGCTATTTTAAAAGAAAAGGAAAAATATTTAAATCAATATCAAAGAGAACCAACGATTCAAGAATTATCACAAAATTTAAATATTGAAAAACAAAATATTATAGAAGCAATGCAATCTACTCAAAGCATTGCTTCTTTCCAAGATGCTGTAGGAAATGATGATCAAAATGAATTATCATTATCAGATATTATCTCATTAGATCCAGAAACATTGAAGCATTATCATGATCACCTTGATTTAAAAAATGCCTTTGATTGTTTAAATCAAAGAGAAAAGAAAGTAATTCAAGAAAGATACTATCAGGGTTATTCGCAATGTGAAATAGCAGATGAGCTTTTTGTATCACAAGCGCAAATTTCTCGAATTGAAAAAAAAGCTTTAGAAAAATTACATAAAAAATTAGTCTAAAGCATATTTTATAGGGGTGATCGTATGAGATTTGTATCATTACAATCAAAAGATGTGATTAATGTTTATGATGGTAAAAAAATAGGGTATATTGCGGATATTGAATTAGATTGGTGTCAAAAATGTATACGTGCTTTAATTGTCGAAAAAATGAATTTTTTTCATTTTTTTTGTTTTTTTAAAGAGCCTCCTGTCTTAGTTATTCCGATTGAATGTGTGATTTCTTTAAAAGGCGATGTGATTTTAGTGAATATTGAACAGGTTTAGCTAGATTTCCTTGTTGATACCTTTGATAATCAATAAATGTATGGTATAATATTGAGGAAATAAAAGGAGGATGACTTCATGGGTTACGGTGAAAAAGTAAAAAAATGGTTTTTTGATGAAGATGGGGATGGAGAAGATATTGCTGAAGATTATGATGCTGTAGAGGTTGATACTGAACCTAAAACAAGCTTATTTGAACAAGCAAAATTTTCTAAAACAAGCGAAGCTGTGAAATCATTAAATATGAATAAAGATAGTCATTTAGTTTTATTTGAACCACGTTCATTTGGAGAAACTCAAGATATTGCAAATTATTTAAAAACAAAAAAAGCAACAGTTGTTAATTTACATCGTTTACAAAAAGATCAAGCTAAACGTGTTGTTGATTTCTTAAGTGGTGTTATTTACGCTATTGAAGGTGACATTCAAAGAATTGGACCAAAAATTTTCTTATGTACACCTCGTAATATTTCTGTTGCAGGAACAATTGATCTAGATGAAGATGAACAAGAAGATTAAAAAGTATGGTTTCCATACTTTTTTAAGTTATGTTTGAACATTTTAAAGGGGAAGAAGTCTTTGTAAAAAAGGTACTTGATTATTTGGATCAAGTACAATATAAACAAAGACTTATTTTAACGCAATTTTTAGATCCGTATCATCAATCAATTGTTAAAAGTGTTATTGGGCATCAAGATGAAGTTCAAGTTTTAGAAAATGGTGGTTTTATTCATAGTGAAAGTCAAAGAATAATTATTGCTCCTTATTTTTATGAAATAGAAAAGGAAGATTTTGAAATCGTTGTTTGTAAGATTATTTATGCAAAAAATTTTGAAAAATTAACACATCGAGATATTTTAGGTGCTTTAATGTCTTTAGGAATTAAAAGAGAGTTATTTGGAGATATTGTTGAAAAAGACAAAGATTTTTATTTAGCTGTTGAGTAAAAAATGATTATTTAGTAAAATCATTTATTGTATCTTCATTTCGATTAGATAAGATCATTTCTTCTTTTTATAAAATTTCAAGACAAAAAGCAGCAGAATTTATTCGTGCTGGTCATGTAAAAGTTAATCATAAACCGGTTGAACAAATAAATTATTTATGTAATAATAAAGACATAATATCATTCAAAAAATATGGTAGAGTGATGTTTGTTGATTGTAATAAACAAACACGCTCTGATAATTATGTGGTTGAAGGGTATTTTTATAAGTAGGGAGTGAACATGATGTCATTGAAAAAACAAGTATTTGGTTATAATAAGTCACAAGTTGATGAATTGATCAATGAAAAAGATAATGAAATAAAACAGTTGAATGATCAAATTAAAAAATTACAAGAAGATTATCAACAATTAGAACATCAAAAATCATTATTACAGCATCGTGTAAACATCCAAGAACAAACAAATGAAGAAATTGCACGTCTTGCATTAAAAGAAGCAAGCGAACTTATTGACAAAGCGAAAAAGAATGCTAATATGATACTGAGCGAATCGCTAGAGTATGTTCGTTCGTTGTCGGGTGAGATGAGCGACTTTAAGGCGCAAGCTGTTAAATTTAGAGCTTCGGTCGAAAAAATGTCAAAAGATATCCTTGAGTCTATTGACCAGTCAGAAGTTTATAATTTAATTAATGAAGATAAATACGATGAAGGAGACAGTTTATAATTAGAGTTTTAAGAGAGCTGATGGTTGGTGTAAATCAGTAACAAAGATTATAATGTATCACTCTGGAGTAGCCCTTTGAATTAAGTAGAAGGTGACGTTAATCGCGTTAAGATTTCAAGAGCGTATGAAAATACGAATTAAGGTGGTACCGCGATCACATCGTCCTTAGGATGATGTGTTTTTTTATTTTTAAAGAGAGGAAAGAAAAAATGAATTACAAAGACACATTATTAATGCCAAAAACTGACTTTGAAATGCGTGGAAACTTACCAAAAAAAGAACCTAAGTATGTAGAACGTTGGCAAGAAAACGACATGTATAACAAAGTTATCCAACAAAACGAAGGAAAAGACAGCTTTGTCTTCCATGATGGTCCTCCATATGCTAATGGAAATATGCACATGGGGCATATGTTAAACAAAGTCATCAAAGACGTTATTTGCCGTTATAAAAATATGAATGGTTTCTATACACCATATATTCCTGGATGGGATACTCATGGTTTACCGATTGAAAATGCTATTCAAAAATTAGGTGTTAATCGTAAAGAAATGCCTACAGCTAAGTTTAGAGAAAAATGTGATGCTTATGCTCATGAACAAGTAAATAAACAAATGGAACAATTGATCCGTATGGGAACATTTGCGGATTACAAACATCCTTATTTGACATTACAACATGAATTTGAAGCAAGACAAATTGAAGTTTTTGCTAAAATGGCAATGGATGGATTAATTTTCAAAGGATTAAAACCAGTTTACTGGTCACCATCAAGTGAATCTGCTTTAGCAGAAGCTGAAGTTGAATATCATGATATCAAATCACCAACTATCTTTGTTAAATTCCAAGTTAAAGATGGTAAAGAAATTTTAGATAATGATGTTAACTTTGTTATTTGGACAACAACTCCTTGGACAATTCCTGCTAACTTAGCAATCTGCTTAAATGCTTCTTATAACTATGCATTAGTTGAAACAGAAAAAGGAAAATTAATTGTCTTAGATACTTTAGTTGATGAATTAATGGCTAAATTTGAAATCACAGATTACAAAGTTGTTAATCATTATAAAGGATCTGAATTAGAATACATTACATGCCAACATCCGTTATATGATAGAGAATCATTAGTTATCTTAGGAGATCACGTAACAGCTGATTCTGGTACTGGATGTGTTCATACTGCACCTGGATTTGGGGCAGACGACTTCTTTGTAGGTCAAAAATATAACTTACCAGCTTATTGTAACGTTGATGAACATGGTTGTATGATGGAAGATTGTGGTGAATGGTTAGCTGGTCAATATGTTGATGACGCTAATAAAACAGTAACTATGAAATTAGATGAAATTGGAGCTTTATTAAAACTTGAATTCATCACACACAGTTACCCACATGATTGGCGTACTAAAAAACCTATTATCTTTAGAGCAACTGATCAATGGTTCTGTTCATTAGATAAAATCAGAGATAAATTATTAAGTGAAATTGATAATGTTAACTGGTTAAATGAATGGGGACACATCAGAATCTATAACATGATTAGAGATCGTGGAGACTGGTGTATTTCACGTCAACGTACTTGGGGTGTACCAATTCCTATTTTCTATTGTGAAGATGGAACTCCAATTATTGAACAAGAAGTATTTGATCATATTTCTGAATTATTTAGAGAACATGGTTCAAATGTTTGGTTTGAAAGAGATGAAAAAGATTTATTACCTGAAGGATATACAAATGAACATTCACCAAATGGTATCTTCAAAAAAGAAAAAGATATCATGGATGTATGGTTTGACTCAGGAAGTTCACATACAGGTGTGATGGTAGAAAGAGGATTTAATTATCCAGTAGATCTTTATTTTGAAGGTAGTGACCAATATCGTGGATGGTTCAACTCATCATTAATTATCGGTGTTGCTGCTCATGGTAAAGCTCCTTATAAAACTGTCTTATCACATGGTTTCGTATTAGATGGTAAAGGAAATAAAATGTCTAAGTCATTAGGAAATACAGTAGATCCTATTAAACTTGTTAACCAATATGGTGCTGATATCGTAAGATTATGGGCTACTTCTGTTGCTTATCAACAAGATGTTCGTATTTCTGATGAAATCATGAAACAAGTTGCTGAAGGTTATCGTAAAATCCGTAATACAATGAGATTCGTTTTAGGTAACTTAAATGATTTCAAAGCAAGTGATTTAGTAGAAATCAAAGATTTACCTGGTGTTGATCAATATATGTTAGCTAAATTAAATGAATTAATGAAAGCTTATGATGAAGCTTATGCAAATTATGACTTTGCTACAGCCAACCAAGAAATCTTAAATTACTTTACAAATACTTTAAGTTCATTCTATATGGATTTCACAAAAGATATCTTATACATTGAAGATGCAAATTCTCCACGTAGAAGACAAGTTCAAACTGTTTTATATCATCATGCTAAAACAATGATGAAATTATTATCAACAGTACTTGTATTTACTGCTGAAGAATTACATGATCATTTCCATTGTGATGAAAATAAAGCAGAATCTATCTTCTTAGAACCAAAATATGAATTATTTGATATTGAAAATGAAGAAGAAGTTTTAGCTTATTTCTCTAAATTTATGGAAGTAAGAAAAGATGTTTTAAAATCTATGGAAGGTTTAAGAAATGAAAAATTAATTAAATCGAACATGGAAACAAAAGTAACATTATCTTTAAAAGCTGAATATAAAGATATTGCTAACTTAAAAGATGATTTAAAACAATTATTTATTGTGGCTAAAGTTGAATTAGTTGATGATACAACTTTAGAAGAATATGAAACTAGCTACATTAAAGTTGAAAAATTCAACGGTGTACAATGTCCAAGATGTTGGAACTATTTCGATGAAGATGAAATGAATGGTGAATTATGTTCACGTTGTGCAAGTGTAGCTCATCGTGTAGCTGAATAGCAGATAACAGGATGTATCGAAAGATACATCCTTTTCTTTTTAAAAAACAATTTTGTAATGAAAAATAAAGCGAACTGTGTTATTATTTACGAGATTGTAGGTGAGGGAGTATATGAAAAAAGAAATATTAGGTAAATGTATGCTATTAATGTCTGCTCTTATTTGGGGAAGTTCTTTTATTGTTATGAAAAATGCTGTGGATTTTATTTCTCCATTTACGCTATTATGTATACGTTTTGTGTTAAGTACAATTTTCATTTCTATTTTATTTTTTAATAAAATAAAAAAAATCAAAAAACAAGATCTATTAGGTGGTTTTTTAGCAGGTCTAGCCTTATTTAGTGCTTTTTCAATTCAAACATTTGGTTTGCAATTGACAACACCTGGTAAAAATGCTTTTTTAACAGCCGTTTATTGTACGATTGTTCCTTTATTAAGTTGGCTTTATTTTAAAAAGAAACCCGATAAAGCACAAATATTTGCGGCTATCCTTTGTTTTATTGGAGTTGGTTTTGTTTCTTTAGATAGTTCCTTAAAGGTGAATTTAGGTGATCTTTATACTTTGATTGGTGGTTTTTTATATGCTGTTCATATTATTGTGTGTGAAAAAGCAATGAAAAAGACATCTCCAATTATTATTACTGCCTTACAATTTGCATTTGCTTCTATTTTTTCATTTATAGCAGCCTCTTTATTTGAAGATATTTCAGTTGTTTTCCATATTGATTCAAGTATTTATCTTCAAATCTTATATTTGGCATTCTTTGCCACTACATTATGTTATTTATTTCAAAATGTGGGACAAAAATTTGTTAATGAAAATATAGCAGCATTATTATTAAGCTTAGAATCTGTTTTTGGAGTTTTCTTTTCCATATTATTTGGACAAGAAATAATGACACTTCAAATTGGATTAGGATTTATGATTATTTTTATTTCGGTTTTGATATCAGAAACAAAGTTATCTTTTTTACATAGGGGAGGAAAACAATGATTAAAAAATTACTTACAATAACTTTATCATTGATGATGATTTTTACATCATTCGTACCAGTTTTCGCTGAAGGGGAAGAAGTCAATATTGTAGGACAATATGGAATTGTCATCGATAAAGATACCGGACAAGTTTTATACAATAAAAATGCCCATGATAAAATGTATCCAGCAAGTATTACAAAAATTTTAACATGTATTGTTGCTATTGAAATGTTAGATGATTTAGATAAAACAGCCACTATTACTCAAAGTGATATAGATACAGTTTGGGAAACAGGAGCTACTTCTGCAGACTTTACTGTCGGAGAAGTTGTCACTTATAGAGATATGTTGATGGGAGCAATGTTACCTTCAGGTGCAGATGCTTGTCGTGCTCTAGCTAATAATACGTGTGGTAGTCAAGAAAAGTTCGTTGAAAAAATGAATCAACTGGTAAAAAAATTAGGATTAAAAGATTCTCATTTTGTAAATACAACAGGAATTCATGATGATGATCATTATACAACGGCATATGATATGGCTAAAATTACCCAATATGCTTTAAAGAATAAAAAATTTGTTGAAGTCTTTGATAGATATCAATATACGTCAAGTGATGGTCAACATCAATGGGTCAAAAAAGTTATTTATAAAAGTAAAAGAGACCATATTGATACATCAATGATTGAAGGATGCAAAAGTGGTTATACAAGCAAAGCTCAAAGTACTTTATCAAGTTTATTGAATATCAATGATCATCATTATGTTTGTGTTGTTGGCTTTTCTAAAAATAGTGATGGCTATAATCATTGTACCGTAAATGATACCCTTGCTTTAGGTAATTATGTAAAAGATCATTATTCAGTTGCGAATATTATTAAAAAAGATACAAAAATGAATTCTGTTAAAATAAAAAATGGTCAAACAAATAAAGTTGATGTCATCACAGAAAAAGATATCGAAGCTGTTTTACCAAATAATTACAATCCATCTGATATAAAATATAAATATCATTTAAAATATTTAACAGCTCCTGTTAAAAAAGATCAAAAAGCAGGAACAATGGATGTTTATTATCGAGATACTAAATTAGAAACAATTTCACTTAATACAACACAAGCAGTAGATGAAAGTGGTTCTGTTGTTTTTATGAGAAAAATGAAGAATGTTGTTTTACCATGTGTAATGGCAGTTGTCATCATTCTTGTGGTTTTATTATTAGTAAGAAAAATCATGATTAAACAAAGACGTAAAAAAAGATGTCAACAAAGAAATCGTAAAAAGTAGGTAAACCTACTTTTTTTACTTATATATGCTTAATTATTATATGTATATATAAGTAGATACATTGACATATACTTATATATACGTATAATATAAGCAAGAGGTGAGTGATATGACTTATAAATGCGTATTTAGTGATATTGATGGAACATTATTGAATTCAAAACATCAAATAAGTGAAAAAACAAAAAAGAAAGTACAACAGTTAGCTATACAAAATATTCCTTTTGTTCTTGTTTCAGCGAGAATGCCTAAAGGAATGCATTATTTTTTAGATGAATTACAAATAAAAGCACCTATGGTAAGTTATAGTGGAGGTTTGATTTTAGATGAAAATCAAAAAGTAATCTATTCAAAAGGATTTTCAGTAGAAATGGCGAAAAGACTTTATAAATATATTAAATATTATTATCAAATTCCTGTTAGTTTTTATGTTGAGAATCATTGGATGGTCGATGAAATAGATGAAGGAATTGAAGAAGAAAGCATTATTACAGGGTTGAAACCTGAAAAATTGGATTTAAATGGAATTAAAAAGGTTCATAAACTATTAGTGATTGCTGAAGCAGGAATTGTTGATCGTTTAGAAATGAGCTTAAAAGAAAAATTTAGTGGTTTAAAGATTTATAAATCAAAAGATACTTATTTAGAAATTATGGATGAATCGGTATCAAAATCCAGTGCAATTCAATTTTTATGTGATAAAATGAGAATAGGTCTTCATCAAACAGTTTCTTTTGGAGATAACTATAATGATTTAGATATGCTTCTTTTAACAGGAAAAGGATTTGCGATGGCTAATGGAGCGCAAGGTGTTTTAGAAAGTATTCCAACACATACACTTTCTAATGATGAAGATGGAATCGTTTATGCATTAGATAATTTAGTAGGTGAATAAGGTGTATCAAGAAGAAAGAATTTATAAAATATTAGAAATATTAAAAGCTAAAAAGACAATGACTAATCAAGAAATTATGGATCAATTTCATATTTCTAGAGATACAGCAAGAAGAGATATTGTTCGTCTTGTAAGTGAAAACTTAGCTGTTAGAACACATGGTGGTATTACTTTAAATGATGTACATCAAATTGGAAATTATCAAACAAGAAAACAAGAAAATGAAGAGATAAAAAATGAAATTGGCAAAACTGCTGTTTCTTTGATTGAAAATAACAAAGTGATCTTTTTTGATACTTCAACGACTGTTGCAGCTTTATGTCAATATGTAGAAAGTAATATAGAAGCTTATAGTCATTCTTTAGATAATATTGAAATATTATCGAATCATTGTTTATGTCAGATGATTGGTGGAACTTACTTTAAAAAGAATCGTTATATGTATGGAAGTCAAACGTTGAATATGATTGATCAAATTTATTTTGATTTAGCTTATGTAGCAGCAGCAGCTGTGATGGAAGATGGTATTTATGTTGAAGAATTTGAAGATGCTATGATTAAAAAAAAGGTAGCAAGTCGAAGTCAAAAAGTTTGCTTAGTTGTAGATCATAGTAAATTTAATAAAAAAAGTTCTTATAAAGCTTTAGCTTTTCAAGATATTGATGTTCTTGTTGCTGATTGGTTACCTGATACTTATCGAGAAAAGATAGAACAAGCAGGATGTCAAATAATATATACAAAAGAAAAGTAGATTCGTATGAATCTACTTTTTAGCAAGCATTTTATCAAAAAAATAACCAATTACTCTAAAAATCATGGCTAAACCAAAGATAGATAAAGCACCAATTGTTTCATATTTATGGAAAAGGAATGTACATAAAAAATATGTAATGATTCCTAATGCTGCTCCTAAACCTGTTAATAATGTCATGAAAACATCTTTTTGTTGTTGTTTCATAATTTCACCTCAAGAACTATTCTAACATAACAAAAACTAATAAACAATAAATAGAAGTTGTGCTATAATCTAGATAAAGTGAAAGGGGAAGTCTATGTATAATACGTTGATTTTTGATTTAGATGGAACACTTGTAGATTCAATAGAAGATTTAGCTTTATCTACAAATATATTAATGGAAGAAAATCATTTTCCTACCTATGATTTAGATACATATAAACAATTTGTAGGAAATGGTGTTGATAAATTAATAGAGCGTGCTTTACCTGAAAAATATAAAAAAGATGTGAGAAAATATCGTGCACGTTTTGATGAAATTTATAAAGAAAATTGTTTAAAACATACAAAACCTTATTCAGGAATGAAAGAATTAATTGATGAACTTTATCATCAAGGGTATAAATTAGCAGTTGTAACGAATAAACCAAAAGTAAATGCAGTAACAATTGTAAATCATTTATTTCCTAATAAATTTATGTATGTTTTCGGAAATACGGTTTATCAACCAAAAAAACCACATCCTTGTTTAGTACAACTAGCTATGCAGTTAATGGAAAGTAATAAAAATGAAACATTGATGATTGGTGATAGTAATGTAGATATTGAAACAGCCATCAATGCTAAAATTAAATCTATAGGGTGTGAATGGGGCTTTAGAGGAAAAGAAGAACTTGTTCAAGCTGGAGCAACTTATACTGTTTCTAAACCAAGTGATATTAAGGACATTCTAAAATGATTGCAGTATCGAGATGTTTAATTGGTGAAAATTGTACATATGCTGGAAAGAATAATCTTTGTAAGGAAATAAAGGAACTTTATGATCAAGGTTTAGCGTTACCACTTTGTCCAGAAGTCTTAGGTGGTTTACCAATTCCTAGAACACCTTGTGAAGTTACTGGGGAAAAAGTGATTGATCAAAAAGGAATTGATCGTACAAAAGAATATACACAAGGTGCTAAAATTGCTTTAGATAAATGTTTAGAAAAAAATATTAAAATAGCTGTTTTAAAAGCTAAAAGTCCAAGCTGTGGAAAAAATCATATTTATGATGGAACATTTTCACATCAACTTGTTGAAGGTGATGGTATTTTTGTACAGATGTTAAAAGAAAAAGGAATTGCAGTTTATAGTGAAAATGAAGTAACAGAGGTTTTAAAATTAATAAATGGAGGAAAGTAAAAATGGGACATATTTTATGGGTAGAACCTGTATTTAAAGAAATGATTTGGGGAGGAAACCAACTTAAAGAAAAGTATGGTTATGCTATTCCAAGTGATCAAACAGGAGAATGCTGGGCACCTTCAGCTCATCCAAATGGTGATAATAAAATCATAGAAGGTGAATTCAAAGGACAAACACTGTCAAAAGTTTTTGATGAACATCGTGAACTTTTTGGAAATATCAAAGATAAACAATTTCCATTGCTTGTAAAGATCATCGATGCTTGTAATGATTTATCTGTACAAGTTCATCCAAATGATGAATATGCAGCTCTTCATGAAAATTCATTAGGAAAGACAGAATGTTGGTATGTATTAGATTGTAAAGAAGATACAAAGATGGTCATGGGACATCATGCTAAAACCAAAGAAGAACTTGTAAAAGCTATCAAAAACGATGATTATGATCATTTATTAAATAAGTTTGATATCAAAAAAGGAGATTTCTTCTATATTCCAAGTGGAACAATTCATGCTATCTGTAAAGGTTCATTGATCTATGAAGCACAACAATCATCAGATATCACATACCGTGTTTATGATTATCATCGAAAAGATAAAGATGGAAATG
>PPYF01267912.1_pt1 | contig 19273 bp, 8 predicted proteins | sample 1559871 | NCBI WGS metagenome assembly PPYF01 (sample SAMN08240021, study PRJNA423297) | Human gut metagenome, whole genome shotgun sequencing project. | reverse complement strand
CCGGTTCGACGCCGCGCTGTTCGTGCCCGTAATGGTGCGGCAGCAGCGCCGGGTCCGTGCCGATCTTGCCGAGATCGTGGCAGAGCGCCATCCACACGCACAGGGGATCGCCCGCCACCGCGTCCATCACGTCCATGAGGTGCGCCATCACCGAACCCGAGTGGTAGGCCAGCGGCCCCGCCGGAATGTTCATGGCGTCCTCCAGTTCCCGGAACCACGGGGACAGGCAGCCGCCGTCCGTCAGCACCGACAGCCAGCGCGACGGTTTCGGGGAGGCCAACGCCTTCATGAGCTCACGTTCGATGCGTTCGGCGGGGACGGCCTCCAGCAGACCGGATTCCGCCACCGCGCGCATCTGCGCCACGGCTTCGGGATGCACCGTAAAGGACGGCAGTTCGCAGGCCATGCGGGCCAGCCGGAACACCCGGACCGGCTCGTCCCGAAAACTCGTCGGGGACGCCGGGCGCAGGACGCCATCCTTCAGATCGGACAGCGCGTCGGGATGGGCGTACACCCTGCCCTCACGGTCTTCGGCCAGCGCGTTGATGGTCAGATCGCGCCGCCGCAGGTCGTCTTCCAGCGTGCCTTCCAGCGGCATGAATTCCCGTCCGCCCAGCAAAAAGACGGAAACGGTCTTCCCGACCTTGCGGGCCTCGGGATTCCGCTGTAAAAACGTACTCTCATCCGCATCAAACGCGAAATCATACTCCCGCGGCGTCCGCCCGAGCAGGCGGTCCCTGACGGCCCCACCCACCAGATAGACAGGTATCCGGCCCAGTTCCGGCCAATCTTCAATAGCCATGACACACGACTCCACGTTTCGTCTCTCCGGTACGCTGCGGCTTCTGCACGACGGCGTCGTTTCCGAAAGGCCCCCGCACGACCCAATCGCCGATCCTTTTCCGCCCGAACGCGCGGCGGCGTCCGAGCTCTGGGAGGGCCTGTCCGCCGTGCGGCTGACCCCGCCGCCGCAGAACGCGCCCTGCCCCTATCTCGAACACGCCTTCACCGACGGGACGGACGGCGACGAACCCGTACGGCTGCCCGCGCCAGTGTACCTGTGCGGCCCGGCCACATCAAGTATGGATGTCGCCCGCAGGCTCGCGGCCTCCGGGCAGCTTCCCGTCTGGGGCAGCGTGCTGGCCCTCAGCCAGCGGAGCGGACGCGGCCAGCTCGGGCGGAACTGGGTTTCCCCCGAAGGCAACGTCTACGCGGCGCTGCGCCTGCCGGAAGTCCACCCGTTCACGGGAACCGCCGCCGCCCCCGCCGTGGGCGGCCTCATCGCCGAAGCCCTTTCCGGCATGGGCTTTCCCGTCCATATGAAGTGGCCCAACGACCTTCTCCAGCGCGCCGCTCTCCGGGAAGGCTGGGCCAAGGTCGGGGGCATCCTGCTTGAAGAACGCCCCCTGCCCCGGCGCGAAGGCGCACCCGCCGAAAACTTCCTCATGGCGGGAATCGGCCTCAACCTCGTCTCTTCGCCGCCCGCGGACCTCATGCGGGCGCAGCGCGCCGTCCCTGCGGGGCGTCTGGCTTCCGCAACAAAATCCGGGGAGTGCCCGCATTCCGTTGCGGGACTGTGGATGCGACTTGTGAGCCGTATCTTTTTCTGTTATGTCGAAGAGATTGACGCCAAGGGAAACAACGCGTGGCGTTCACTCGCGGAACGCCACCTTGCCTTCCTTGGACAACCGGTCCTTCTGACGGACGGCCCCGACGAACGGGAACGCCACAGCGGCGTTCTTGAAGGGTTGGACGATTGCGGAGGCCTGCGCCTGCGCAACCGTGGGGAAACCGTCGGGTTTCTTTCCGGAAGCCTCCAGCTGGACCGCCCTCCCATGCAGCCGTGACGCAAAGCGCCATGCGCGGCGCCGGGAACGGCCTTCCGCAGCGATGCGGGGCCAATCGCAGGTGTCCCCGATGCCGTTTCGGGGTGGAACTCCTGAACAGGCCGGCGCGATGCGCCGGGTCTAAACATTTCTTTATCGAAAAGGTTGAAAGCATGGCCGCCAAGACGTTTGAACAGGTACTGGACGAAGTTCGGGGCAAGCCCATACTCGTAGCCAACCGGGGCATTCCGGCACGTCGAATCTGCCGGGCCATCCGTGAGCGCTTCGCCGCAGTGCCCGTAATGACCGCCACCGACATCGACAAGGCCGCACCGGCGGCTTCGGCCGCGCAGGAACTGCTCCTGCTCGGACCCGATCCTCGGGCCTATCTCGATCTCGATCTCATCATCGCCAAGGCGAAGCAGCGCGGCATTATCGCCATCCATCCCGGCTGGGGCTTCGCTTCGGAAGACGAACGCTTCCCCCAGAAGTGCGAAGAGGCGGGCATCACCTTCATCGGCTCCAAGGCCGATTCCATGAACCTGCTCGGCAACAAGGTGCAGGTCCGCAAGATCGCCAAGCGGCTCGGCATTCCCGTGGTGCCCGGCTCGGAAGGCGCGGTGGACGTCCCCGCGGCCCGGAAGGTCGTGGACGAAATCACCCTCCCGATCATGCTCAAGGCCGAAGGCGGCGGAGGCGGTCGCGGCATTTTCCTCGTTCGTGAAAAGAGCGAACTGGAAGATGCCTTTTTTAAGGCCTCCGCCATGGCGCAGGCGTCCTTCGGCAACCCGCGCCTGTATGTGGAAAAGTACCTCGAATCGGTGCGCCACATCGAAATTCAGGTCATCGCCGACCAGCACGGCAACGTGTTCGCCTTCGACGAACGCGACTGCTCCGTGCAGCGCAACCACCAGAAGCTCGTGGAAGTGACCCCGTCCCCGTGGTCCGGCATCACGCCCGAACTGCGCGAACGCCTCAAGGAATACTCCCGCATGCTGGTCCGCGAGGTGGGCTACTACTCCCTCGCCACCGTGGAATTCCTCGTCACCCCGCAGGGCGAACCCTTCCTCATCGAAGTGAACACCCGGCTTCAGGTGGAACACGGCATCACCGAAAGCCGCTACGGCGTCGACCTCGTCGAGGAACAGATCGCCGTGGCCTTCGGCTCGAAGCTCCGCCTGACCGACGAGAACACCAAGCCCTCCCACGTCGCCATGCAGGTCCGCATCAACTGCGAAGACCCGCAGAGCAACTTCGCCCCCAATTCTGGCCTGATCACCCGCTACGTGTCGCCCGGCGGCCCCGGCGTACGCATCGACTCCAACCTTTCCGCGGGCTACGAGTTCCCCCCGAACTACGACTCCGCCGGTTCGCTCCTCATCGCCTACGGTCGCGACTGGCAGAAGGTCCTCGGCATCATGGACCGCGCGCTGACCGAATACGTGGTCGGCGGCGTGAAGACCACGATCCCCTTCTTCCGTCAGGTCATCAAGCACCCGGCCTTCAAGGCGGGCCTGTTCGACACGGGCTTCATCCCGTCCGCGCCCGAACTCATGATGTACGCCGACCTCGCGCCGGAAAGCGAACGGCTGGCCAAGCTCATCGCCGAAATCTCCGCCAAGGGCTTCAACCCCCATGTGCAGCTCGGCGAATACCGCTCGCACACCACGCCCCGCCTGCCCCGTCAGGAAATCGTGCTCCCGCCCATCTCGCCCAAGGTACGCAAGGAACCGTCCCCCTACCCGCACGGCGACCGCGTGGCCCTGCTCGACTACGTGCGCGGCAGCGGGCGCATCCACTTCACGGACACGACCACCCGCGACAGCACCCAGTCCAACAGCGGCAACCGTTTCCGCCTCGCCGAGGACCAGCTCGTCGGCCCCTATCTCGACAACTGCGGCTTCTTCTCCCTTGAGAGCGGCGGCGGCGCGCACTTCCACGTCGCCATGATGGCGAACATGACCTACCCCTTCTCGGAGGCGCAGGAGTGGAACAAGTTCGCCCCCAAGACCCTCAAGCAAATCCTCATCCGCTCCACCAACGTGCTCGGCTACAGCCCGCAGCCCAAAAACCTCATGCGGCTCACCGGCGAAATGATCTGCGACAACTTCCAGATCATCCGCTGCTTTGACTTCCTGAACCACATCGACAACATGCGGCCGTTCGCGGAAGTGGCCCTGAGCCGCCGGGACGTCGTCTTCGAACCCGCCGTCTCCATGTCGTGGGCCAAGGGCTTCACCGTCGATCACTACCTCGGCGTGGCCGAGAACGTCCTCGGCGTGTGCGGCGACGTGGCCGGCATGAGCGAAAAGGACGTCTCCCGCCACATCATCCTCGGCCTCAAGGACATGGCCGGCGTGTGCCCGCCCCGCTTCATCGGCGAAGTGGTCGCCGCCCTGCGCAAACGCTGGCCCGAACTCGTGCTGCACTACCACCGCCACATGACGGACGGCCTCTTCGTGCCTTCCGTGGGCGCGGCCGCCAAGGCCGGCGTGCAGATCGTGGACACCAACCTCGGCGCGTGCGTCCGCAGTTACGGTCAGGGCGACACCCTCGCCACCGCCGCCTACATGGAAGGCGAACTCGGACTCGAAACCTCGCTGAACAAGGATATGGTCCGCGACGCCAACTTCGTGCTCAAGCAGGTCATCCCCTACTACGACCGTTACTGCGCCCCGTACTTCCAGGGCATCGACCACGACGTGACCGAACACGCCATGCCCGGCGGCGCGACCTCCTCCTCGCAGGAAGGCGCGCTCAAGCAGGGATACATCCACCTGCTGCCGTACATGCTCAAGTTCCTTGCAGGGACCCGCAAGATCGTCCGCTACCACGACGTGACCCCCGGTTCCCAGATTACCTGGAACACCGCCTTCCTCGCCGTGACCGGCGCCTACAAGCGCGGCGGCGAAGAGGAGGTCAAGTACCTGCTCGGCGTCCTCGACCGCGTCAACGACGTGCCGGAGGAGGAACTCAGCGAAGGGACCCGCGAGGCGCGTCTCGCCCTGTATCAGGACTGCAACGACGCGTTCCGCAACCTGCTTCTGGGCAAGTTCGGCAAGCTGCCTCTGGGCTTCCCGCCGGATTGGGTGTACGAGAGCGCATTCGGCAACGCCTGGAAACAGGCCATCGTCGACCGCACCACGCATTCCCCGCTGGAAAAGCTGACGGACATCGACATCGAGGCCGAACGCAAGGCGTTCCGCGACATCATCAAGCGCGAACCCTCCGAGGAAGAACTGGTCATGTACCTGAACCACCCCGGCGACGCGGTGAAGACGGTGCAGTTCCGCGCCAAGTACGGCGACCCCAACCGCCTGCCGCTTCCGGTGTGGTTCGAGGGCTGCGCCGTCGGCGAGGAAATCAACTTTGTGGATTCGGCGGGCAAACCCCACCAGTTCCTGCTGGTGAGCATGTCCCCCGCCAACGACGCGGGCGAATCCGTCGTCCGCTACGTGCTTGACTCGGAAATCTTCAGTCAGCTCGTCAAGGTCGCTCCGCCCAAGAACGGCGGGGCCGGCGTCGTCTCCATGGCCGACCCCAACGACAAGTATCAGGTCGGCGCGCCGAGCAACGGCGACCTCTGGGTGATGTACGTCCATCCCGGCGACATCGTCGAAGAGGGTGAGGAACTGTTCAACGTGTCCATCATGAAACAGGAAAAGGCCGTTCTGGCCCCTGTGGCCGGCATCGTGAAGCGCGTGCTCAAGACCGCCGACTACAAGGAAACCCGAAAGATGGAAACGGTTCGCGAAGGCGAACTCATCGTGGAGCTGGGCCCGGTCCCGCGCCTGTGCACCAACGAGGCGTGCAGCCGTCCGCTGCCTCTGGACGACATCGAGTTCTGCCCCTATTGCGGAGAACGGCTCAGCCGTCTCGCCTAAGTCAACAGCTACGAAGAGAGCCTGGGAGGCAATTCTCATGACGAAAACCCCTTCCGCAACCAAAAACCGACAAAACGAGGTTCCGGTGGAAGACCTTCTTAAGCGCTTGGTTCTGACCGGCGCGGATATCGTGCGGATCGGCGAGGAAGCCGAGCTGCTGGTGGGCGGCAAAAACTACAACACGGCCCTGATCAGCCGCGTTGAAGGCGTACGGATTCCCCAGTTCCGCGCCATTTCTTCCGTGGCGTTCCATATCGTTCTCGACGAATGCAAGGTTTGCGCGGCGCTGGTCCGCTCCATGGTCGACGACGCCTACGGACGCATCGACTGGACTTCCGAGGAAGTCACCAAGGATCACGACTTCCTGCCCAAGTTCGTGCGCTCCGTCGCCGCGGACATCCGCAAGGCTTCCGAAGCCGACCCGGAACTGCCCCGCATCCGTCTGCGTACGTTCATCAACAACGTGGTCGACGGCTTCGCCTCTTCGCAGGAAGGCATCGACCAGCTCCGCAAACGCTCCGTCATGGTGCAGGCCGCCATTCTGGCCTGCCCCATCCCGGCCAAGGTGGATCAGGCCGTCCGCTCCGCCTACCGCGACATCTGCGCCGAAGCCGAAGAGGCCGACGTGCCGGTGGCCGTGCGTTCGTCCGCCGCGGGCGAGGACTCCCGCAAGAAAGCCTTCGCCGGCCTTCAGGACACCTTCCTGAACATGGTGGGCGAAGACGCCGTGGCGACCGCCTACATGTGGGACTGCGCCTCGGCCTACAACCTGCGCTCCATGATCTACCGCCGCGAGGCCATCCTCGACGCCCTGACCCAGTCCGAAACCACCGGGCAGGAAGAGCTCGCCGCGCAGGCCAAGAAAGAATGGTCCATCGAAAACACGTCCCTGTCCGTGTGCATCATGCGCATGATCAACCCGGTCGTGTCCGGTACGGCCTTCAGCGCCGACACCGCCACCGGATGCCGCGGCACGGTTCGCAAGGACCTCGTGAGCATCGACACCAGCTACGGCCTCGGCGAGGCCGTGGTGGGCGGTCGCGTGACCCCGGACAAGCTGTACGTCTACCAGAAGGACGACGGCAGCGAAGTCGTGGTCCGCTTCATGGGCAGCAAGACCATGAAGATCGTCTACGACGAAAACGGCGGCACCAAGGAAGTCCCCGTGCCGGAACGCGAGTGCATGCTGTGGGCGCTGACTCCCACGCAGGCCGAGCAGGTCGCCAAGGGCGTCCGCGCCGTGAGCAAGGCCTACGACGGCATGATCATGGACACCGAGTTCTGCATCGACTCCAAGGGCATGCTCTGGTTCGTGCAGGCGCGTCCCGAAACCCGCTGGAACGAAGAACTCGCCCTGCACCCGCACACCATCTTCATGCGCCGCCGCGAAGTGGAACCCAAGGCCGCCGCGTCCGCCGAAGTGTTGCTGACCGGTAACGGCGCGTCCCGAGGCGCCGGTCAGGGCAAGGTCCGCTTCCTCCGTTCCGCGCTGGAACTGAACCGCGTGGGCAAGGGCGAAATCCTCGCCGCCGAACGCACCGACCCGGACATGGTTCCCGGCATGCGCGTGGCCTCCGCCATTCTCGCCGACGTGGGCGGCGACACCAGCCACGCGGCCATCACCTCCCGCGAGCTCGGCATCGCCGCCGTCATCGGCATCCAGAACCCCACCGCCCTTCAGGCTCTGGACGGTCTGGACGTCACCGTCGACGGCACCCGCGGACGCGTGTACCGCGGCCTGCTCCCGCTCCATGAAGTGGGCGGCGAAATGGACGTGGAAGCCCTGCCCAAGACGAAAACCCGCGTCGGCCTCGTGCTCGCGGACATCGGGCAGGCCCTGTTCCTGTCCCGCCTCCGCAACGTGTCCGACTTCGAAGTGGGCCTGCTGCGCGCCGAGTTCATGCTCGGCAACGTGGGCGTCCACCCCGCCGCGCTCGAAGCCTTCGACAACGGCGATCTGGAACGTCTGGTTCAGAAGAAGGTCGAAGAACTCGACTCCAAGCTCCGCAAGACCATCCGCGAACAGCTTGACGCCGGGCTGGTTTCGCTGGACCTCCGTCTCCGCGAACACGTGGGCAACATCACCGGTTTCGCCGAAGAACTGGAAAAGCTGGGCAAAAAGGACGACCTGCGCAACCCCGACGAAATCATGGCCGTGTACCGGCGCATGCGTGAAGTCGAAAAGCTGCTGGACGAGTACACCGAACGCGCCGCGCGCTTCTACAGCACGCTGGAAACGTCGGCAGACCTCGCCGAGCACGTCCGCCTCATCATGGGTTACGAAACCGAGCTGATGACGCTCACCGGCGATTCCCCCGAAGTGAAGGCGCGCCGCGCCGCCATCGACAAGGAAATCAGCGATCAGGTCAGCTACGCCGCCCTGAATCCGGCGGTGCAGGAAACCCTGCGCCAGATCACCGCGCTGCGCGAAGACGTGGGCGCCCGCTGCGGCCTCGCCAAGGAAATCGCCGCCCTGCGGTCCATCCCCGGCGAAATCGGCACGCTCATCCGGGCCCGCGGCCACAAGAACGGCCACGACCACTACGTGCAGACCCTGTCTCAGGGGCTGGCCCTGTTCGCGATGGCCTTCTACGGCAAGCCCATCGTCTACCGCACCACGGACTTCAAGACCAACGAATACCGCAACCTGCTCGGCGGCAACCTCTTTGAAGAGCATGAAGACAACCCGATGCTGGGTTACCGCGGCGTGTCCCGCGACATCCACGACTGGGAAATCGAAGCCTTCAAGCTGGCCCGCTCGGCCTACGGCGCGTACAACCTCCAGCTCATGCTGCCCTTCGTGCGCACCCTCGAACAGGCCCGCGCCATGCGCGGCTACCTCGACACCGTGCACAACCTGCGCAGCGGCGAGGACGGCCTCAAGATCATCCTCATGTCCGAACTGCCCTCCAACGCCATTCTGGCGCGGCAGTTCATTCAGGAGTTCGACGGCTTCTCCATCGGTTCCAACGACATGACGCAGATGGTGCTGGCGACCGACCGCGACAACAGCTCGCTCTCCCACATCTACGACGAGGAAGACCCCGCCGTGGTCTGGGCGATTCTGGTGACCATCTTCTCGGGTCAGAAGTTCGGCAAGAAGGTGGGCTTCTGCGGTCAGGGCGTGGCGAACAGCGAAGTGCTCCGCGGCCTCGTGGCCATCAGCGGCATCACCTCCGCCTCGGTCGTGCCGGACACCTACTACCGGACCAAGCAGGACTTCGCCGCCGTCGAGGCCCTGAACATCCCGGCTTCCGGCCTCGGCAAGTGGCTCGCCGAACAGCACCAGGCCAAGCTCGTCAAGCTGCTTGAAGCCAACGGCAAGGCCGACGTCGCCAAGATCGCGTCCGATCCCACCAAGGTCCGCGCCTGGTACGACGCGGAAATCGCCCGCCTGCACGGCGAACTGCGCGACAGCCTCGGCGGAAGCCGCGAAGCCGCGGCCCGCAAGGCCCTCAAGACGTTCCGCGCCACCTTCCACAAGCCCGCCATCTACGCGGCGTGGAACTGGAGCGAAACCGTTGAGGACGCCCTGCATCAGGCCGGTTTCGCCTCGTTCGACGAGCAGGCCGCCGCGCTGATCGAACAGCGCAAGAAGCTGGCGTAAACGATACGCAGGGCGTCGCCCTGTTCATGCCGAGGCGACGCCTCGGACTCCGCCGGGCCGCCGCCCGGACTGCCCCGGGGGGAATCATTCCCCCCGGACCCCCTCGGTTTCGGAGACTCGTCGGGGGATGATCCGTAGCCGGATTGTCCCCCGACGTTTTTTTACGGAAATTTTTGTACGGCGCTGTCAGAGAAACGAAAAGGACACCTCTATGGAACTCCCACGCAAGCAGACCCGGCAACTGAAGCTCGGCTCCGTCCGCATCGGCGGCGGCGCGCCCATTGTCGTCCAGAGCATGACGAACACCGATACGCGGGACGTGGAAGCCACCCTCGCCCAGATCGCGCGGCTGCACGCCGCCGGATGCGAAATCGTGCGCGTGGCCGTGCCCGACGAAACGGCGGCGCGGGCCTTGCGCGCCATCCGCGACGGCAGCCCCATCCCGGTCATCGCGGACATCCATTTCGATTACCGGCTGGCGATCATGGCGCTGGAAGCGGGGCTGGAGGGCCTGCGGATCAATCCCGGCAACATCGGGGAACGCAAGAACGTCGAAACGGTGGTGGACGCCGCCAAGGCGCGCGGCGCGGTGATCCGGGTCGGCGTGAACAGCGGCTCCGTGGAAAAACGCCTGCTGGACCAGTACGGCGGCCCCACGCCCGAAGCGATGGTGGAAAGCGCGCTCGGGCACGTACGCATTCTGGAGGACCACGGTTTCTACGACACGAAGATTTCCATCAAGTCGTCGTCCGTGCTCAACACCATCGAATGTTACCGTTTGTTAGCGAAACGCTGCGACTATCCGCTGCACCTCGGCGTGACCGAAGCGGGCGGCGTCCTGCGCGGGGCGATCAAGTCGTCGGTCGGCATGGGCGTCCTGCTCAGCGAAGGCATCGGCGACACCCTGCGCGTCTCCCTGACCGCCGCCCCGGAAGAGGAAATGACCGTGGCGTGGGAACTGCTCCGGGCGCTCGGCCTGCGCCGACGCGGCCCCGAGATCGTCTCCTGCCCGACCTGTGGACGGACCGAAATCGATCTCATCGGGCTCGCTCAGGAAGTGGAACGCCGCCTGCAAACCGAAACCGCCCCCATCAAGGTCGCGGTCATGGGCTGCGTGGTCAACGGCCCCGGCGAAGCGCGGGAAGCCGACCTCGGCATGGCCGGAGGCCGCGACAAGGGCATCATCTTCCGCAAGGGCGAAGTCATCCGCTCCGTGCGCGGGCAGGAATCCCTGCTCGCGGCGTTCATGGAGGAGCTGGACAAACTGCTGGCGGAACGCCGCAGCCTGTAAATCCCTTTCCCCCGATAGCGGATGAGGTTGCCTGCAATCGCTCCATCCCCCACAGCCCATACCCCAAAAGCGGGATTCCTCCAGCGCATGCTGAGGGAATCCCGCTCTCCACTCGCCGTCATCGCCCCTCCCTTCGCCAAGCGGGGCGCTGCGGCCAAGAAGTTTTTTGAGGGCATCATGCCCCCCAAGCAGGTTCGGGCGACAGCCAGGCCGCCGGAGGCCCACCCTCTCCGTTATTCCCCGCTTTCCACTTCAGACAGCACGGAAGGAAATTTCGCGCTCCCGAACGCCGCGTCGTAAAAGGCGAAACGGTTCTTGCCCTCTTCCTTGGCGGCGTAGAGCGCCTGATCGGCCCTGTCCATCAGCTCGCCGTACCGGCTCCCGTCCTTGGGGTACAACGCGATGCCGACGCTGCACGAGACCCCGCCGTGCGGGAGGGCTTCGCCGTATCTGGACTTGAACGCCGCGCAGATTTCCCCCGCCTTCCGGGAGACCGTCTCCACCGAACGGATGTTCCGCAAAAAAACGATGAACTCGTCGCCGCCGACGCGTCCCACGATGTCCGTGGCCCGAACCCGGCGGCGGATTTCCCCGGCGATGTACCGCAGCACCTCGTCCCCGAACATATGGCCGAGCGTATCGTTTACGATCTTGAAGTCGTCCACGTCGATGAACAGGAACGCCGCCCCCTCCTCGCCGGAGGAAAGCGCCTCCGCGACGCTTTCCTCGATCCGTTTGCGGTTGGCCAGCCCGGTCAGAGGATCGGTATTGGCCTGTTCACGCCAGCGGTTCGCCTCCGCCTTGCGCTCGTTGATGTTGGTCAGCTTGCCCAGATACCCGAGCCGCCCGATGCCGGATTCGGCGTCCCAAAGCCCGTTCACGTAAACCTCAAACCATTCGTACGCCCCGCTCGCCGTCTTGATCCGAAGCTCCATCCGGCAACGGGGTCGCTTGGGCGTGATCGCCGCGAGGCTGGCCAGAACGGTCCGCCGGTCGTCCCGATGGATCAGGTCCGAACGCAGGATCGCCCGCCGGGCGCGGGGGATGGAAATGTCCCTGCCGAACGCCTCGTACGACTTTTCCGAACTCTCCAGCGTGTCCGACTTGGCGTCGTAGTTGAAGATGATGTCTCCCGAAAGCTCGGACAGCACCCGGTACTTCTCGCGCTCCAGTTCGAGCAGCCACAGGGTCCGGGCCGAAAGCGCATCCTTCGGCACGGCGGGCTCCACGGGTCCGGGAATCCGTCCCGTTCTGGCGGGGGGTTCCGCCGCTCCGTGCTCCAGTTGCGAGGCGATGCTCAGAAAACTGGTCATGAGCTTGGGGTTGAAGACGCCGCATTCGCCGTTCACGATCATGGAAACGGCCTGTGCATGGGTATAGGCGGACTTGTACACGCGCTCGCTGGTCAGGGCGTCGTACACGTCGGCCAGCGAAACCACCTGCGCCCAGATCGGAATGCTGTTGCCCGCGAGGCCGTCCGGGTAGCCGCTTCCGTCCCACCGTTCGTGATGGGAGCGACAGATGTCGTAACAGTAGCGGTAATATTCCTCTTCCTGCCCTTCGTTGATGCTTTGCAGGAATGCGCACCCCTTGAGGGAATGCGTCTTCATGATCTCGAATTCCTCGGGCGTCAGCTTCCCCGGCTTGTTCAGCACGGCGTCCGGAATGGCGATCTTGCCGATGTCGTGCATGGACGCGGCGCTGGCGATCTTCTCGATGACGCCGGGGGCGAGGGCGTATTCGGGGAACCGGGCGGAGAGGGATTCCAGCAGCAGCCGGGTCACTTCGCGGACCCGCCGGATGTGCTTCCCGGATTCGCAGCTCCGAAACTCGACCACGGTGCTCAGGGTGTCGATGATGAATTCGTTGATCCGGTTGAGCTTCTGCGCCTGCCTGTCGAGCGTCTCCACCTGCTTGAGCACCAGCGCCTCCAGATCGCGCTTGTGCAGGTACAGCTCGACGGTATTGGCGACGCGGCGCTTGACGATGTTCGGATTGAACGGCTTGTTGATGATGTCGGACACGCCGAGTTCGTATCCCCTGAGCAGGGCGTCGTCGGAGTTCTCGGACGTGATCAGGACGACGGGGATACGTTCCCGCCATTGACGGAGCGCCATGTTCCTGAGCATCTCGAACCCGTCCATGACCGGCATGATCACGTCCAGCAACACCACGAGCACGTCCTCATGATGCTCCTCCAGCAGTTCCAGAGCCTGAAGGCCGTTTTCCGCCTCCAGAACCTCATACACATCGTGGAACAGCTCGGCGAGGATCGCCCGGTTCAGTTCGACATCGTCAACGACGAGAATCTTTCTCTTTTCCATTATCCACCCTTGCCGTCGACCGTGAGCCTCCGGCAAGCCTCCCGTACAATAAGGCCGCACCCCTTCCGGATGCGGCCCTCACGTTCCAATCCGCAGTAAACAGGATAAGCTCTCAATATCTTTTTCTCATACCACCGAACCCCGTTTTCCGCAATTGGGAAGCGCAGCCGAGCGCACGTTTCCGGGCGAAACGTTCCGACAACGGCTTGACATGGCACAAGAAACGTATCCGAACGGAAAAACGCCCGGCGTCCGCATCCGCTTTGAGGGAAACGCGCGGAACGGACGGCGGGCCTTGCCCCGCCCATCCTTTTGGGCTACTTGAGGACGGAACGTCCCCCAATCGCCCGGGCCGGGCCTCCGCCCCGCCCCGTCAACCCGTTCAGGACACATCATGATCGATTCCCACTTTGAAGAGAGGCTGCAAGCCGTCGGCGTCGATACCGCCACGGCGATCGCCCGTTTCGCGGGCAACGCCGCGCTGTATGCGAAATTCCTGTCCAAGTTCCCCCAAGACCCCAACTTCGCCGATCTGGAAAGCGCGCTGCACGAGCACGACGTCGAAAAGGCGATCCGGTGCGCGCATACCCTGAAGGGCGTTTGCGGGAATCTGGGCATGGACACCCTGTTCAGGGGCTTTTCCGAGATGGTCAGTCATCTCCGCGGCGACGAGTTCGAACGCGCCGAAACTCTGTTCCCCCGCATCGCCGAAAACTATGCCGCCGTCTGCACAGCCATCGCGGAAAGCTGATTCCGCCTCCCCCCTGTCGTCGGAACGCGGCATGAACCCGCTGTTCCTGAAGGCCCCGGACCTGACCGCCGAGCTGATGCGCGCGCACTACTGCGATCACGATCTGGAAAAGGTGCTCTCGCTCTTTCACACCGAACTCACCTGGCTCGGAGCCGGTGAGGAGCAGTACAGCCACGACTACGAGGGCATCAGAGATTTCTTCATCCGCACCTACGCGGAAAACGTCGTCCCCGACTGCGACATCACCGACGAGGAGTACCGGATCGCCTCATGGGACGAACGATCCTGCGTCGTCGCGGGCCGCTGCTGGATCGCCACCAAACCGGAGACCGGCTACATCCTCCGCGTCCACCAGCGGGTGACCATCGGCTACGCCCTCGTGGACGGCGAGCTGAAGGCCAACCTCATCCACATTTCCAACCCCTACGAGGAAATGAAGGACGATGAGGACTTCCCCACCCGGATCGGCAAGCAGAGCTACGACTATTTCCAGAACCTCCTCACGGAGAAGACCCGCCAGATCGACCATCTGAACCGGACTCTCAACTGCGGGCTCAAGGCCAACTGGGACGACGCATACTATTCCCTGTACTACGTCAACGAGGGGCTGTGCCGGATGCTCGGGTACACCGAGGCCGAGCTCATGGCCAAGTGCCGAGGCCGGATGACCGAACTCGTCTATCCGCCGGACCTTCCGCAGGCCCTGATCGACTGCGCGCACTGCTTCGCCAACTCCCTGACCTACTCCACCGAGTACCGCATGCAGCGCAAGGACGGTTCGCTCATCTGGGTGTGGGACACGGGCAGCAAGAGCAAGAACGAGGACGGCAGGACCGTCATCAACAGCGTCATTGTGGACATCACGGAACAGCGCCGCTCCCACGACACGATCCGGCAGCAGCAGACCTTCCTCCAGTCCCTCTACGACACCATGCCCTGCGGGCTGGTCCAGTATTCCCTCGGCGGCGTGTTCCTCAACGCCAACACCCACACCTTCGATCTGATCGGGTACACCGAAGAGCAGTTTCTGGCGGAAACCAGCGGTTCCATCATCAGCATCGTGCATTCCGAAGACACGGCGATGGTGGCCGAAAACATCGACCGGCTGATCCGGGACAGGCTTCCCATAAGCTACAACGTCCGCATCGTCCGGCGGGACGGCGACATCCGCTGGCTCTGCGCCAGCCTCAACATCATCGAGGACATGGACGGCGTGCCGGTCATTCAGGCCGCCTACTCCGACATTACCGAACTCCAGCGCGTGGAGCGGGAACGCCAGTCCACCTATGCGAGCATCCCCGGCGGCGTCGCCAAATATCTGGTCGGGACCCGGATCACCCTGCTCGAAGCCAACGACAACTATTTCCAGATGGTGGGGGGCTCCCGCCGCGCGGACTGGATTCCCCTCGAATCCGTGTTCCCCTCCGACCGGCAAAGGTATCTGGCGGCGTTTCTGGAAGCCGCGAGCACGGCGGCGCCCGTGGATACGGAATACCGCTGCCGCCGCCTCGACAACGGCAATACCGTCTGGCTGCACCTCGTCGCCCGGCCTGTGGAAACGTTGCGCGGGGCCACGGTCTACCAGTGCGTGTTCATCGACATCACCAAGCAGAAGAACGCGCAGATGCAGCTCGACCGGGAACGCGACCGCTACCGCATCGTGATGGAAAACTCGGCGGACGTGATCTACGAGTACGACGCGCGGACCGACGCCATCATCTTTTACGAGAACGCCCGCAAGAACCAGGAAAGCGAGATCGTCAAGCACGTCGTCGAGCGCTTTTCCTCGGCCATCCGCACGAAACAGCTCGTCCACCCCGACGACGAGGAGCAGGCGATCCGGCTGTTCACCGGCGCGCAGTCCGGGAACATCGAAGTGCGGATGCGCAATGTTCTGGAGGGCGGGCGGTTCGTATGGTGCCTGCTTCAGGGCCAGCCCGTCTACGAAAACGGCGGGATCGCCCGCGTGGTCGGCCTTGTCCGGGACATCACCGACACCAGACGCATCATGGAGGAAAAGGAACGCCTCCAACGGATTTTCGATCTCGAACTGCGCCGCGACTACGAAAGCATCTGCCAGATAACCCCGTCCACCGGGGCCTACTTCATGTATACGCCCGCCGGGGTCCACTACCACGACGTCCCCGAACACGGGGACTTTGAACGGGAAATGGATCAGGCCGTCTTCCGCTTCGTCTACAGCGAGGACCGCGAGACCTGCCTCCGGGAGATGCGGATCGACAACATGCTCAGGACTCTCTCCGAAGAGAAGGAAGGCGTCTGCTACTACCGTGTCCACGACAAGGGCGCCCTGCGCTGGAAATGCGCCCGCTACACCTTTTTCGGGAACGACGGCTCCATCCTGCTCAACGTCCGGGACGTGCACGACATCCGCATGGCCCAGCAGAAGGAGGAAAACCGCTTCCGGGCCATCCTGCGGGAGACCTGCGAATACATCGTGGAAACGGACGTGGAGACCGGGAACTACAGCCTCCACCTTCCGGGCCGAACCAACCGCTATCCGCTCGACGCCTGCGCCGACTACGGCGAACTGGTCGCCCGCCATGCGGAACGCTACGTCGCGCCCGCCGATCGCCGGGCCTTCCTCGACGCCGTCTCGTTTCCGGCTGCCCTCGACCGGATGCGCCGGGAGGAAGACTGTTCGGTCAGGTATGCGGTGTCGGAAAACGGCGCGACGGCCTACAAGACGTGGAACATGTCCCTGTACCGCTACGACGACAACCGGGAATACGTCCTCGCCTACATTCTGGACGTCACCCGGATCGTGCTGGAGCAGCAGGAAAAGGAACGGGAAGCGGAACGGAACCGGCGGATCATCAAGGACGCCCTCGTGGCCGCCGAACAGGCCAGCCGGGCCAAGTCAGACTTCCTGTCGCGGATGAGCCACGAAATCCGCACGCCCATGAACGCGATCATCGGCATGACCACCATCGCCGCCGCCTCGCTGGACAACAAGGCCAAGATGGCCGACTGCCTCGGCAAGATCGGCCTTTCCTCGCGCTACCTGCTCTCGCTGATCAACGACATTCTGGACATGTCGCGCATCGAAAGCGGCAAGGTCACCATCGTCAACGAGGAAATCGACTTCCGGTCCTTCGTGGAGGGCATCACCACGATCATCTACCCGCAGGCGCGGGACAAGAACATCGCCTTCGACCTGAGCATCGAGGGCGTGGTCGAGGAACGCTATCTCGGCGATCCCCTGCGGCTCAATCAGGTGCTCATCAACATCCTCTCCAACGCCCTGAAGTTCACCCCGCAATGGCATTCCGTGAGCCTCACCATCCGGGAAACGCGACGGGTGCGGGATCGCGCCTATCTGCGGTTCATCGTGCGGGACACCGGGATCGGCATGGAAAAGGAATTGCTGGAACGCATTTTCGAGCCGTTCGAGCAGGGAGACACCATCGCCCACCGCTTCGGGGGCTCGGGGCTCGGGCTCGCCATCAGCAACAACCTCGTTTCCCTGATGAACGGTCACATTTCGGTGACTTCGAAGCCCGGCTCGGGTTCGGAGTTCGTGGTGGAACTGCCGCTGACCGTGCTGCCGGGCGGCCAGCCCGCGTCCGAGGTCGTTCTCGACGATCTGCGCGCGCTGGTCGTGGACGACGATCCCGTGACCTGCGAGCACACGACCCTGATCCTCGAACGCATCGGCGTGAGCGCCGAATACGTGACCTCGGGGCGGGCCGCCATCGACCGCATCCGGGCCGCCGTGCAGCGCGGGTCGGTCTACGACATCGCGCTGGTGGACTGGAAGATGCCGGAAATGGACGGCGTGGAAACGGCCCGCAACATCCGCCGCATCGTCGGCCCGGACACGCTGGTGATCATCATGTCCGCCTACGACTGGACGGAAATCGAAGCCGCCGCCCGCGCCGCCGGTGTGGATTTCTTCATTTCCAAGCCCATGTTCCAGTCCGCGGTGCAGGAGGTTCTGCTCAAGGCCACGCGCTGCCGGCACAGCCAGCCGCAGCGCGCCGTTGCGGAAGAGGATTTTTCCGGACGCCGCATCCTGCTGGTCGAGGACAACGAAATCAACATGGAAATCGCGCGCACGCTGCTCGAATTCCGCAACGCCGCCGTGGACGGGGCCGTCAACGGACAGGAAGCCGTGGACCGGTTCCGCGATTCGCCCGGAGGGTACTACGACGCCGTCCTCATGGACGTGCGGATGCCCGTCATGGACGGGTTGGAGGCCGCCCGCGCCATCCGTGCGCTGCCCCGCCCGGACGCCGCCACGGTGCCCATTCTCGCGATGACCGCCAACGCCTTCGCCGAGGACATCGAGAAATCCCGCAAGGCGGGCATGAACGAGCACCTCGCCAAGCCCATCGAAACGGAGACGCTCTACGCGCGTCTGGGACATTATTTCAGGAAAGCGGATCGGAAATAGCATTGGGGAGGGGAGAGGGAACCGTTTTGGAGACCGGTTCCCTCTCCCCCCCACCTCTCTCCTTTCAAAGACTTTCGACCTTATCGAATCCCTCATGGTGACCCGTTCGGGGCATGGGGGATTCGCGTTTCGTTGTGGGAAGAAAAAAAGGAAAGGTTGCGGTGGAATGCGTCGTGTGCGCGTGGAGAGGAAAACGGGATGGACAAAAAACGGAAGGCCGTTTCTCCCGGGGGAGGAATGGCCTTCGCGCGCGTTGCGGGAAACGGGATGGAGCTTTCCGGAGTCGGGAAGGCCGCCTGAAGGTCAGGACAGCAGCTTGCGCCCCAGTTCGCGGGCTTCTTCGAGGAGTTGCCTGTTGGCGAGGATCGCGCCGGGTTCGAGGGCCGTTCCGTAGACCTGCCCTTTCAGCTCCATGCCGGTGTAGCGGCAGATGTCCTGAAAACAGCGGAGCGCGTTGACGCAGCCGGAAGCGAAGGGGTCCTCGTCCTCATAGGCCAGCGTCACGGCGAGCTTCTTGCCGGACAGTCCCCGCCTGCCGCCGTCCTTGCCGCCGAGGTCTACGGCGATGCACCGGTCGATGAAGGTCTTGAGCTGGCCCGACATGTTGAAATAGTAGATGGGCGTCGCCAACACCAGCGCATCGGCGGCGACGATCAGCGGGTAGAGGTCCGTCATGCCGTCGCGCTGCACGCAGCCCTTGTCGCTCCGCGCGCAGGCGAAACAGCCGTGGCAGCCGTTGATGTTCCGCTCCACAAGCCGGATGACGTCGGCCTTGCCGCCGTTCTCTTCCGCGCCTTCCAGCACGGCTTCGGCCAACAGGCTGGAATTGCTGTTCCGGCGCGGACTGCTCTGAATGCACAGGATGTTCTTTCCCATAGGACGCTCCTTTGCTGGGATGCAGACGATTCGTCAGGTATCGCATTACGCTAGGCTACGGAGCGGAAAAAGGCAACTGCCCGCAAACCTTTCTCAGCCCTTCTCGGAAAACGCCTCCGCAAGGCCGTCGAACATCGCCCGCGCCGCCTCGTCGAACGGCAGGCGTCCGGTTCCCGTACCCATGCCCGGAAAGGCTACGGACGCAAACCCGCGTTTGCGCGCCGCACGGCAGGCGGCCCGGGTGGCCAGCAGCACCGGAGAACCGTCGCGCAGCCGGGACGGCGTCCGCATGGTGGG
>PPYF01027711.1_pt1 | contig 19277 bp, 10 predicted proteins | sample 1559871 | NCBI WGS metagenome assembly PPYF01 (sample SAMN08240021, study PRJNA423297) | Human gut metagenome, whole genome shotgun sequencing project. | reverse complement strand
CTGCTCCCCTTTATCCTCTTCCCTCATCAAGCCCGTGTTGCTATACCGCGACTTGACTGACTCGAAAATTCAATCAATCAAAATCATAATTTCACTAACAAGTATGAACAATTTCATTAAACTTTTCTGCGGTGCTGCCGCAGCTACAATGATGTTCAGCTGCTCAAGCGATGAGCCCGCAAACACCCCCGAAAACGGCAACGTAAGTGCCGACGGTGTGGCTTATCTCGCAGTTAACATCCAGGACGCCAACTCAAGCCGTGCCCTCGCCGACAATATCGGCGACGCTAACGAAGGCGACTACATCTATGGTGACGCCAATGAGCATAACGTATCAAACGCTCACTTCTATTTTTACGACGCTAACGGAATTTTCGTAACAGAGGCCAATGTATGGACCGGCGGTAATGACGGTAACGGTAACGAAAACATCGAATATATCGGCGATAACGTCCTCGTGCTCCGCAACCTCAAGCAGGACAATCTCCCCGTTTATCTCGTCACAGTACTCAACGTTCCCACTGACTTCAAGCCCACTCCTCGTCTTGAAGACATGGCCAAGCAGCAGCTTGTAAGCTTCCTCAGCGGCAACGACTTCATCATGTCTACCACCAGCTTCGTAAATGACAATAATAGCACTAATTACGAAGCAGTAGACAAGAAGCTCTATTTTGCCAACAAGCTCAAGTCAACCGACTTCTCTAAGGAACCCATCACCAACGCTAACGACGCCAACGTAACAAAGGTAGACATCTACGTAGAACGTCTTGCAGCCAAGTTCACAATGAGCGGTCTTACCCCCGACGGAGTCTATCCCGTTGAAGTAACCGTTGCCGGCAAGCCCAACGACAACGTCGGCGGCAATGAGTCCGGCACCGGTGTAGGAGCTACCAAGATGTACATCAAGTTCGATGGTTGGGCAGTAAACGCTACCGAGCCTACATCTTACCTCTCAAAGAACCTTGATGATATGTACACTGGTGCTAATATCGGTACTTTCAATTGGAACCACTCTGCTTATTTCCGTAGCTACTGGGGACAATCTGTGCATTACGGAAGAGACCCCCACTCTGACGCAGATAAGAACCTCAGACTCCAATATACCACATGGTCAAACGCAGCCAAGAATCCCGTCAACGAGCCTCTCTATAGCTTCGAATGCACCAACCAGCCTAAATACATTGCCAATGGCATGAACGTTATCACCAAGAACGTTACCCACGTTGTATTCGCAGCAACTGTTTACACCGACGAAGCTGCTACTAAAGCTGAAACCCTTGTTCTCTACAACGGCGTTTACTTCCAGGAAGACCAGTTCCTCAAATATGTTCTCAATTCTCTCCAGAAGAGCGGTCACCTCAACTACTACGTCGAAAAGAGTGTAACTGAGATTCCCGTTGAAGGCTATACACCCACTGTTGTTGGCGAATATCGCCAAATCGGTCTTGACTTTGTTAAACTCGTCAAGAAGACTAATGGCGCAACAGGTGAAATCATCGTTACCTCCAATATTCCCGCCGGCACAATCCTCTACTCTAAGGACGAAAACAACAAGTTCAACGAAGTTCCGAACACCGAAGCTCTCAACACCCTCCTCGCCAACTTCACTGCAAGCGTTCCCGCTACCGGTTTCAAGAGCGGTAAGATGGTTTACTATGTTCCCGTTGAACACCTTGTTGAAATCCTCAGCGGCCAAACAGAAATCGCAGAAGGTAACTACGGCGTAGTTCGTAACCACTGGTATGACATCAACGTCAACAAGGTATTCCGTCTCGGTGAAGGCGTCTTCGAACCCGGTACCGGTACTACTGAAGACCCCGGTGAACCCCTCATCCCCGAAAATCCCAACGGTGATACATTCGGTCTTGGCGCTCGCGTCAACATCCTCTCTTGGAAGATTGTTAAGCAAAACGTTGACCTCTAATAATTAACAGTCCTATTTATAGATAGACCACAAGACATTTGCGCAATTCAACATGTAGGGACATGCCTCCGGCATGTATGGTTGCACTGATTTGAAAGCGTGTTATCTATAATTATAATCAAGACACTGCCTTCGCGGCAGTGAAGGCAGTGTCTTTTTTCTCTATTATTTATTGCAATCTCTTCCTCTTACCCCTCTATATCTTGTATCACTTTAGATACGCCTCAATACACTCCTCCTGAGTTGAACGCTGTTTCGACCCACCCTTAATTTGAAAACAACGAGCGTCTCCTTAGCGCGACGCCTCCACATATAGACCAAACTTTTATTTCATAATACAATTAATCCATCAAGGTAATGCGATTCCACAATAAAATGACCTCCATCGTCAGCCGAATAGCGGCTATATGCCTGGGTATGATAGTTTTCTGCTCATGCGACAGCATCATTTACGACGACGAAGGCGACTGCGACCCTCACTACAAGGTGAAGTTCCGCTATGACATGAACATGAAGTTTTCCGACGCCTTCCCGGCCGAGGTCAATGCCGTTACGCTTTACATTATTGATGAAAGCGGCAATGTGGTGTGGCACAAAAGCGAGTCCGGCGAAGCCGTCAAGGCCGACGGATACCTGATGGACGTCGACATCGCTCCGGGCACCTATACCCTTCTGGCATGGTGCGGAGAAGGTGCAGGCACACACTTTGAGATTCCTTCCGACGCCACCGACCACACGGCTCTCAAGGCACGGCTGCAGCGCGAACGCCACACCGACGGCGAAGGCAAATCGTCAATTCTTCTCAACCGTCTCTATCACGGCACTCTTAAGGCCCAGGTATTCCCCAACGAACAAGGCGTACACATCTTCACAGTCAATCTCATTAAAGACACCAACGAGGTTAACATAGTGCTTCAGCACCTTTCCGGTGAACCGGTCAATAAGGACGACTTCACATTTACTATCACCGACTATAACGGTTATCTCGACCACGACAACAACATTCTCCCCGATGAGAAAATAACCTATTTCGCCCACTACAAGGCTATGGGCACCGCCGGAATACACGTGCCGGAGGTCGAACAGAACAGCCGCTACGTAAGCTCGATGAGCGCATGCATAGCCGAGTTGTCCATCTCTCGTCTTGTCAAGGGACAGGACTGCCGCGTCACCGTTTACAACAAAGCCGGCAACATAGTCCTCTCTATTCCACTTATAGACTACGCTCTTCTCGTCAAGGGCAGCGTAGGACGTCCTCTCGACGACCAGGAATTCCTCGACCGCCAGGACAAGTACGACCTCGTGTTCTTCCTCGATGAAGGCGACCGTTGGATGAATTCTTATATCTATATCAACTCCTGGAAGGTTGTTCTTCAGAATAGCGAACTTTAAAAAATGACACTCACTACAGCTAAACATATCCACCGTCGCTTCCGGCTCATGCTTTGTCTCGGACTGCTGGCGCTCGGACTGGGAGCCTGCTCCTCCGACGAACTGCCACAGCCCGGCAAAGACCCCGTGCAGGAAAACGCCATATCTCTCGGATTCTACATCAATGTAGGAGATGGTGTCAATCCTGCCTCAGAGATGTCGCGTGCCACTCCCACCGACGGTGAATACCATCCCGGCAGCGGCTACGAAAACTTTATCGACATTGAGGGAGGCGATTTCGCCATTTACTTCTTCGACAGGGACAACAAGTATATTGCTCCCTTTGCCAACCCTTCCCTCGAAAGGCTCGACATCATAAACTCTCCCAGCTCCAAGACATACGTGGCCCGTACAAAGATTGAGTCGGACGAACTTTTCAACCAGATCACCACCGGCCCTACCAAGATTGTGATGCTCGCCAACTGGCGCGGTCAGTACCCTGATGTCAACACTCTTGTCCCCGGTGTCACCACTATCTCCGACCTCGTGGATGCAGCTACAATAGAATACGGTTCCGATCCATGGGGCGCATCCATCGACTACGCTCACCGCATTCCTCTCTACGGCGTGATGGAGTTCCCCGGTGTAAGCCTCATTCCGGTGATGCTCAACCTTACCGGCGTCGACCTTCACCTGCTCCGGGCATTTGCCAAAGTAGAGGTTTATCAGGGATCCGAAACCCTGGCCGACCTCGAATCGGTAACACTCACACGCCACAACTCCAAGGCCTTCTGCGCACCCCACGGAGTGTATCACCAGGACCAATATGTCAAGGGCAACTATTTCGGCGACTATACCGACTCGCCCTCAATCCCCGATGGAGTGATGAGTGACGATGAACTCACACTGCCATTCTATACCGACACCCGCGACAATCTGAAGCACTTCATTATATATATTCCAGAATTTAAAAATATCGGTGAAATCCACGGCTCACAGGCACAGCTCAACGTGACCTTTGCCGGCTACCAGCCACGCGAAGTGGAATTCAAATACTACAACGTCCCCGACAACCTCAAGGATAAAGTAAAAGAAGGCGACTACTTCAACATCATGCGCAACTACTGGTATCAGTTTGTTGTAAGCAAAAAGACCGACGACGATATCGAGCTTGAAGTTGAAGTAGACGTACAGCCATACGCCAACTGCGAAATAACAGTTGACCTCGGACTGCAACGCGACAAAGACGGCCATCTTAAGATTTATCTTAATCAAGACGGCAGCCTTCCAGCCAATCTTAAAGCATATTTGGACGCTTACGGAAAGAAACTTCCTGAAAATCTCAACTATGAGGCAGACCTTGGTGACTATTATGCTCTTATTCCTTCCCCCGACGGCAAGATGGAAAATGCTGAAATATGGCTCAAAGATATTGAAGGCTACCGCGTTATTGACAATTTTTCCGACAATAACTTCTTCGGTGACAATACATGCCATAGCAATTCATGCTCCACACGACTCGTTCAGCAGACAGGCTCTATTTCACTTGGTTCAAATATATTCAGAAAAGACCGCTATAACGACCGCATCCTGCAGCACAACGACGACCACTCGCTCATAGCATACGCACCCGATGGGACTCTGGTTTACAAACCTGCGGCTGACCACAATACTCGATACCCTGTCGAATCATGGTCAGGGGACTGCGAATGGAATTCTAAAGAAAATAAATTCGATGAAACCCGAGGGAATTTCTACATTGAATATACCGACCGTTATGTGGAATATGCTCCCACCGGCAAAGAGACCGGAAATGTGGTTATGAAATAATTAGATTCAATCCTGAATAATTGATTTATATAAACGATAGAAAATGCATTTGCTTAAATATACATTTTCGGCCATTCTCAGATGCCTGATTGCCACATTGCCGGTGTTCGGGCTCACTGCATGTGCCGACGATGAATACCTGATGTCGCCCGACGACAACATCATTCCCGAAGGTACAAGCACAGTAATGCTCGAAGCATCTTATGCCCCATTTGCTGAAGGCAATCTGAGCCGTTCTACCTTAACACCTCCGGGCGACGGAATGAACGCAGTTCAAGACCTTGTCATTGTTGTTTATGACAAAGACGGCAAGATGGTCGGGGAACCAAATAATATACAAAATTTCAAGGCCGAACCGGAAGACCGTTATGATTCCAACGCAAGTAACGGTCAAACCGCAGAAGACAAAACACTTTGTATAAAGAACATACCGCTAACCCTAAAGAACGGCAGGTATTACATCGTAGCCATAGCAAACCTTCCTTACGAGGACGCCGACGGCAATGTTATTGAAGGTAAATCTACATATGATGCCCTCACTGCAGAAGGCGTTGATATCTCTACCCTCGACAAACTCCGCGCTCTCAAAGTACATTGGCAGACAAACAATTATACCCAAAACCGTGAGATGTTCGGTTACTTTGACGTTCGCGACGCCTCTGCACCAAACTGGGGGTCGGACATCCCGCTGGTTACATTCAAGCCCGGTGTTTCGCTCCGTGCCTGGTTGCGCCGCTGTGTATCGAAAATCACCATCGACTTTGACGGCTCTGAGCTTAATGAAGACGTACACATCTACATCAAGAGTGCCAAAATCTATGATATTCCACAAGCCTGTACACTTGGTTTTGGTAGAACGCCCGGTGAAAACGACAGTTATATAAGCTATAATAATACTCCCGCTGAATCGGAACTTATTCATTCAATCTCTCACATCATCGACTATGAGGCCGACTATGGCAAGGATGGCAAAGGCCCGCATATCGCAGCCGGCTCTCCTTTCATAACAGATGCCGACGGCAACAAGGTTGACCTCCATAAGCAGACTTCAAATGCGCTGTTCTTCTACGAGAATATGCAAGGTGACGCGCCCAAAGGCAAGTCGCCTATTGCTGACCTCGTAAATGGCGGTGTTGCACAAGGAGAGCCCAAGGATGGCGTTCCTGCCGGCACATACATTGAGGTAGTCGCTGAATACAAATCAAACGCTGTAGGCAACATCGGAGGTGGCGAAATCAAATACCGCTTCATGCTCGGCAAGGATGCCGACAAGAGCTGTGATGCTGAACGGAACTACCATTACAAGCTCACTCTCAAATTCCACGGGTATGCCAACGAGTACGACTGGCATATAGATTACAAGGATATTCCTGATACCTGGGATATACCCCAGCCCTGGTATGTATCATATCTGTATAACCACCGCTCCGTCCTGCCCTTCAAATACACTCCACCCGAAGGATGGGAGGTAACCCGACTTGATGCAGAGATTGTTAACAATCCCTGGTATGCAAATGTTGGCAAAAACGATGATGGCACACTCATGTCCCCTCCTAACGATGAAGACGAAGTGTACAACGACCCTGACAATAAGAGTAATGCCAACGGCTTTCTGTCATTGCACAAAACAAAAGACGTAGTTATCACTACACAAATGAATGATGTAAATACATGGCCAGGTTACTCTACATCCTCCGCTTATATAAACGACCCGTATTATTATGGGAGAAGTGCTGCATCAAACGGCATTGACCGCTCCAAGCGTACTTACTATTTTGACGGAACTTCTGACGAAAGTGCAAACGACCCTCAGGAGCAGTACTCTTCCCAACGCAATGGTGACAAGATGGAATTCCAGATTCCCCTTTTCACACGTGCAAAAGTTTTGGTGAAGCAAACCGGCTACTCCGGAAATAATCCTTTTGTCGCTTACGAGCGAGTTGCTAATGTAAAATTCACTGTTTCTCTCCGTAAGATTGATAATCACAATCAAACTGCAAAACGTGATACTATCGTAGAGGTACGCCAGGTTCGCCGTATCGTTAATCCCAAAGGCGTTTACCGCCGTTCGGGCAATAACGAGGACTTTGCCGTACATCTTATGGAACTGCGTGGTGACCAGGATGAAAAATTCTCTGATTTTCAGTCGGACGGTCCGTGGATGGCAGAAATCGTAGGTGATAAAAACTTTATCACGCTCGACGGCAAGAATATAGTTCATGGACAAACAAATTCATCTATCAAATTCAATATTCGTTTCAATAAGCTCAATAAAGACAATAAGGTACGAAATGCAGTCGTTCGTGTACTGTATAACAGCTATACTTGCACTCACCTGATTTTTGTACGCCAAGGCTATGCTCCGCAAGCCATTGTTAAACGTGCAACAAACTATCTTACACCTACCGAAGCAAACGGTCAACGAAAAATTGCAGACCAAAATCCAACAATCTGGCGAACATTCAACCTCATCAGTCGAAATGAAGAAGCGACAGACCCGCGAGATGAAGGCTCGCTATTCAAATTCGGTAATTCCGGTAATGGCATTGACGCATCAGACAACGTCTACCTTCGTAACGGGAAAGTAGATTGTCGCGCACCGGAAAATGAAAATGGATTTGTTGTACAGGGTCCTTTCCATATAACAGACCCGGACAATAAGGGCAAACTACTTGCGACAACAAAAGCATGGACAGCCTTTTCTAAAGACGACAAAGGCTTTACTCACACAAGCCTCTCCAATCTCGCCACTATTCGCGACTATGAGCAACTCTATGGCACACCATTCATGCAATTTGGTTATGGCGTACTATATGCTGACGGCGCAACAACTACCCAGGAAGATGTAAATGCTGCATACGGCTACTTCCGCAACGACCCGGAGAACAAAAAAGATGCCCATGGAAATATAACCACCGATAGTCATAAAGGTATGCGTGGTATGTTCGCATATTATTGGAATATTGACGACCCCAATAATGCCTATACTGCTAAAAATGTCTTCTTCCCTATTGGACGTTCAGGTTACGGGCACAGAAAAGAGGGCTTAGGAACAAAGGAAACTCACCATAGTGTAGGCATGCTTCGTTATTGCGCCCTTGGGCACGGCTATCGTTCTGTATTCAAAGATGCCGGGCCATTGTTCTGTACTCTATATCACCGTCCAGGTGCTATCTATTATGCCAAAGATAAAGTTGCAAACTTTATGACTTGGGACACCGCAAATAATACTGAAGCAGGAAATGCAATAGGCCTGGACATTAACTACTTCTCTTTTGATGTTAATGCTATTCAGGAAAGTAACGTTGATTCAGGAGCTGATGCCTGCTTCCTACGAAAAGTGGGTAACTACTAAAGCCAAATTTGATTTATACTTAATAGCGGCGGTATTTATGCGAATATCGCCGCTATTATACTATAACACCTAACGGAGCTGTGAATATTACCTCTTGAGATATTACAAAATGGCTGTTATTTCCTTAAACGCGTATGTGCGTGGAGGATTCAATGCAAGCGTCAAGTGGCCGGTCGGAGCTACCGAGGCTATCGCGGCCATTACGGTTTCATCGCGGAGATTATCGTGCCACGTCCATACGCCTTCCCGACGCCAAAGCCATGAAAAGTATCGGTTTACAAGGCTGTCTACATCAGGATTGGCCTCATAGCTGTTAAATTCTTCCACAATATCAGAAACAACCTCATTGAGGACAGCATGAAGGTCGAACTCATGTCCGGCAATCTGCGCCATTGACACGGGATTAGGTGCATCGCTTCGAAACTCAGTCTGATTCACATTAAGCCCTATGCCCACCACGGCATGCCCTACCCTGCTTCCGGAAAAGGAATTTTCGATGAGTATTCCGGCAAGCTTCTTGTCGCCTACATAAATATCATTCGGCCACTTCAGTTCCACTTCAAGGCCGAGTATGCGCCGCAGAGCCTTCACAATGCCCACCGACACCGTCATGGATAGATGATAGGCATCTGCAGCCCGAAGAGCTTGCGGACGCAACATAAGGGAGAAGCTGAGATTCTTGCCCGGCTCAGCCTCCCACGAGTTGCCTCGCTGTCCGCGCCCTGCAGTCTGCTCACGCACGGCAAGCACATCGCCGTGAGCATACGATGCGGCATCGCGCACCATCAGCGTATTGGTCGACGGCGCGCTGTCAAGCCACTTTACTGCCATCATTCAGGCTTTTCAACGATAAGGTCGCGCGAATTGTCGTCGTTGACACGCACCGTCACATGCACCGTATCGTCGGGAAGGATATCCTCTACTTTTTCAGGCCACTCAATCAGGCAAAGCGCACCCGAGTCGAGATAATCCTCAAAACCGATGTCGAGCACCTCTTCAAGAGACTCAAGACGGTAGAGGTCGAAATGATAGATGAGTTCGGCAGTAGTTTCAGAGCGATATTCGTTGGCAATGGCAAACGACGGCGAGTTGGCTTCCTCAGGGTCTACTCCGAGAGCTGTGACAAGAGCGGAGATAAATGTGGTCTTGCCGGCACCCATCTCGCCGGTGAATGTGTAGACTGTCTCATCGCCCATCAGCTCCACGAACTCGCGGGCTGCTTCGGCCACAGCTTCGGCCGAGGGAATGTGTATGGTGGTTGTTGACATATTATTTTGCAGAAAGTGTTATTAAAGGCACCAGCATTTCCTCCATCGAGATACCTCCATGCTGGAATGTACCGGTGTAGTATTGAACATAGTAATTGTAGTTATTCGGATAAGCGAAGAAATCATGCCCCATAGCAAAGATATATGCCGACGACACATTGGGCGAGGGCAGACCGAAATCTGAGGGACGCTTTATTTCATACACCTGTCGCGGATTATATGACAGGTTTTTACCCACCTTATAGCGGAGGTTGGTATTGGTGTTCTTGTCACCGACAACCTTTATAGGCGTATCGACGCGTATGGTGCCGTGGTCGGTGGTAAGCACTATCTTGGCCCCTGTTGACGCTATTCTGCGGAACAGTTCTATAGCGGAGGAATGCCTGAACCACGACTCGGTAATCGAGCGGTAGGCGGCATTGCTCGATGCCAGCTCGCGAATCATCTTAGACTCTGTACGCGCATGCGACAGCATATCTATGAAGTTGAGCACTATCACATTGAGGTCATTCTGCAGCAACGATGCAAAGTCACGTATCAGTCTCTCGCCGGAGGCCGAATCGTTGATTTTATTGTAAGAGAAACGGTATTTGCGGCGGTAGCGTTCAAGCTGTGTGGCTATAAGTGGTGATTCATTGAGATTCTTGCCTTCCTCGGAATCCTCGTCCACCCACAGGTCTGGGAACATCTTGGCTATCTGCAGCGGCATCAAGCCTGAGAAGATGGCATTGCGGGCATATTGCGTGGCGGTCGGGAGAATGGAAGTATATATTTCTTCTTCAATCAGGAACTGCTCGGCAAGAATAGGCTGTATTGTACGCCACTGGTCAAGACGGAAATTGTCGATGAGTATGAAAAACACTTTTTCTCCCTTGTCAAGCAATGGGAAGATGCGGTCAGGAAAGATACGAGGGCTCATCAGAGGGTCATCCTCTGATGGCTGCGGCATCCAGTTGCCATAGTTGCGGCGTATCCATTTGGCAAATTCTGTATTGGCCTCGTTTTTCTGCTGCTCAAGCAGCTCGTCCATATTGGTTTCCGTATCGGCCAGTTCCATTTCCCGATACACAAGCTTGGTGTAGAGGTCTTTCCAATCATCCATTGAGTTGGCTGTATTTATTAGCGACGCCAACTGCTGGAAATCCTCGCGATAGTCGCGCGTGGCCTGTTCGCTCACAAGCTGTTCGGAGTGAAGCAGACGCTTAAGGGCGATGAGTATCTGGTTAGGATTTACGGGTTTTATGAGGTAATCGGCTATCTTGTTGCCGATAGCCTGATTCATGATGTTCTCCTCCTCGCTTTTGGTAATCATTACCACGGGGACATGAGGCAGACGCTGCTTGATGCGTCCAAGTGTTTCCAGACCTGTCAGCCCGGGCATATTCTCATCAAGAATTATCAGGTCGAAAGGCTGTTGCTCAATCAGTTCAAGCACATCATGCCCCCCTGTGGCCGTAGTGATATCATAGCCACGCGAACGCAGGAACATAAGATGGGGCTTGAGCAGGTCTATTTCATCGTCAGCCCATAATATTTGCGGTTTGTTGCTCATATCGCAAAGTTAGCAATTTTTTTACTGAAAGCTACATAAAAACGCACCAATATTTGGTCTTATTCAAGCAAGGGGTCATCGTCACCCTCACTGCCCGGAGCGTACACCGGCACGGGTGTATTGGTAGGCACAGGCACAATAACCGGCTGCGCAGGCGCAGGCTGCTTGGGAGTGGCAGCGGGCGCAGGAGCTGGTGCAGGAGCTGAAGGCTTCTGTGACGGCTTTTCAGGCTCGGCAGCCTCGACATTCTCAGAGGACTCAGAGGTCTTTAAGGTCTCTAAAGACTTTAATGACTCTGCCGTGTCAGCCGGCTCTCCCGGCACGGCGCTTTCCTCTGCTTCAGCCGGAGGTTCGGGCGCGGGACCAGCCCACGACTCAGCTTCGGCAGCATTTTGTTCCTGCAGGAATCTGAAATAATCGTCGAACGAACGGCCTTCACTTATAAGTATCTGGAAATTGGGTTCGCTAATCACAACCGGCCGCACTCCGCGTGGCAGTTTAAAGTCTCCCGAATTGGTCATTACCTTGCGATAGTGGTCAACTTCGGCCATAGAGTCGAAGTCACGTATCACAATCATGCCGAGACGTCCATAGTTAATCGGTTCAAGGTCGAAGTCCTTTACCACGAACGACTTGAAGTTATGTCGTGCCAGTTCATAAAGCAGTTCGTTTGATGACACCTCGTCTGTCGCAAAAGTCATAACGAGCAGTTGCTTGTCATCCGGTTTTAGTTCGAATGCAGCCTCACCCTCGGCTACAGCTGTGGAGTCATTGCCAAGGCGCATATTCCAAATCATGCCACGCAGATTGCCGCTCGAGCCGGCCTGCAATTCTCGTCCCTGCCCCATACCTTTGAGCCATGCCGAAGCAATAGGAGTGATGTCTGTGTCGGGATAACGCTCAAGCAGTTCGCGAAGCACGGCGTTAAACTCGTCAGGCTTCTTTTCTGTCACATAAGCCAAGGCGTGAAGAAACATAAACTTAGGCATAATCTTACTCAAAGGATACTGCTCCTTCATCTGCCCGTAGGCTGCATGCACCTCTGCATTACGGTTGTCAAGATAAGCCTGATATGTAGAGTCGTAGAGTGTCTGCTGCACCTCGTCCATGCGGCGAAGATTGTCAAGATACTTGGGGTCGCGCATAGCCTGTCCGTAGGGTGAATCGGGAAATTCAGTAACTATCAGATTGCGGTAATGCTCTGCGCGGGCAAGTTCGTTCTGACGTGCATACATCAGATACAGATTGTAGTACACGTCAAGACGATATATATTGTCGGGATAATCCTTCATCAGACGGTCAAACTCCGAACGGGCAGCCGGATAGTCCTCAAGCTTGTCTTTCAGGATTATACCCATGTTGTACAATCCTTCCTGTATAATCTCATGGGCGGTATTCTTCTGCTCGGGAGTCTCCGGAATCTGGGCAAGATAGTATTCGGGATAGTGCGGGTCGGTGGCGTGGTCGGGTTCTTTATTTTCCTGTTCTTCGTCGCTCTTGGTCTCGGCCGTCTCCTCGCCGCCCTCTTCGCCATCGGTGTTTGCAGCCGCATTCCAGTCGTCGGTGTTGAATTCGCTCTTGTTGCGTCTGCGCCAGTTATCTTCGAGCTTGCGCGCACCCCAGCGACGCTGGAACTCTGTCTTACCAGCATTTTTGGTAGCAGTATTATAGAAATACCACGAATTATCCGAATTAATCTGGAAAGAATTCGTGTTATTGTCCTGAAGCTGATTGCCTTGTGCGGCCTGGTCGGCAAGATATTCCTCACGGGCTGCCGCCTCGGCCTCTTCCTTCTCTTTCTTTTTCAGCTCTTCAATAATCTTGTTGATTACCTCCATACGCTGCTCCGGTGTCATGGCCGACAGGCGCAGCAGGGAGTCCTGCAGATTTACGTTCTGGGCATATACGGCAAGCTCGTCGAGCACATCGCTGCGCTTCACAAGCAACTTATAGTCGGGATAATCCTTAGGCAACAGGGGCACGGCCTCGGCATAGCATGGCTGCGCCTTTTCATACTCATGGCGTTCAAAGTAGAGCTTGCCAAGCGTTATCTGGCTGATAGCCTTCTCTATGCCGTTGCGGGTCGACTTCTCGGCGGCAAGCACATAGTTCTCTATCGCATGGGCCGTATCGCCGCGCGACAGATATAGATTACCTATGGCGTAATACACCTGGTCGAGATACTCCTTGTTGCGGTCATAGCGGGTCATGCGTCGCAGGGCCTTAACCTCCGGATCTATATCTGAGCCGCTATACACCTCGCTCTGCTTTATGCGGGCATTGAACTTGGTACGGTACGGTGCCGACGAGGCGCTTCCGGCCTGCTTGAAAGCCTCGTAAGCCGCTTTCTTGTCGCCCAATCGCGCATAAACCTGTCCGAGCAGGAATCGCAGGCGCGTTTTCTGCGAGCCGTCGGCCATGCGCACGGCCTCTTTCAGATACGGCACAGCCCCGGCAAAGTCGTCGGAGTGAATAAGAAAGTCGGCTTTCACGAAGTTATACAGTTCGCGCAGTGTCGAGGAGGTAAGCTGTTCCTCCTTTATACGACCAAGTATTATCTCGGCCTCAAAGAGCCAGTCGAGCGAAACATACGAACGGGCTTGCCACAGCTCGGCCTCCGTAACCGTAGCCGGCAGCCACGTGAAGTGCTTTGCTACATAGAAAAATGTCGATGCCGCCCCGAGGAAGTCACCGTTAAAGTACTGTCCCCGTCCCATCATCATCCATGCGTTGTGCAGGAATGGATTGTACTCGTCGCGCTTCAGCCAGGCTTTTTGCTCGGGGGTCGACTTCCCCTTGCGGGCAGGACGCTTGCGTATAGAACGCAACTGTATGGCTTTCTGTCCTTTCTGAATCGAGCGGTCGAAGTTGCCGTTGGGCTGAGGTGCGTCCGGATTGCTCTTGGCTTCAACAGGGTGCATCAGTACGAGCTGCGAATAGTCATCCTCATACTTATCCTCCATATCCTTGAGCGTCTCCTTATAATGCACATCGCCGTTATAGTATATGTTATATTTGGTTATGAAAGCCTGATAGCGGCGAGTGGCTGCGGTGTTCTTGCGCGGAGAACACGACGCAGCCGCCATGGCCACAAGCAAAGCCACAACTATCAAAGGCAGTATTCTTAAAAGACGCGCGCGCATACAATATATAACGGAAAAACTGCCGCGATATTGCATCAGTACGTTAATCTTGTCCCTTAATAATCACTACTTGCTACAGTCAATTCTTCGGAGCATCGGGATAGGCTATGCGGGTGTGGTAGATGGTCATCAGGCGCTTGATGAAGGCTTCCTTGATGAGGCGCAAATCGCGGAATTCAAGAGTGGAATTGTCATGAAGTCCGTCAGCTATCTGGGTGTTGATAATCTTGTCGACCAAAGCGGTGATTGATTCACGTGAGTAATCCTTCAGCGAGCGCGAGGCTGCCTCTACGGCATCGGCCATCATTAGCAGCGAGGTCTCGCGGCTGCGCGGATTCGGACCGGGATATGTGTATGGCATCGGGTCGGGTTTTTCTCCTTCCGGTAGAGCCTTAGCGGCCTGAAAGTAGAAATACTTGGCCATGCCGGCACCGTGATGCTCGCTGATGAAGTCTTTGATTACCGCCGGTAAGCCGGCCTTGTCGGCAGCACGCAAACCGTCGTTTACATGGTTGATGACTATGCGGGCACTCTGCTCGGGCGGAAGGGTGTCGTGAGGATTCACACCGTGCTGATTCTCGGTGAAGAAAGCCGGATTGTTCATCTTGCCTATGTCGTGGTAGAGGGCACCGGCGCGCACAAGCTGCTCATTTGCACCCATGGCACGGGCGGCATCCGAGGCAAGGTTGCTCACACTCATTGAGTGCTGGAATGTGCCGGGGCAGCTATCGGAGAGACGCCGTAGCAGGGGCTGATTAGTGTCGGAAAGTTCAACAAGGGTAACTATTGATACAAAACCGAACATACGCTCTACGGCAAACATCAATATGTAGGCCATGGATACAAGCAGGGCATTCGCGCCGAGGAACGCAGGCATACGCCATGTCCAGCCGTTTAGCGACCCGTTCATAAGCAATTCAAGGGAGAAATAGCCCAATATGTACGACAATGCCACGAAAGCGGCCGTGCGCAGCAACTGGGAACGGCGCGACAACTCGCGCAGGCTATAGACGGCAACTGCGGCGGCGCAGAACTGCAGGAAGATGAATTCAAGGACAAAGGATGTGATTGGCGCAATCAGCATGACAGCCGTAGTGGCCACAAACAGAGCCGTGCGCCCGTCGAAAAACACGAGCACCAGTATAGGCACAATGGCCATAGGCACTATGTAGACACCGCCGGGTATAAAGGCATTCATAAGCACGGCAAACAACACGAATACTGTTACAAGCGAGTAGATGAACACCACTGCACGGAAATTTGCATATACCTTGGGGGCAAGCAACGCGCAATAGAACATGAGCAAGGTCAGCAAAATGCTCACAAACAGGAACTGTCCGAGCCATGTGAGGAGCTTGGAGTGTGACTGACGGTTGAGATGGGCGTCAAGCAATTGTTCGTATGTCTGCAGGTTGGTGAAGTCCTGGGGTGTGATGATGTCGCCCTTGTTTATTATGGCCTGTCCCTGAAGTATAACCCCACGGTCGGCAGTAAGGGTCTGGAATTCATTGTCGTAATGGCGTTTGCTGTCGGTCTCGCTATAAATGACATTAGGGCGCAGCAGACTGTGGAGATTGGCGCTGATGAAGTAACGGCGCATTTCAGGATCTGTGATGGCACTGTCTATGCGCAGATATATGTCGCGTGGTGATGTGAACGCGGCTGTTGAGGATTCGCTGAGTATATTCTTTTCAAGCAGACGCACCTTAGGCAGCGAGCCTTCCCGAATCTGGCCAATGGTAGTGGAAGCCACCACCCCGTGCTCATAGTAGCGTCGCAGCAACGATGCAAGCCTTGAAGCGTAGCGATGACCTTGCGATGAAGGGAGCTCATCTACAATACTGTCTATTACATCGGCATTATAGGTGTATATAGGCACAAAGCGGGCCTGCAAGGTGTCGCGTATGGCCTGCACCGTGAGCGAGTCGGGATGAATAGGAATATCGAATGGAGCTATGAGCTGATTGTAGTTCCAGGGACGCCCCTGCTCATATATATACTGGCTGTTGCGCTGATGCGGGTAGACCCAAACTATAACTATTGCGGCGGCGAGGGCCACAAGCACTCTGCGCAGCAGTGTATTTTCAGGAATCTTAATCATATTCGTTTTTTTTACTGAATGCGGGTAGCCGACTTTACGCCGTCGATGGTTAGAGTTTTGGCAATCAAGTCGTTAACGGCATCCACCGACACAACCCTTACCCACAGGTCGCAGGTAAATACTTCAGCACTCGCCTCTATGTCGAGTTTACGGATGTCGATGGCAAGATGAGTAGAAATCAAGTTGGTAAGCTCCTGCAGGATACCGTGTCGGTCGATTCCCTCTATATGGATGCGGGCCATGAACTTGGCTCCGGTATTCTCCCATCGTGTAGCAACGATACGCGGGCCATAGCTTGCCTTTAGCACCTGAGCGCGAGGACAGTCGAGGGTGTGGATTTCCACCTTGCCCGAATCAGTGATGAAGCCGAGCGAGTCATCGCCGGGTATTGGCGAACAGCAGTCGGCAGTGATAAAGTTGGCATTGCCACGGTCGTCACAACGCAGGGTATATATTTCCTTGGGATTAATCTTTGGTACGGCTGCCGGCTGGCTGTTGTCGCCATCTGCGGTATGCCCGTCTTTCTTCTTGCCAATACGCAATATTCGTCCGAGCAATGAACTCTTGTCTGACGCCTCGGCCGGCTTACGCAGAGCCTTTACAAGAAATTCTCCAAGCATTATCTCCTCATTGCCGAGCTGATAGCAGAGGTCATCGCGATTGGCTATATGATAGGTACCGAGTATCTTGGTGATAACGGCATTCGTGTCGGGTATGTTGTGTTCCGAAAGCCATTCGCGCAATATCTCACGTCCCTTGGCTGTGAGCGGCTGGCGCATTTTGCGCAAAGCTGCGCGAAGACGTGTCTTGGCATGGGCTGTTACGAGGAAATCGGCCCATTCGGCCTGAGGTGTCTGCGACTGCGATGTGAGCACCTCTACCTGGTCGCCGGAACTGAGAGTTGCGCTCAAAGGCACAAGTTTGTGGTTAACCTTGCCCGCTATGCAGTGATTTCCTATCTCGCTGTGTAGGGCAAAGGCTGCGTCAAGCACTGTTGAGCCTGCCGGGAGGGTTACAAGTTCGCCTTTGGGTGTGAACACCACTATTTCCGAAGCAAAAAGGTTAAGCTTAAGGGTGTCGAGGAAGTCAATGGCTGAGGGCTCGGGGTTATCAAGAATGTCCTTGATGGTACGCAGCCATGCATTGAGTTCGCTCTCTTCATCGCCCTCGCCTATCTTGTATTTCCAGTGAGCAGCAAAGCCTTTCTCGGCAATCTCGTCCATGCGGCGGCTACGTATCTGCACCTCTATCCAGTTGCCGTCAGGTCCCATCACGGTGAGGTGAAGCGCCTGATAGCCATTAGCCTTAGGGGTTGAAATCCAGTCGCGTGTACGCTCGGGATGGAGACGGTAGAGGTCGGTTATGGCCGCATAAATATTCCAGCAGATTGTTTTCTCACGCGAGGGGTCGTCGCAGTCAAACACTATGCGCATGGCGTAGAGGTCGTACACCTCCTCGAACGGCACATGCTTGGTTTCCATCTTATTCCAGATAGAATATACCGACTTCAGCCTCGCCTTGGCTTCGTATTTCAGCCCCATAGAATCGAGTTTTTCCTTGATAGGAAGCGAAAAATCAGTATATACCTCCGAATGCTTGGCCTCGCTCTCAGCAATCTTGCGAGATATGGTCTCGTAAGTCTTGGGATGTTCATACTTGAATGCGAGGTCTTCAAGTTCGGTCTTTATGGCAAATAAGCCGAGGCGATGAGCAAGTGGAGCATATATATACAATGTCTCTCCGGCAATCTTATATTGCTTGTTGGGAGCCATCGAACCGAGAGTACGCATATTGTGCAGGCGGTCGGCCATCTTTACGAGTACCACACGTATGTCTTCGCTCATCGTGAGCAAAAGCTTGCGGAAATTCTCGGCTTGTGCAGAAGCCTTGTCACCGAAGATACCACCCGATATTTTAGTAAGACCTTCAACAAGCTGGGCTATCTTCGGTCCGAAATGCTGCTCGATGTCCTCTACTGTATAATCAGTATCCTCTACCACATCATGAAGCAAAGCGGCACATATCGACGTAGACCCCAGACCGATTTCCTGGCTGGCAATCTTGGCAACAGCAATTGGATGCAATATATATGGTTCGCCTGAGCGACGCCGCACGCCGCTGTGAGCAGCCTTAGCGAAACGATAGGCACGCTCTATTATTTCCACCTTCTTGCGGTGGTTGCTGCGCAGGTATCCGCTGAGCACATCGGCAAATGCGGCTTCAATCATCCGGTCCTCTTCTTCGGGACTCATATTGCGAACTTCTGTCATAATATACTTTTTCCTTAGTGGTGGTACTTTCGGCAATTAAATACAAAAATAATATGAAGAAACGGAAATACAAAAATATTTAATGGATTTTTCAATATTTTAATTCGAAGTTTTTAAATTATTCGTATCTTTGCGCATCGTTTCACTCAAAAATCATATTATTCTGTCCACAATTTTATCACTAAATATAGCATTCTGCTGATGAAACATCATTACCTACTTGCAATCGCAGCTTTGGCTGCAACCATAAGTGTATCTGCCGCCCGTCCGGCTGAAAGATTCCTGCATCATCAGGCAACAAAGACTGAGAACACTGTCAAGAAAGACAAGTTTCTCAAGTCGAAATCAAGAAGCGAAGCCGCCTTGTGGCGTGCCGGAAAGGAAACCATAAGCGAGTGGTTTGAAGGCGAATGGCTTCCTGGCGGAGTCAACACGCTTACCTATGACTCACGAGGAAATATCC
>PPYF01424850.1_pt1 | contig 19279 bp, 22 predicted proteins | sample 1559871 | NCBI WGS metagenome assembly PPYF01 (sample SAMN08240021, study PRJNA423297) | Human gut metagenome, whole genome shotgun sequencing project. | reverse complement strand
ACACTACCGAGCAGGTGCGAGACTTCTACGCCGAGAACGGCAACCGGTACAACTGCTACTGCAGCCAGATTCCGGTTCTGCTGAACGACGACGGCAGCATATTCAACAAAGGGCTGGCTGAGAAGCTGGAGAAAGAGCGTAAACAGTGGACTGAAAAAGAGGCAGCATGATTACTCACTACATCGCTTACTACGAAGGCCTTGATGAAAAAGGTAACGTAATTATGAATGGCAACATTGCAGCCGATGCTGAAAACCTGACTGACTCTGGCGCGTTCATGAATTATCTCACCGATAAGACCCTTGCTGACACCAAGGTAAATCAGCCCTCAGTTACACGCATCGTATTGAAAGGCGTGTTCAAACTGTAAACATCCGTACGCACTGACATCTATCAATGAGGACCCAGCATGAAACGCAACCGCGTTAACGTGCTGACCGTCGTCAACTCCGCTTCAAACATCACCACTGAAACCATCGACGGCAAGCCACATATCGTGGTTCGCGGCATCACGCCTGTCGTGGACGATATCGTGATGAACCGGAAGTTGTACCCGGCAGCAGAAATCGAAAAGGCCTACAACACACTTGAGCGTAACCCGATGCCGCTGGGCCACCCGAAGGTTGACGGCAAGCATGTGTCTGCTCGCGATGTCCGGGCAGTGAACGAATATCACGTCGGCGCATGGCTGCAGAACGTCAGCCACGAAGGCGGGAAGGTGACGGGCGATATGTACGTCAACCGTCAGTACGCCGAGTCAAGCGAGAAGGGAAAGCGCCTGATCAACCGCCTTGACGAGATGATCGCCGGTACCAACTCAGAACCCATCCATATCTCCACAGGACTGTTGTATTCCGGCATTGCTGCTAATGGCGAGTCGAAGGGCAAGAAGTACAACGAGATCGCCACCAACATGATGTTTGACCATGTGGCGGTGCTGCTCGACGAACCCGGCGCCGGAACGCCTGCAGAAGGCGTCGGCATCTTCGTGAACGCAGAAGGTAATGAGCAGCAGATCGAAGTTGCTCGCCTTGCTGATGGTATCGACTGCACCCGTGAAGGTCTGCTCAACAAGACCAAATTCTTTTTCACCAATGCCTCCAACTTCTCTTTTGACGACATTTCACGCGCTATCAGCGACAAGCTGCGCGAGGGCGACACAGAAGATAAGTGGCTATGGCCAGAAACGGTGTGGCCAGACAGCTTCATCTACCGCGATGACACCAGATACCTAAAGCAGAAGTACCTCATCGATGATGACGGTAAAGCCGTGTTCGTCGGCGAACCTGTAGAAGTCGTGCGCAAACCCATTGAGTACGAGATTAAAACCAACGGAGAGAACGATCCGATGAAAGAACTGATTATCAATGCGCTCCAAGCCGCGGGTAAGCCGACTGAAGGCAAGTCCGATGCCGAACTGATGGACGCTTACAACCAGCTGGCGGCAGAGAAAGCAGCAGCCAAGAAAGAAGGTGGCGATGAAATCGATCCCGCTACCGGCAAGCCTAAGAAAAAAGAGCAGGCCAGCAACAGTGAAGAAGTGCCGGCGTGGTTTAAGCCATTTGCTGATGATTTGGCAGCCGTTAAGTCAGGCCTGGCAGTGAATTCTGACAAAGAGAAAGGCGAAAAACGCGCTGCCGTAAAAGCGAAATTCGGGCTGGATGACCTCGCAGTGAACGCTCTCGACGGCGCCGCCCTTGATGGCCTGTTTGCTCAGTGTCAGACATCTACCGGCCTGAATGGTGCATTCCGCCCGGTCAACAACAACGATTCTTTCAGCGAAATGCCGGAGTAAAAAAATGGCTAAAGACGGGAAACACGTAATTCACGCGGGCGGGATTTTCCCTAACCCGCAACTTAATCGTGAAGGTTCTGCGGCCGCAGCGTTTCTGCCGGGTACCGTTATCTTTTTCAGCGCAGCTAAGCCGACACCTTCTGTTGATGGCACTGAAGACGCGATTCTTTACGTTGCGAACTACGACTATTTGCGCTGCAAAACGGTTGACGATGCCTACGCGATCGGTGACTGGGTGGTAAACATCCAGCCAACGCCGGGCGTTTTCCTCAACGTTCGCGCTGCCGCTGGCACCTACACCAAGGGCCAGCCGGTTTCTGTGGCCAATGGCCGTATCAAAGCACTGGCAGCAGATGAAACCATCTTTGCCTATGTCGAAGAAGACAAGTCCCTGACCGCCGCAGCAGGCGATCTGGTTCGCGTCGTGTTCAAGTAAGGAGAGACTGAATGTTTGTATTTTCCACCCGACGCGCGACTGAGACGGGCAATCTCGAAGCGAACCAGGCACAGTTCAATGAGCTGCAACTGGCGCGTAACATGAGTGCTCAGGCAGTAGCTGATTTCGTATCACGCACCCGCTGGCGTGGTGATGCGGCAAACACACCAGCGCTGGACGCGACGAACGCTGTCGACGATATCCGCCGGCTGTATCGCGCTTACGACCAGACCGTACTGGCTGAGTTTGAGCCCGCCACTGAGTTTACTCTGCTTAACGATCTCATCCCGCTGTCCCGCTCTGTTCGTCTTGAAGAGTCAGTGTATGAGTATGCTCGCACCGGCGGCCGCGGCTGGGCGCATACCTCCATGTCCGGGCAGATTGGTGCGGCGCTGGATGCGCGCGCTTACACCTTCGACGGTACGATGGTTCCGATCCACGATTCTGGTTTCAAATTCCAGTGGCGTGACCCGATTTTCAACAAAGGTTCGGCTCTGGCATCTCTGGCTGATGCTCAGCGCGGCTCTGTTGATGATGTTCGTCGGCAGTACGTGGATTACGTCTTCAACGGTTTCCGCGACTCTGCCGGCAACTATATCGCCTTTGATGGCAAGACCTGGAAGGGCGTTAAAGCCGATGAGCGCGTACAGGTTGTCGATCTCAGTGCTTCCGGCCTGAATATCGACTTCACCAGCGCCAGCGCAACGGCGGAGCAAATTCGCAACGCGGCTATCGCACTGCGCGACGTGATGAAGCTGACCAACCTGCAGTATGCGCAGCAGACCTGGTATGTTTCCGGTGAGATCACCTCAAACCTGGAGCGCTACTTCAGCGACAATTACCAGTCTGACACCATTCTGCAAGAGCTGCTGAAGCTCTCAGGCATCGCTGCCATCAAAGAAGATGCGCAACTTTCCGGTAACCAGATCCTGATTGTTCCACTGACGGCCGGTGTTATCGCTCCGATTGTCGGTCAGGCTGTCGGTACCGTTGCTGACCCTCGCCAGTTCTATAACAGCGATTACGTCTGGCGCACCTGGGGCGCGATGGGCCTGATGGTTAAGACCGACATCAACAATCGCAAATCCGTTATCTACGCGCACAGCTAAGGGGTATTTATGGCACTGGTAAAAGTGGTTCGAGACAACCTGCTTTCCGGTGCCAATCTCCAGAAACTGGAGGTTGGTGCGCAGGTTTCGGTAAGCGGCGATGTCGCTAAGCGTTGGGCGGCTGCCGGTCTGGTTGAAATTATTAGTGATGCCGATCAGGTGCTGGAAGTGGCCACTCCGGGTGATGATGCTGCAGAGCAGGCAGAGCAGGCAGAGCAGGCAGAGCAGGCAGAGCAGGCAGAGCAGGCAGAGCAGCAGGAAGAATCTGCCAGCAAATCGAAGAAGGCGAAATAACCATGGCTGACCCAATCACAGCGGCAGACGTGCAGGCGTTCCTCGGTGAGTTGGGTTACGCCATTCCCGCCTCGCTGCTCGATCCGATTCTCTGCGTAGTGAACAAGATTATCCCGTGCCTCGATGGTGCGGGGTATGACGACTGCACGGCAAAGCTCATTCTGATGTATGCCGCTGCGCTCATGGCGACGTCTTCCGGTGCCCGGCGAATAAAATCGCAGGGGGCGCCATCAGGAGCGTCCCGCTCGTTCGACTACGGTGACGGCGGCATTACCTGGCTGCGTGACTCGCTGGCGAAACTGGATACCAGCGGCTGCACCAGTGAACTTCCGATCAGCGCCGGCAACCGTGTGGGTCTTTTTATGGTGGTCGGGGGCTGTTGATGGCGTGGGTTTCAGTTCAGCAACGGCTACCGCGGACGTTTACCCGGGTATGGGTGATCACCGATACCGGCCAGCAAACGACAGCGTACGTGAAAAGCGATGGTGAGTGGTTCATCAACTGCGACCGCATACGCGCCAGAGGCGCCACTGTGCTGCGATGGAGGGATGACTGATGTCTTCGGTAGCAAACTGGAGCTATACCGCGACGGCGACTATCTGGCGAAAGCTGGAAGGTAATGATGAATACGGTGATCCGCTTGGCTATGAAGAACCTGAGCAAATCCTCTGTGATTACGAGGGAGGGCTCAGCAAGAAGGTAGCCAGCCTGGGCGCTGAAATCGTCGTGAAGAATACCGTCTGGTCTGAGTATGCACTGGCATCGGCGGGGGATTATCTGCTGATTGGCCAGTCAACCGAATCCGACCCGTTTGTGGCCGGTGCCGACGAGGTGCGGCAGGTTATCCGATATGCCGACACGTTCGAGCGTTTGGCTGATGATTTTGCGATTATCACGGGAGTCTGATGATGGCAGGGCGAGTCCGCGGCATGAAAGAGGCTAAGTCCAAAATGGACATCCTCATTAAAGACATTACTGGACGAAAGGCAGTCCGCGGCATTCAATCGGCAATATTGATCCTTGGCGCTGCTTCCGCAAAAGAGGTGCCTCGTGATACCTCAACGTTACTGAATAGCCAATTCCGAGAAATTGATTTCAATGGGACTCTGATAACCGGACGGGTAGGGTATTCAGCGAATTATGCAGTTTATGTGCATGATGCTCCGGGTAAATATTTAAATACCCAGACGGATCGCCCTGTAAAGGCCGGAGAGGCTCCTGGTTCAAGAGGGGTTATATGGGGGCCTAATGGTAACCCTAAATTTCTCTACTGGCCTGCGAGAGATAACGAGAAAGCCATGTACGAAGCATTCAAGAAGGAAATGACCTTATGATGCCCATGATGCATGAGCGGGTGCGGAACATGTTTGTTCATGCAGGGCTAACCGCCGGTTTCACAGTGCAGCAGCTTATGTATGACGACCCTAGTGATCTGTCGAAGGCAGTCATGGTTTTCAGGCCAAACGGCGGCTCGAATGTCCGCACCAATCTCGGATCTGAGTATCATGTGCTCGTCGATGTTGTCGGCGCGAAAAATAATCGCAAAGACGCGCTCAGCGCCGTACAGCGCATTATCGATTATGTCCAGGCTAACCCAATGGCTGACGAGTGCGTCGGCTATATCCAGAACATGGGCGCGATCCCCGCGCCGGTGCTTACAGAAGAGGGGCGAATAGTCTTCAGACTCCAGTTCGCCTGTACTTACGGCGAATAGCCATTCCAACCAAATAACCCGCTTCAGCGGGGTTTCTTTTATACGTCAAAGAGGAGTTTCACATGGCTAATTGCCAGAGCTCTAACGAGCGCCTGTTCGGCGGAGCGGTAGTGCTGGAAGTCGCCGATGGCTGTCCGGATGTCAAACCACTCGAAACGGGGTGGATGGCGCTGGCTGCTGGTACGTCCAAGGGCTTCGACTTCAACCCGAACTCGGTTACCTCGGATGCGGATGACGGTGGCGGCTATGTCGAGACCATCATCACCAACAGTGACTTCACTCTGAGCTTTGAAGGCGAAGTCCGCAAGAAGGACAAACTGGATCAGTACGGCGTCGGAAAATTCATCAAGTATTTTGCTGACGAATTGAAGGCTAGGCGCCAGCCTGGCATCTGGGTTCGCATGGACTACGGCCCGGTCGAATTTATCGGCTACATGAACATCACGGCGCTGAGTTCCGACGGTGGCACCAACGACATCGTTACGTTCTCCACTGAGTTCAAGGTCGGGGATGCCAGCACTATTGAAGTTAACGATATGACAACCGTTCCGGTTACTGGCGTTACGGTTTCTCCTGCTACAAGCACAGGTGCCGCTGGCGGTAGCAGCACCTTTACGGTGAATATCGCACCAACCGGCGCAACCAACAAAGACTTCACTGTTGCGACTACTGATGCGACCAAAGCAACCGCTACTGCCACCGGCAATACCGTTACCGTGACGCGCGTCGCCACCGGCAGCGCGCAGATCATCATCAACACGGAAGACGGCAACTTTGCTGCCGTGCATACGGTTACAGTTACCTAACGGACATTCCAAAGGGCGGCGTGCTGCCCTTGATAATGCCCATTATTGGAGTTAGCTATGGCGGTCCTGAAAGACATAGGAGAGCTCGGCATAAGCGATAGTCGCGAAGGCGGGAGGGATTATGTGTTGCGCCCATCATTCGAAGCGATGGCCAGGCTTGGGGAGCCTGAAGAAATAGTAACGATATATGCAGTAATTAACGGAGTCGATGCACAGCACCTTTTTTATGGCTGCATGGAGGTTTTCTGTGGCATTCCCAACTGGATGACACCAGTACTGAATAGCCTTTTAGATAAAGTATTGTCCGCCTCAATGCTAGTTTTGCAGGCGTGCTGCGAAGATGATTTGACTAGCGCGATTGGCGAATGGTGTGAGAGGGAGGGTAAAATAGTGTACTTGCCGGGCATCATGCCCAAAGAGGATATCGTTACTCTCGCTAAAGAGTTAATGCTGCACGGCATTATAGGGAACGCCAAAGTTAGGAGCCTACAACGACATGAAGCAAAGGAAACTACAACCGAGTTTAATGCGGCTGAGTACATCGCGGCTGCTCAGACCCATTTCAACATTGGCCTGAGAGAAGCTTCTCAACTGACGATGACGGCTTTCCAATTGCTGCTAGCTGCAAAATATCCTGATCAAAAAGGCTTCACTCGCGATGAATATGATGCGATCGCCAACGAATATCTTGCCAGGCAGGCAACCAGGAGAGGGAAAGCAAAGGCGAAAAGACAATCATCGGCAGCTGAAAATTAGCAATTCGTGCTGTGGATAAAATTTTTTTCATTCATTCTGGTTCACCATAGTTAATCACATCTCATCATAGTTAATGATAGATAACTTAGCATAAATGCATGAAATTTATAGCCTATTTACATGAGCGACGGCAGGCGTTTTAATGGCCTTAGTAGTCGCTCTTTAACAATTACAACTGGTTATTTTTGTTTTTCACGAAGTTAAGGATTAAATCCATCTTTTCTTCCAAGTTTTTTATTCTATCTATGAGCTTTAGATGCTTCTGCGAATTTAAGTTTTCTCGCTCAGCCCAGTGATCATCCTCAAACATGCTTAGTTGTTCTTGATGGATTTTTTTGTTGAGAAATCGCTGTGAATGAATTGCCACACCCATGATAAGTAAGGGAGTTGGTCTAATTACTGGATAGTACCGATTGTTCAAGGCTCTTAGATAAGGCTGGCCTTGGTCGAGTATCAGTTGTTTGAACGTATTTTCGCCGGTGTCATTCAGCCAGCATAATACATAGTCCCCACTCTTTGGTTCCTTGTTTGGGTCAAATGTAACTATGGTTCCATGGGGAAAACTATCACCTGAGTCGGTGGACATTGAGTCACCTGATATCTCAAGTGCGAAGCATTTTTCGTGTGCACCGGGAGGTGCAGGAATGAAATCGATAATTGATGAAGAGGAAATAAACTCCTCAACTTCAAAAGAGAACGAATGGACGTGAGAAAGCACTGGAATCTCAGGCAACGTTATTGTTTTCTTTACATTGCTTACATCAGGCCCATCCCCAACACCACTTGTTAGCCAGGATGTTGTTGTACCAAGCGCAGCTGCAAGATTCTGTAATGCATTTATTCTTGGTTTTGCTTCCCCGCCCTCGTAAGCGGCAATTTGCCTTCTTACAACACCAACCTTTTGGGCTAGTTCATCCTGGGTCAGGCCAAGAGCGGTTCTTGCTATCGATACTCGGTTTGGAAATGAATCATCAAAATTCATAAGTGCACACCTAAAATGCATTGACACACAAATAATCAAGGACAATAATCATCCTTCAGATTGCGAGTCTGTGAGTTTTAAAAATGAATGAGGTGAATAATGGAACAAAAGCAAAGTAACGGCAAGCAGATCTCCTATCGGCCACGCAAGGAGGTTCGTGATTTTCTGGAAGATAATGCTGCAAAAACGTACCGTTCTGTACAGGGAATGATGGACTACTTGATGGACCGGATTATGGATTTGGAGAAGAAAGGTGAGATTACAATCCAGTAAAAACGTTGAAGCCCAACGGTGGCTAGACCGTCAGGCTTCGATATCGAACAGATCCCGGAAAGGAAATATCGACATGAATAGTGTACAGAACAAAGAGCTAACTTTCCACAACACCAGTTTTGCTTACATGGAAATGGGTGGTCAGGTCTGGCTGACGGCTACCGAAGTTGGTGAAGCTCTGGAGTACGCTGACGATAAAGCAGTGCAGCGCATCTACTCTCGTCATGCTGATGAGTTTACAGCACAAATGACAGGGGTGGTCAAACTGACCACCCCTTCAGGAAAGCAGGAATCACGCGTTTTCTCTCTGCGTGGCGCCCACCTTGTTGCGATGTTTGCTCGCACGCCAAAGGCCAAAGAGTTCCGCCGCTGGGTGCTGGATATTCTGGATCGGGAAGTGGCGCATTCGCCGATTGCGAAGCAGTTCAGTGACGAAGATCTTTGCTCTTTGGCATGGTTATGGCGGGCCAGCGACGTCATGCTCAAAGCCTGCAATAGCGTCACGCCTTTACTGAGAGTGGCAGAGCATCGCCAGGCAGGTCACTTTCATTCAATCGGTCAGGAGTATCCGAGATCGATTAACAAGGCAAGAGAAGTGATTAAGCGCGAGACAGCGCATATCGAATTTCACCCATGGAAGGATGATAACTGGAGCAGGGTATTACCACACCTGCGTCAGGAGATGTTGCAATGATGTAAAAAGAAAAACCGCCAGTTACAGCTGGCGGCTTATGTCACACCCTTACTACCACATAAGGAATGTCGAATGACTTCTAAGAATGTAGCAAATGTAGGTTCAATTGTCACTGATAAAACTATTGACAGCCAGTCACTGCTTGAAATGGTAAATCAGGCGCGTAAGCAATGCGGAGAGAGGCCGGTACGTAATAACGTATTCATAGATCGCATTCGTGATGAGCTTGAGGGGGAGGGTTACAAAACTTTTGTAACCCCCATGGACAAGTCTAAAGGCGGCGCCGATCAGGTCGTAATCGAAATGACGGTCAAGCAGGCACTGCGCGTGGCCGCACGCGAGTCTAAGGCCGTTCGCCGCTCTTTGGTTGATAAGCTGGAAGACATGCAGGCTATCCAGGTGCCGACCAAAAGCACCTCAGGGCTTACTGAATATCGGCTTGCCAAAGCTGAACAACTCAAAGCTCAGGCGCTGGAGAAAAACATCGCATCGGCCCGCGAGCTGATGTCAATGTTCCCTCGGCTTGGTGAATCGGCTAACCAGGTGATCGTTGCCACCCTTGTTAACCCGCTTCTCGGTCACGAAGTTGTGCCACTGCCAGCGATTGAAGAGCATTATTCTACGGCGGGTGAAGTGGCGGCGCAGCTCGGTTGCACTGCGAACAAGATCGGTCGCGTAGCCAATAAACACAACCTGAAAACTGAGCAGTACGGCAAGTTCTTTCTGGATAAGTCGAGACACTCGGATAAGCAGGTTGAGGCGTTTCGCTATAACTCCGAGGGGGTTCAGGCACTTCGCCACCTGATTAATGGTGCTGATGTGGCGTAACTAATTGTATAGAAGGCAGAGTGTAAATTTGCATTCTGGTAATCAAACCCGCTTAACTGCGGGTTTTGTCGTTCCCATTCATACCTGATAGGATTGTTCTGAACATTCAAAACGGATACATCCTAAAATGAAAAAGACGATCTTGGCTTTGTGTGTAGCTGCTATCCCTCTGGTATCAACCGGCGCTGAATATGTAACGGAAGGCTCTTGGCAGGTTAAGAAAGAAGAAAACAAGATGACCGATATGACTGATGTTGTAGCCATTAATAGGTCACCAGATGTCTATATGAGGCAAGGAATTGAAAGAAGTACGGCCATTGTCTTGCGATGCCGTGAGGGAAAAACGGAAGCATATCTTTCCGTAGATGAGTATATGGGGATTGATGACCCGTTAATAACCATCAGGTTTGATGGAGGAAAGCCGCAAAAACGGAGATGGAGTGCTGCAGAAGGGGGCGAGGCGGCATTCAGCCCCAAGGCCATATCCTTCATAAAGGATATTTCCTCTCATAAAAAAATGATCCTTGGATTCGAGCCATATGGTTCAACGATGCAAGTAGTTGAGTTTGACCTCACTGGAGCAGATTCAATAGCAAAAGAAATTTCCTCTTCATGTAAGTGGAAAATGTGATTTCTGCCGTGCTATCCATGATCAGCAAGTGAAATAACTAATCACATATAGAACCCGCTCAGGCGGGTTTTTTTGTTTATAAGGGGTTGGATATGTCTGGTGACGAGCTCGCTGGAAGTGTTGTCTATGAAGTGCGCGCAGAAGTTCAGCCTTTGTTGCAGGGTGGGAATCAGGTAAACAAGATCCTGTCTGAGATAGAATCCTCTCTGGATGCGAACATCGCACAATTCAAAAAGATGGACACTCAGGTTTCAGCGACCGCGCAAGGCGTTAACCAGTCAGTGCGTAGCTTTGGAGGATTTCAGAACGCGCTGCGCCAAAGTGGATATCAAATCCAGGACTTTATCGTGCAAGTACAGGGCGGACAGTCAGCCTTAGTAGCCCTTAGCCAGCAAGGCTCGCAACTTCTTGGTGTATTTGGAACCGGAGGCGCAGTCGCTGGAGCACTATTAACTTTGGGTACAGTAATCGTCGGTTCTCTGATTGCGGGTATGGATAATGCGTCTGTATCTACAAAGGCCCTGACAGACTCGCAAAAACGATTGGCGGATATTTTTCAGATTACGGCGAATGGTGTCGTTGTTCTGTCCGACAAATTTGCAAAATTGGCTGAGACTAGCGAAAACGCCGCCAGGGCTCAGCTAACGATTGCTCTTATTGATGCTCAAAATATTATTAAATCATCCGTGCAAAGTGTTAATGCTCTTGGAGACGCCCTTGGCACATGGAAAGCCCCGTTATCAGCAGCGATCAGCCAGCTTGATGCCTTAAAGGTAAGGGGAAGTGATGTAAACAGCATTCTGAAAGAGCTAGGTGGCACATATGAAGGGAATATCATTGGCCTTAACCAGTTAAACCAAGTCGTAGGAGAAATATCCACAGCCTTTGGGATTAGTGCCAACGATGCTGTTAAGCTTGTTCAGGCACTGGCCGACGTCAGACATAATGCCAACCCGGATACTATTGCAGCTTTGCGAGATGTAACTGTCGACCTAAGTCAAAAATATGGATACGCGAATAAATCGCTATCTGAATTTACTGGCAAAGTTGGTGAATATTCGCTTAAGGCTGATCAGGCTGCCGAATCTACCCGCCTAGCAACAGAAATGCTTCAAGGTCATAAAGTCGCATCTGAAGCTGACACTGAGGCAATAGCTCAAAACACTCAGAGGCTGCAAACCTACATCCAGATGATCAAGGATGAGGGTGCCACCATTGCAATGACAGCCAGGCAGAGAGCTCTTTATAGAGCGGAGCAGTTAGGGGCAACGGAAGAAGACAAAAAGGCGATCAATTCATCATTCGATAAAATTGATGCATTTAAAGCAGAGCAGCAAGCACAAAAAACAGCAGCTAAGGAAAGCCGCCGGTCTGCATCGCAATCTGCTGGCGAGGCCAAAAAGTTAGCTAGTCAGCAGGATTCAATTGCTCAGAAGCTCGAACAGCTTCGGCAGAAAGCTATGCTCGCAGCTGATTCTTCTCAAGAGCTATCGCGAGAACAGTCCATACTCTCCGCTCAGCAGTCTCTTGGCAAGGGCGCCACGCAGGAGCAAATTGCTCTGGCCGGGAAATATGCCGCTCAGGCATACGATGTTGCCGCCGCCATTAAGGCTCAGCAAAAAGCAGAGAAGGAGAAGCAGGATACTGAAAGCGCTTATGCCCAGGTAAGGCAGGCTGCATCACCTGTTGTCGCAGTGGATGATCAGTTTCAGAAGCAAATGGCTTCCCTGAATGCCTATGCCACACTTTATCCTCAGAAAATTGCCGAGGTCGAGGCAACTCGCGCCCAGATTGAGGAGCAGTACCGCCAGAAGCGGCAGGAGGCCATGTGGCAGGAGCTCAGCCAGCAAAGCCTCGGCTATAACATGCTGACGAGTGCGGTGGATGCCTTTAGCGGGAATGCCTCCAATGCAATCACCGGTCTGCTAACCGGCACAATGTCAGCGCAGGAGGCGATGCGGTCGCTCGGCAACACCATCCTGAACAGCGTGATCAACAGCATTGTCCAGGTGGGCGTAGAAGCGCTGAAAAACTACATCCTCGGTCAGACGCTCGGCGCTGCATCGGTGGCGACATCAGTCGGGCTGGCGGCAACTACCGCATCTGCCTGGGCTCCGGCGGCCGCGATGGCGTCGCTCGCCTCGTTCGGTGCTAACGCTGGTCCGGCCGCAGCTGGTATCAGTTCGACAGTGGGACTTGCTAACGGGCTTGCGCTTGCCGGCGCGCGCTATAACGGCGGTCCGGTAAGTGCCGGCGGCCTGTACCAGGTCGGCGAGAAAGGTAAACCAGAGATTTACCAGGCCAGCACAGGCAAGCAGTACATGATCCCCGGCGATAACGGGAAGGTCATCAGCAATAAGGATATGAATGGTGGCCAGGTCCAGGTAAACATCCAGTTTTATGACCAGACCAGTGGCGGACAGCATTCATTCCAGGCACAGGCCAGCCAGGAAGGCGGGGTTGTGACAGTGGAAGCTTTTCTTACCGATGTTGATCGCAATGGGCCGATGTCATCTGCAATTCAAGGCGCTTTTGGCCTCGGAAGAAAAGCGCAAGGTGCTTACTAAACCAAACCCGCTCCGGCGGGTTTTTTTATGCCCGGAGGAAACGTGGCAACAGTTCAATACCCTCCGTTCCTGCCGCTTCCCCAGCGCGCCGATCAGAACATGACGCAGGATACAGCCTGGCAGACGACGCAGACGGCAGTCGGCCCATTGATAATCACGCCGATCACCACAGACCTTAAGGCGACATGGACGCTGCAGTGGATATTCACGCTTGCCCAGGCCGAGCGGTTTAAGTCATGGCTTCGTTCGCCGACCTACTGCGACCGCGGGCGTAACTGGTTCCAGATGCCGATTGACCTGGGTGATACGCAGGGCGTTCAGCAGCAGACGCTGCATTTCGTCGACATGCCGGTGCAGACCAGCAAAAACGGCAACATTGTCACCTGGAGCGCAACGGTCATCAGCAACGGTATCGAGGACATTACCGAGGACTATGACGACTGGATCGTAGAGGCCCAGCCTGGCTATGGATACTGGCTGGATTACCTGATCACCGAAGTGATGCCGAGGGCTGACTGATGCCGACATTGAGAGAATGGAAGGAGCGCCGGCCGGCGAGCGACATCAAACAGACGGTGGAGTTTTATCATCCTGCGTTTGGATATTACCGGGTGGTCAATAACCTGTTTCGCCCGGCGACGTTCGGCGGAAACTCGTTCGAGCCTGCGCGGTTCAGCGTGACCGAGCCGGCGCAGGACGGGACGGCGGTCATATCCATGACGATCACCTTTGTCGCCGCGACGGAGCATGTCCGGCAGACACTGAAAAGCTGGCGCGGGGCGGCGCGCATGACGCCGATAAAATGCCTGTATCAGCAGTGGAATGCGATCGGAGATGCATCATCCCTGAAAGACTGGACGCTTTACGTGAACGACATTTCCGCCGACGCCAGCAACGTCACCGTTACCGCCGGAAAAACTAACCCGCTAACGCTGGCCAATAACATCATTTACACCACGAAGGATTACCCAGGGCTAATCACCGTATGACACAAAGCGACTTTATCGGGCTTGTTAACGGCAAGCCCTGGGCTAACCGCGCCTGCAGTTTTGAGCAGATGGACTGCTGGGGCCTGGTGGTTCTGTATTACCGGCATGTGCTGGGGCTGGAGCTACATCACATCGCCGGTTACGAATCGGGCGCGGAGTTCATCACCTGCTACGAACAGGAGTGCGCCCACTGGCGGCTTGTGCCGGTTGCCGCCACCGGCTGCATCGCCGTTTTTTACCGCGGCGACGTGCCAGCGCATATCGGTGTGATGATCAGCCCGGTTAAGTGCCTGCACGCCCGCGGAGAATTTGGTTTCGTACGCTGCGACAGCCCGCTGGCGCTTCTTAAGGCTTACAGCCGCGTGGAGTACATGATCCATGGTTCGATATGAGTTACAGAGGCTGCCTGGCGCGCCGCTGCAGCGGGGAACGGTAGATGCCGGCACCACACTTGTGAGCCTGCTGGATTCTCTGCAACTGCACCGCGATGTTGTCGTGAAACTGAATGGTCGTGCGCTGCCGGACGATTACGATATCAGCCAGCCACTGCGATCCGGTGACACGGTGGCTGTTTTCGACCAGCCAGAGGGCGGGGTGGGAAAGCTCATCACCACGATATTACGTCCGGTCACGAAAATCCTATCCGGCGCGCTGAAGGTGTTCGGCCTGTCAAATAAGCCCAGCGCGTCAATATCGGTGGCGACAGGCGAATCCCCCAATAACGACTTAACCGGCCAGACGAACCGCGCGCGACTCTACAAGGGGCGCCCGAACATTTACGGCCAGTGCCGCGTCTTTCCTGACCTGATTCAGGAAGCACTATTTGAGTTCGTCGACAATAACAAACAGCTTACGGAGTGGTTCGAGGTCGGTTACGGCCGGTACACCATCTCATCGATCCGCTACTCGGAATCGAACCTCGGCAGCCTGGCGGGAGCCAGTTCTGCGATTTATAACCCGGGTGACGTGATTGGCACGATTGAAGTCGGTTATCAGTTCGATGACGTCGATAACGAGACCGTCCCCGGGTTAAACGAAAGCCAGGACTTTCCTGCTCAGACCGCGACCACGACGGCTCCGACATCGGTGGTGATCGAGAGTAATCAGCTCAAAGCCATTGTGCTGTCGAACGATGACAACTTTGCATACTTCGCAGCGCTGGCGGTACCGCATCCTGTCACTTTCGTCATCAACGCCACCTGGAACGACGGCGGAACAACCGTCACACGGAACGTCACCGGCGCCGGGAATATCATCTCCTCCGAGAGCTTTATTGGCGACGACACGCTGTCGTACACTACGTTTTATATCGGCGAGCTCTCGGGAGAAATTACGTCTCTGCCGGGCAATGCGGTTATCAACGCGACGCTGTTCACGCTGAATGACCAGACCCCTCTGGTTATCGGACCGTCAGTGTCGCCGATCGTCTCCACTCAGGTCTGGGTGCATGTGCTGGTTCAGCTCGGCGCGACAGCCGGCACAACGCAATACCGGATCAAGTTCTGGCAGGTCGATGACGACAACAATCAGGTGCCCGGCACGTCAGAGCAGCACGATTATTTCTTCGATAACGACTTCCAGGTAACGACCCGGTATTTCCGCACAACGCATAAGTTTGTCCCGACTTCCGGGGCGGGGCGCTATGCGGTCACCATCGAGCGCCTCGATAACAGCAATGACGCCAATGTAGTGACACTGATGGCGATCCATGCGGTTAACGTGCGCGAAAACGTTGTTTATCCGGAAGACACGATTGCCCGCATCACGATTAAGGGGTCGAACGATAGCAACAGCAACCGCGAACAGAAGTACAACATGCTGGCGCAGCGGCATACCATCAGTTACGACCGGTCAACCGGCGCGGTCGATTACACGCTGCGGCCGAGTCGCTCGTTTGCCGACGCAATCCTTCACGAATGGGTGGTTGTGGGTAAGCAGGACGTGGCCAGTATTGACGTCGCGGCTCTGTATGCCATTGCCGATTCGCTGCCGGATGCCCAGCTTGGGTATTTCGATTACACCTTCTCGGATGAGAAGCAGTCGCTGGGAGAGAAAATAGCGACGATCGCCAATGTGGCCCGTGTTGACGGCAATAACATCGGCGATGTGCTGACGTTCTGGCGTGATGAGAAAGTGACAAATCCCGATGCGGTTTTTGCGCGCTCAAACATGTTCTGGGACGAGTACAAAGTAGCCTGGCAAATGTCGCTGCCCGGTGGTTACGACGGCGTGGCGCTGGATTACGTCGACCCGCTGACGAACAAGAAGGCGTACATCTATCTGCAGATCGACAGCGGCGGCATCACTGAGGTTGAGGATTCTACCGTGAACGCGATGCAGATCAGCTTGGACGGCTGCCGCAACTCCACTCAGGCGACTGATCGGGCCTGGCTTGAGGCGAGGAAAATCCTTTACTCACGCCTGACCATGACGGTGAAAGTGCTGGAAGAAACGCAGGTCGTGCGCGGTACGGTGGTTCAGTGTCCGGACATGTACGACAACGCGCAGCAGACCGGATATATCACCGGGCGATCAGGGGATGTGTTCTCGACGTCAGAGCGTATAGACTTTTCCCTCGGCGATATGTGGGTGGTGATGACCGACAGCCTCGGCAATTACCGCGGGCGCTGGCGAGCTTATCCGGTAAGCGGCAAAGCCCAGGCATTTCAGGCAGCAGCCGATACCTTCGATCTGAACATTTATGACCGCAACACGGTACAAAACCCCAGCCGGTATTTCATCGCTACCGACTCGGAACTTAATTCTACTATCTGGCGCGTCGACAGCGCCAAACCCAACGGTGACGATACTCAAACCCTCTCACTCACTGAGTATTCAGACTCGATTTATCCGTAACACACAGCAGTAATTACCAACCTTCGCGCACACCATCAGATTCACTTCTGAGGGCTTCGTGCGCCTTTTATAGGGCGACATGCACAATGGCAGAAGTACCGTTACCAACTCCAACCGACAATCAGGTGCCAAGCACTGATATCCGGGACGCAGTTTATGCTGGCGCCATGCTGGATAAGGTTGTCACCAGTACAGAGCTGACATACACCGATCGCCTCGGCGGTGAGCACTACACCGTAGACGGGATTAAGGCGGAAGGAGATAAGGTTGTCGAGGAAACGCGGCAGAACTTGATCCCTCTCAGCCGGCAGTACATGACGCTGGCGGCGGCGCAGGCGGATATTGCGAACATCCCCGAAGGGAGCACAACCTATTATCGCAGTCCTGATGATAGCGCACTGGCCATTGAAGTCATGAACGTTGACGGGACTCTGAATGAAACTGGACGAACGTTCCAGAATGGGTCTCTTTTAAAACCGCTAACTGACGCTGTTATTTACTCCCCAGGTGATGAATTTCTACGCTCAGGATTCGCGTCAGCCGTTGTTTCTGATGACTATTTCATTATCAACGCAGTCAGATACAACGGCTCATTTTACGTTCCTGACATAGAACTGCCAGGGATAGATTTTGACGCGCTGATCAGCATTACTCATGAACTGGCATTTACAGACCCGGTTGAGTTTTTTCGTTCAGGGTATCTGTCAGCTGTTATTTCAGCCGACCGATTTATTTTGTCGGCAGTCAGGGCGGATTCGGAAATCTATATCCCTGTCATTTCTGACTCTGTCGGGGTTATTGAATCGATCGAGTTTGCCCGCAGTGGTTTTATCAACGCAGTTATTTCAGAGGACAGATTTGTTATGGCCGGGAAAACAACGGACGGAAATGCACAGGAGGGGAGCAGGGAAATTCGCCTTCCGGGGGAATTTGAGCGTTCTGGATACCGGTATGCCGATGCGAGCGCCGACATGTTCGTTACAGACGGAGACCGGCTAATAGCGGAGACGTGGCGGAGTGACGTTTATTACGCCCGACCGGTGGGCGCATACAGCCAACTGTTTAAATTTGACGCGCATGGCGCTGAAACGCAGTTGACGAATGACAATGCCAACGTGACGAACGTCCGGGACAGCGGCGACGAGGTGCAGTGGCAAAGTGACATTGACGCCGGGGTTAAGGGCGGGCTCTGGTTTACGAAAAAATCAGTATTCGACCCACACCCGGTATTCCCGCGAGACATTATCACGCTGTGGGGACATTCGTTTCTGCAAAACCCCCGAATGGCTAACCGCCTGTACCAGATGACAGGGAAGCAGGTCTGGAATTTCGGGCGCAGTAATATCACCAGTAAAGGCGCAGCCCTGCGCCAGGGTGGTCATCGAATTGAGGTGTGGCCACTCACTGGTAAACTACCGGCGGGCACTGACACGGTACAGGTCACGCCATCCTCACCCGGACCGCTCGAGTTGGGGGCGAAAAACTACGCCCTGAACGGACAGGGATTTCTCCGTGGTCAAAAACTCTGGGTTAACTGGTACGCAGATAACACGCTGAAAATCACCCGCTATGCCGCTGGGGACGAAATTGCTATTCCGGCTGCTGAAACGCTGACATGGATACCGCAGACCCAGGAGGCCCTGACAAATCTCGATACCGGGCAGGTTATTACCCCGCAATATTCAACGTATGACCGACACGCAGAGGGCATTAATATTTTCTGGATAGGACGAAATAACAGCGCTGGTATTGCGCAGGTTATTTCCGATTTGAAAGCGATGGTGGAAAAAGTTAAAGCCTCATCAAAATTTCCCAGAATCGTTGTGCTGGCTGATTTCATGGATGCCGGACAGACTAATGGTACGGCAGGCCGTGCGCAGATGTTCTCACTCAATGCCGCCTATAAACGAGCGTACCCGGAATATTACTGCGAAATAGACGGCGTCGATATTCTCCAGAATTTTATCAATCACGCAAACCCGAACTATGCAGATGATGTGGCTGACGTGGCTAACGGCACGACACCGCGCAGCCTGCGTTATGACGACCTGCATCCGTCTCAGGTTTTGCAGGAAAATGCATTACATATCGGCGCGGATGTCAATGCCGAATTTATCGTTCAATTTCTGACAAAAAAAGGTTGGTTATAATGGCTACTACTGTTACAGGTCCATTCGAAGTACGCAAAAATCTAACTCTCGGCAATGGTGTAAAACTGTATCGCGACCAGACAATTGTCCCAGAAACGCGTGGTGTGTTCGATTTCGCGTCGGACTGGGCTGGTGGCAATCAGGTTCAATATAAAAACCTGAACCAGCTAAAAAATCTGAACTACATTGATGACGTTATTATCATCAATGCCAATGACGCAAATTCAAATGCGCAAAATTACGGTAGCGGCGGCGGTATTTATTCGGCAACAGGTCAGAACCTGGGTGTAAAACTCCCGTCGTCGATGTATCCCACGCCTGATATGACCCGATTTATGTTTACTGTGTGGGCAAAATGGCCGGCGGACAAACTGATAAACCCCGCAAATACTAACTGGG
>PPYF01674738.1_pt1 | contig 19282 bp, 10 predicted proteins | sample 1559871 | NCBI WGS metagenome assembly PPYF01 (sample SAMN08240021, study PRJNA423297) | Human gut metagenome, whole genome shotgun sequencing project. | reverse complement strand
AAGGTAGAAAATTATTATTATCATACTCTTTAAACGGCTTAAATCAAGGAAAACGAATAAGAGATTCAGTAATACATATGCTGGTTATCAATTATTTACATAAATAATTAGTTCCGCAAAGACTTTGGTAGTTTCCTTTATCGGAATGAAGAGTCAAGAATTGGATGTCAAGTCTAATTTACATATTAGTTTGAAACCCGATACTGAAACTCTTGATGAAGTTGTGGTGGTTGCGTATGGTGCTGCTAAGAAAAATTCATTAACAGGTTCGGTAGCTACTGTGAAATCGGATGCTTTAGAGAAAGTCCCAACTGCTTCTTTTGAGAAAGCGTTACAAGGATTATCCGCAGGCGTACAAGTAGAAAGTCAATCAGGTCAACCTGGTTCAGTAAGCCAAGTACGTATCCGCGGTATTGGGTCTATGTCCGCATCCAGCCAGCCTTTGTATGTTATTGATGGCGTTCCTGTTTCATCAAAGAATATATCAAAAGTCGCAGATGAAGATAGTTATGGAACTTCTGTAAATCCATTATCCAATTTGAATCCTAATGACATAGAATCCATATCGGTTCTGAAAGATGCGTCTGCCGCTTCATTATATGGTTCGCGTGCTGCTAACGGGGTTGTCATGATAACTACAAAGCAAGGTGCTTCCGGACAAGCAAAGATCGAATTTAAAGCTCAAGTAAGTTCTTCACATTTACCTTCCAATGGCTATGATTTAATGAGTTCTACAGAACATTATAAGACTTGTTACAAAGGATTCTATACTCAAAACATAAGCGACGGAATGACTTCCGAAGCAGCTAGTATTGCAGCTAATGCATCTGTACAAGATATGTATAAAGCCAATCCTTTTAATATGGCTAATCCTTTTACTGGAGAGGGTATTTTGGCAAGTGGTGCAAAAGCTATGATAAATACAGACTATTTAGACGAACTGTTTAAGACAGCAACTACCCAGCAATATGATTTAAGCATCAGTGGTGGTAGTGACAAATCTAAATATTTTATATCTTTGGGATATATGGACCAAGATGGTTTGGCCGTTGGTTCGGATTTATCACGTTATTCTGCCCGCATTAATGTCAGCAGTAAAATTAAGCCTTGGGCAGAAATCGGTGTAACATCCACAATGTCAGTCAATGAGCAAAACACCCCTCCGGGCGGTGGAGGTGGTTCATCACCTTTAACCAATGCTTTTTTTGTCCCTAATGCTATCTCGCTCTATAAATTGGATAATGATTTTAATAAAATCTATGATGAAAAAGGCAATCCTGTTTATAACTATGTGAACCCTGTGTTCAATGACATGAACACACTGGCTTTTTCGAAAATGGATATCTACAATACTAAAACGCATCGGGCATTAATTAGTCCATTTATTGATTTGAATATTTTCGGTGTACATTGGCGTAACAGTTTCTCTTATGACTATACCAATATGGATGAAATGCGTTGGTATAATCCAGAACATGGTAATGGTGCGGCAGTAGATGGACGATTAAGCAAATATGCTATTAGTGACATCACATCCACATTTACCAGTACGTTGAATTATGCTTTTTCTTTGTTTAATGATCATCATATTGGTTTGCTGGCCGGTTATGAAGCATATAAGAACACTTATTCCATGCTTCATGCCCATGCTACAGGCTTTTCTAATAGTGAAATGATTGAATTAAGTATGGCCTCTACTCCTTATGAAACTAAATCAAAGAAAGATCACGAGCGTATGCAATCATTTTTCGGGCGCATAAACTATGATTATTTAAACAAATACTTTCTTTCATTCAGTATTCGTACCGATGGCTCCTCACGGTTTGCACCTGGACATCGTTGGGGAACGTTCTGGTCTATCGGTGGCAACTGGCGTATCAGTGAAGAGAATTTTTTTAAAGGTATTGAATGGGTTGATGATTTAAAATTACGTGCCAGTTATGGAACTTCAGGTAACAAACAATCTGATTATTTGTATGGCTTCCAAGGCTTATATGATACAGGAAACAATTACAATGGTCAAAATGGCATTACACACTTGCAAATTCCTAATGATGAATTATCATGGGAAAAGTCTAAAAATTTTAATGTAGGTATTGATTTTGGAATATTTGGATGTTTGAATGGTAGTATTGAATATTACAATAAAACTTCAGATGCCTTATTACTTGAAAAACCATTGGCGCCCTCAACCGGATTTGAAAATGCTATATCAAACCTAGGTGGTATGCGTAATCAAGGTATAGAAATTGATTTGCATTCAACAAATATCAATACGAAAGATTTCACTTGGACAACGGACTTTAATATTGCTTTTAACAATAATAAAATAACATCTTATCCTCAAAAAGAAGAAGTGGTTGGCACCAAAATTCGGACTGTAGGCTATAGTATCTATGAATTCTATATGCAAGAATGGGCTGGTGTAGACCCCGTTAATGGAGACCCACTGTGGTATATGGATGTAACTGATGATAAAGGCAACCCTACAGGAGAACGTACCACAACCAATACATACTCTAAAGCTACAAAATATAAATTAGGGTCTGCACTTCCTTCAGCAACCGGAGGTTTGACTAATACTGTTTCATGGAAAGGTGTAGATTTCTCATTCATGTTTACTTACGGATTTGGAGGTAAGATATATGATGTATATGAGGAAAATTTATTAAATGATGGAAATAAGACTGGATATCAGTTGATAACAGAACAAGCAGATAGTTGGACACCGGAAAACACAAATGCTTCCAATCCAAAATTTATTCCAAATAATTCCAATACTTCTAATGGAAGATCAAGTCGTTATCTACATAATGCAGATTTTATTAAGTTAAAGAATATCAGTTTAGGTTATTCACTACCCAAATCACTGATCAAAAAAAATCTATTACAGAATGTACGTATCTATGTCAGTGCAGACAACTTGATAACTTGGAATTTGGATAAAAAATTCAAAAGTTATGATGTAGAATTAGGTGGTGTTGATGGTTTGCTTGATGGAGGCGGTACAGTTCCATTGGCGAGAACATTTACTGCGGGAATTAATCTAACTTTCTAACTTATAAACCAGATATATATGAAAAAAATATCCTATATTTTTGCTTCTATACTGTTGACTGCTTCATTAAGCGGCTGCAATGATTTTTTGGATGTAACTCCTTCTGACCAGTATTCAGATGCAAGTGTTTTCACTAGTACTGAAGGAGCACAGCAGGTGTTAATTGGTGCTTATGACTGGTTTACTAATGGCCATTACGCTCATTATACCAATCAATATATTTTCTTTATGCCTGATGTGATGGCTGATGATGCAATGGTAAACAGTACAGGTAACTATAATCGTTTTGTTTCACCTTATCAATACTCTATTACTCCAAGCAGTACTTATTCTGTGGATCCTTGGATTGGTTGCTATAGCTTAATTGATAACTGTAATGCTATTTTAGATAATTTAGAAACATTACCGGAAAGTAGTGAACGTAATCGTATTGAAGGAGAGTCTTTGGCATTGCGTACCTATGCATATCACTATTTGATTAGAATGTATGCAAAACCTGTTAATAAATATCCTGATAATCCAGGAGTTATTCTTCGTTTAACATCTTCAACTACAGACATACCTCGCTCTACGGTAAAAGATTGCTATGTTCAAATGGTGAATGATATTGAAAAGGCTTGTACTTTATTGACAGGTACATCCTCTTCTTCAAAATGTTACATAACAGAACAGGCAGCTCATGGAATTGCTGCTAGAATTTATTTAGACTTAGGCGATTACACTAATGGAACGTCACATGCAAACAAAGCTTTATCAGAAATTACATTGATGTCAAAAGCTGATTATAAAAACAAGTTCTGTGAAAATAACACTGAAACAATATGGTATTTTACATGTACCTCTACTGACAAGCAATCATTCTTATCGTTGCCAGCATTTTGGTACTATTGTGACCAAGATTCTACTTATGTAAAAGACGGGTACAGTTCTCTAGGTGTTGCAAAAGAGTTGATTGATATTTTTGATGATACAGATATCCGTAAAACTTTATTTGTAAAGATAGATGGCAAATATTACAAACGCAATGGCAGCTATGTCACATGCAAAATTAACAGCCGGAAGAATGACGATAGCGATGGAACAAAAGGATCTGGTACAGTAGCTTTTGCTGAAGGTGATTATAATATGATGCGTGGTTCTGAAATGTATTTAATTATAGCTGAACTAGCCGCTGATAATAATCATGAAGATGAAGCCTTAGCTGCTTTGAATAAAGTGAGGGAAGCACGCGGTATAAGTGCATATTCAGGCACAGGTGATGTTTTAAAAACAGAGATACAGAATGAACGTCGTCGTGAACTTTTTGCTGAAGGTCACCGTTTATTTGATCTTAAGCGCAGAGATTTACCAATGGACCGTTCAAATTTAACATTGGATTGGAGCAGAGTCGGATTGATTCCTGCCGGTTAGTTCCGCAAAGACTTTGGTAGTTTCCTTTATCGGAATGGCTAGTCAAGAGGTTTCTATCAAACAGAATGTTAGCATCATTTTAAAATCTGATACTAAAGTGCTTGGAGAAGTGATGGTTGTTGCATATGGCACTGCAAAAAAGGAATCTTTTACAGGATCAGCATCCGTTATTAATAATAAGAAACTGGAATTACGTCCTATAAGTAATGTTACTAAAGGATTGGAAGGACAGACTACAGGTCTGTTAACAACTTCAGGCTCAGGTCAACCTGGCGAAGCTGCCAAGATCGTGATTCGCGGTTACGGTTCCATCAATGCCTCACAAGATCCTTTGTATGTAGTTGACGGAATACCTTTTAGTGGAGATATGAGTTCTATCAATCCTGCCGATATTGAAAGCATGACAGTTTTAAAAGATGCTTCAGCCGGAGCCCTTTATGGAGCCCGTGGTGCAAATGGTGTAATTATGATTACTACCAAACAAGGAAAAGAAGGCAAGACTAAGGTATCTTGGCGTTCTACGGCAGGTTGGTCTTCACGTTCCTTGAAAGCCTATGACATGGTTGACCAAAAAGAATTTGTACAGTTAACGTATGAAGGTTTACGCAACGGATATATCTTTGACAATGGATATAACTGGGAAGCTGCCGGTAGACAAGCATCAGCAGATTTAGGTGGCGTTTTAGGTGGAGAACAATATAATCCATTTAAAAATTACACATGGGGAACAATTATAGATCCTGCAACAGGTAGAGTGCAGGGTGATGCTACATCCGCATGGAATGAATCTTGGATGGATGCAATACAAAGAGACAATGCATTTCGTCATGAACACCAGTTGTCTGTTAATGGAGGTACAGAAAAGACCAAATATATGTTCTCTTTGGGATATTTAAATGAAGATGGCATCTTGATTAATACCGGTTTCCAACGTTATAATGCCCGTGCAAACATAAACACTGAAGTGAATAAATGGATGAAGACTGGATTGAATGTGTCACTTTCCAATTCCACACAAAATTTTAGTGATTACGAAGGTTCATCTAATTCAAATGTGTGGTACTCTGCACAATTTATGGCTCCGATTTACCCGGTGTATATAAAGGGAGAAGATGGTAAAGATGTATTAGATGCCGATGGAAATCGCCAACTGGACTACGGTGACGGTAGTGTAAAATATGAATTTCTGTCTGCCGGAAAAACCAATTTAGTAGATGGTATTCTTGAATTGCGTCCGGGTACAAATCTATACAATGCGGATTCATATTCGGAAGATTATCGTGTGGAATCCTTCTTTGGGAGATTCAATTATAACTTTAATGAAAAATATTATTTTTCAGCCTCTATCCGTACGGACGGTTCTTCACGCTTCCAAAAAGATAACCGTTGGGGTACTTTTTGGTCTGTCGGTGCCAACTGGAGAATTTCACAAGAAAAGTTTATGCAGAATTTGATTTGGATTTCTAATTTATCAGCTAAAATCAGTTATGGTGAACAAGGTAATGATAATCTGTTAAGATATGATAGTCTTGAAGGAGGATATGTACCAGATTATTATCCTTGGCAAGGACTCTATCCATTGGAATATCCGAATGCCAATCAAGTAGGAGGCCTGATCGGTGCTTTGGAAAACAAAAAACTTTCATGGGAAAAAAGCGGTAATTTAAATGTCGGTATTGAGGCAAGTATGTTTGACGGACGCTTGAATGTCAGTGCTGAATATTATAACCGCAAAACAACGGATATGTTGCTGGGATACCCCAAGGCTACTTCTAGTGGATTCTCTGAATACAACGCGAATATCGGTTCTATGCGTAATACCGGGTTTGAATTTAGCTTAGGTGGTTCCCTTATCAAAACCACTGATTTTATATGGAACTTAACTTGGATGGGCTCTACTGTAACCAATAAAGTGCTGAAACTGACTGGGGAATCTCCTGAAATTATCAAGGGAGTTTTCAGTATTAAAGAGGGAATGCCTATTAATACATATTATATGGCTAAATCTGCCGGTGTGGATCCTGCAACAGGAGCGCAGCTCTATTGGGTATATGATAAGGATGATAATGGCAACATCACTAACGAATATATCAGCAGTGACTATCAAAAAGCTGCGAACAGCAAATATTATTCCGGCAGCCGTATACCTGATTTATATGGTAGTATCAATACCGATTTCTCTTACAAGAATTTCGATTTGTCAATATTGGGTACATATTCTATAGGAGGTAAAGTTTATGATTCATTATACGCTGGTTCTATGGAGGTTATGTATGCAGGCAATACATGGAACAAACATGCTTTGAGACGTTGGCAACAACCTGGTGACATCACAGATGTACCTCGTATTCAAATTGGAGGTTCCTACACAGCTTCAGACCGTTTTTTAGTTGATGCTTCATACTTTGCTATCAAAAATATCACTTTGGGCTACACTATTCCCAAACAATGGCTAAAGAAGGCCGGGCTAGAGTCTGTCCGCATATTCGGATCGGTAGATAATCTCGCTTTATTTTCTCATTTGGACGGTATGGACCCACAGTATAACTTCAAGGGCGAAACAGACTATTCTTATGCTCCCAACAAGACTTATTCAGTAGGTTTTGAAATTAATTTCTAACAATTTAAAAGAATACAGGAAAGTATGAAAAAAATATTTAAATACATATTTGCCGGGATGGCTGCAATGTCTGTGGTAGCTTGCAGTGAGGATGCTTTGGAAACCAGTCCTTCATCTTCTGTTTCTGGCAACGAATTATTAGGAACAGCAACTAATGCATTAGTATCATTGAATGGTGTATATCGAGCAATGTATACAGCAGGGGTTTCAAACAGCTCTAACACTCATCAATGCTTCGGTATCACAGCTTATAATCTGGTGGCAGATGTTATGGGTGAAGATTGCATTATGAACGGACAAGGTAGCGGCTGGTTTTGGTATGATTGCGTTTACAATGTAAAATCAAGATATACCTCTACCGGATGGCGTTCTTATGATATGTGGAATGGCTATTACACTTGGATTTCTAATGTCAATTACATTTTGGCAGAAGAGGAAACCATGTCTGGAAGTGAAACCGAAAAGAATTATGTGCTTGGACAAGCCTACGCTGTACGTGCTTACAGTTATTTTATGCTGGCGCAAATGTTTTCTCGCACTTATAAAGGTCGGCACTGGAACTGCGGTAACCGGTGGAATGAATGATGCTACTGCCAATAATGTGATGTGGGCGGCCGAAATCATAGCCGACCAGTCCGGAATGTATGCAGGTTTCTTTACACACATGGATGCGGATCAAGGGAAATATGGAGCTAGTGCTCGAAAACAGATAAACAAACTGCTTTATGCAAAGCTAGGCACAAATGATGTCCGCAAAAAATGGTGGAATCCACAAGACGAGAATAATGAAAAGAATGGTTACCAACAAGAAAAATTCAAGTTTAAAGATTATGCGAAATGGACAGGTGACTATATTTTTATGCGTATTGAGGAAATGTTCTTAACCGCAGCAGAAGCATCTTGTCGTTTAAATGATGACAAAGGCGCACGACTGATGTTGAACAGTTTAATGCAAGAACGTGATGAGGATTACACTTGCAAAAAAACAGGAACGGCATTAGGTAAGCTCACCTCGGATGAAACCGGTTCTTTACTTGAAGAAATTATAATTCAACGCCGTATTGAACTTTGGGGAGAATTTGGACGTATCTATGATATACGTCGTCTGAAACAAGGGTTCAGACGTACTGCAGACATGGGCTGGCCATCCAGTGCTTTAATTGCTGGTACAGATACGGAAGATCCTGAGTCGTATGCATGGGTATTAACTATTCCTCAAACGGAATTTGATGGTAATCCGAACATGGATCCTAGCAAAGATCAGAATCCGATAGGTGATCATAAATAGTATTAATCTGTAAGCAAGTAAATTATGAAAGTAAATAAATATATAATCGGCATGTTTGTTGCCACTGCAACTCTTTTTGTATCGTGCAACACCGACAATGAAGGAGATATATACAATGGCACAACAATGGGGGTGACATTCGCCACAGGTACACAATCGGTTTCCTTTCCTTCCACAGGATATGAGGGTTTTGATGTGGAAGTCTTACGCGCGAAATCTTCGGAAGCTACTACAATTAATTTATCAGCAACATTAGTTGTCGGTGATAAAGAGCAGGAACTCCCTGCCTCCATTACCGTACCTTCCTCGGTTTCATTCGCAGCAGGGGAATTTAAGACCAATATTCATGTTACAGTTGGAGATATAACTCCTGGACAGAATTATAAAGTCAAGATATCTTTGCCGGAGGAAATGGTTACGATAGACCAGACTTCGGATAAAGTCATAACTGTTTATAGGGATTATACTTTTTCTTCATTAGGAACTGGAACATTTAAATCTGCGGCTATGGCAGAGGAAGGGGAAGATTTTACAACTTGGGAAGTAGAAGTTCAAAAAGCAGACCAGATATCATGGTATAAAGCTATGAACTTATATGAAAAAGGATATAACATTGTCTTCAAAGTTAATGAAGCCAATGAGGTCACTGTAGAATCTCAGCCGGCATGGAAGCACGCATCCTATGGAGAAGTTTTTGTTTCAGGAAAAGGTGCTTTGGAAGACGGAGTTATTACTGTGAAGCTGTCGCATGATGTACCCAATGTTGGTGGTTTTGGTGAATTTAAAGAAATACTTTACCTACCTGCTAAATAATTTAGATTTAAGATATGAGGAAAAGATGAAGCTTTCTCCTTAATTATCCAATAGATTATTACCCAAGTATACAAAATTAATGTATACTTGGGTAAATCTATATAGTAAATCGGTCTTTGGAAATTATCGATAAACATCTGTTAACTCAAATTCGATTACTATATAAATGTGCCTGTAAAGACATATATGTTAAATATTTAGTTACATATTTGGAAGGAACACAACAAACCACCATCAATCCTTATGAACTGATTGTAATTCCTGACGGGAAGTCAAATTCTGATTACACACGGAATCTTCCATCAGTTTTTTAATGTTCTTCCCAGCCAAAACTCAAAAAAACGATCATAGACCGGATATAGCATATTATGCCGTCAAACAGTTGATATATTTCAGATATAACATTTTTATTAATGTACTTCCCGCTTTTCTGGAAATGGTGTGTAACAAATTTTGTATATTCTTTCAGTCTGATAGATTTTTGATCCAAAATCATAGTACTTTGATAAAAAGCCGGAAGACTTATAAAAATTTCTCCCGTCATATGACATTGTGAACCTAAATATATAAAATGGGCATTGTACAATGTTATATATCGATGCTCAAAATGGCTTTAACGTTTAGTTCCGCAAAGACTTTAGTAGTTTCCTTTATCGGAATGGCTAGTCAAGAGGTTTCTATTAAACAGAATGTTAGCATCATTTTAAAATCTGATACAGAGATGCTTGACGATGTAGTGGTTGTAGCTTATGGTACTGCGAAAAAGTCATCTTTTACAGGATCAGCGACTGCTGTTAGTGGAGAAAAAATAGCAAAAATGCAGGTTTCTTCAGTATCTAAAGCCTTGGAAGGTGCAGCAGCAGGTGTACAAGTAATCAATACCAGTGGGCAGCCTGGAGAAAATGCTAAAATAAGAATCCGTGGTATTGGCTCTTTTAGCGCATCATCGGCTCCTTTATACGTAGTTGATGGTATGCCTTATGACGAAGAGTCGGTTAATGCATTAAATCCTGCCGATATTGAAAGTATGTCTATATTAAAAGATGCTGCATCTGCAGCCCTTTATGGCTCACGTGCAGCAAATGGTGTTGTGATGATTACTACTAAAAAAGGTATGGTAGATAAATCCAAAGTTACTCTTGATGCACGCTGGGGAGTAAATACTCGTGGTGTTCCAGAATATGATATCATGAAAGATCAAAGAGAATACGTACTAACAGCCTGGAATACTTTAAAAAATCAATCTACAGGTGCAGAAGCTTCCGAAGAATTAATAGGTAGCATTGGATACAATCCATTCATCGGTGTAGCTAATAATGCCATGGTTTCAGCAGATGGCGTAGTTAGTTCTGCGGCTCTACGCCATAATGACGATTGGGCTGATGCCGCATTACATAATGGTATGCGTCAGGAATATAATTTGAGTCTGCAAGGTGGTAACGCTAAGACAACTCATTTTTTATCATTGGGATATTTGAAAGATGAAGGAATCTTAAGACATACTGACTTTGAACGTATTTCAGCACGTGCCAATATTAATCATACTGTAAATAAGTTTATTGATATCAATGGTAATTTGGCTTACGCAAGAGCGGAAAAAAATGCAGGCCAGTCACAAAATGCTAGTTTGTCTAATTACTCTAATGCTTTTATGTTCACTCAGCAAATCGCTCCTATTTATCCTGTATATGCGTATGACGAAAACGGAAATCGCATATATGACGAAGAAGGCAACACTGTTTATGATTTTGGTGATGGTACATACAGTACACGTATGGGCGGTTTCAGTAATCAAAATGTTGCAGCTAATTCTGGGTTGGATGTGCATCAGACTTTGAATGACAATTTTAATGGCCGTGGTACTATTAACATTAATATTATTGATGGTTTAAAAGCGACTGCTAACATTGGTTATGATTTAATGAATCAAATCCGTACAGATCACATGAATCAGTTATATGGGGATGCTGCTAATGTGAATGGTCGTACTTATAAATATAATCAACGTATTGAATCGTTTACAGCAAATCAACTTTTAACCTATAGTAAAGCATTTGGTCATCATAATATTGACATAATGGCTGGTCACGAATCTTATTCATATACACTGAAATATCAGTATGCTCATAAATACAATTTTTATACTATTGGAAATCCTGAGTTCAACAATGCCATAACTATGAGTGATATGAATTCATATACACAAGAACATAGTATGGAAAGTTTCTTTGGTCGTGTAAACTATGATTTTGATAACAAATATTATCTATCTGCAAGTATTCGTTCAGATGAATCTTCCAAATTCCATCCTGATCACCGCCGTGGTACTTTTTGGTCTGTCGGAGGTTCTTGGAGATTAACACAGGAAGAGTTTTTGAAAGATGTGGAATGGTTGTCTAATCTTAAACTAAAAGCAAGTTATGGAACACAAGGTAATGATGGAATTCTTGATATAAATGGTTATGTAGTCTATCAACCATATCTGAAGCAATATTCTGTAACCAATAATAACGGAGATTTCTCTGTAGTCGAAACTTATCGTGGAAATAAAGATTTGACTTGGGAAAAAAGCAAAAATTTAAATATCGGTTTGGAAGCTGCTTTTCTTAATAACCGTTTGAAACTAGAAACTGAATATTTCTTGAAGAAGACTTCGGATATGTTGTACAATATGCCTTATCCTATTTCTTCTGGAATTTCTTACGTTCCAATGAACCTGTTGGATATGCAGAATAAGGGGATTGAATTTACTATTTCTGCCACCCCAATTCAAACAAAAGATTTTATATGGAATTTATCTTTTAACGGTACACATTATAGCAACAAGATTTTGAATCTTCCAGAAGACAAAAGAGAGAATGGAATTATTCATGGTACTGCTTCTTTGTTCCGCTTAATGGAAGGAGGGTCTATTTATGATCTTTATACCTATGAATACGCAGGTGTTAATCCAGAAACAGGAGCAGCACAATGGTATATGGATGAGAAAGATGCTAATGGCAAAGTGACTGGAAGGACCGTAACCGAAGACTATACTCAGGCAAGCAAATATGAATTAGGTTCTACTTTGCCCGATTTCCAAGGAGGTTTTTCAACTGATTTTGCATACAAAGGAATCGATCTTTCTATAGCTACAAACTTTCAAATTGGTGGAAAGATATATGACAGCATGTATTCTTCTTTCATGCATGCGGGAAGCAATATTGGCAGTAACTGGCACAAGGATATCTTGAATGCTTGGACTCCGGAAAATAAAAATACAAATGTGCCTATAATGGATGGTGCACAAAATAGTAATAGCCAATCTTCACGTTTCTTGATAAATGCATCATTCTTTAACATCCGTAACATTTCATTAGGATATACTTTTCCGAAAGAATGGATGAAAGCAATATCAGCAAGCAGTGCACGTATTTACGTATCTGCCGATAATGTAGCTTTATTCTCTAAACGTAAAGGTATGGACCCACGCCAATATGCTTATGGATATTCGGCTGCTAATTATTCTGCGATTCGTACTTTATCATTCGGCATTAATTTGAACTTTTAAAAGAATAGAATTATGAAATATACAAAATATTTAGCAATATTGGCTGCAGCGTTTATGATGGGATCTTGTAGCGATGACTTTTTGGACAAGGAACCTTCAGAAAATGCATCAGAAGACCAAATTAAAGATTTGCTTGATAAAGATCCTACAGCTATTCAAGCATATATTACAGGATATTACAAAAATATGTTTTCTCCGGAAGCACAGCAAAGTCATGATGATTTCGGATTAAAGGCATTTGAATTGGCTACAGACTTGATGGGAGATGATATGGCATATATGACCTCACACTTCTTCGTATATGATTATCTGCTTGACAACCGTGCTTCAAGTTATCGTCGTACGACCACTTATTGGCAAGAATTATATGCTGTAATCAGTGGTGCAAATGAAGTAATCAGCGGTCTGAAAGAACAGGCAGATAGCGGTGATGAGAGTGTTGAGAAGATGTTGGGACAAAGTTACACCATACGTGCTTACTGCTATTTTTGGTTAATAAACATGTACCAGCAACCTTATGAATGGAATAAAGATAAATTAGGTATTCCTATTTATACTGAATCTGAAACCAAATTGAATCGTGTTCCTGTAAGTGAGGTCTATGAACAGATATTAAGTGATATAGATAAAGGATATAATTATTTGAAAGGAAAAGGAATAGCCAAGAAAGATGAATTAAATGAATATGCAGCAGCTGCTATTTATGCAAACATTCTTTCATTTGTTAATGATTATCCCGATCAATGGAATGAAGTTGCTAAATACGCAAAATTGGCTATTGAAGGTGGCTCACTGATGAGTGAAAAAGAATTACTTTCCGGCTTTAATGACCTTTCTTTGAGCGAAGTGTTATGGGGGGCTGATATTAATGGTGAAACAAATACATTCTACGCTTCATTCATGAGTCAAGTTGATCCTTACGGCCCGGGATACGGTGGTAATTTAGGAAATTACAAAATGATTTCCAGTGATTTGTATGAAAAAATTTCAGATGATGACATTCGTAAAAAATGGTTTGGAGTTGATTTGGGAGAAACAAATACTCATTATAAAGTAAGACAATATGTGCAGCGCAAATTTATTGATATAGGTTCTACCGCGCCTGGTTTTACTCCTACAGGTGATACTTTTTGCTCTGACTATATTTATTTGCGTACTGGTGAAATGTATTTTGTAGCTGCAGAAGCATTATATAGGGCAGGGAAAGAAAATGAAGCCAAAACAATGCTGACTACGATTATGAAAACTCGTAATCCAAAATATGAAACATCCGCAACAAGTGATGCACTTTTACAAGAAATTGAACTTCAAAAGCGTATTGAAATGTGGGGTGAAGGTCGTCGTTTATTTGACATGAAACGTCGTAATGAAAGTTTGGATAGAACACATGCAATTAATCATAGTGCGATTGCTCCAAAGGAAGTCCCTGCAGGTAGTTCCGCAAAGACTTTGGTGGTTTCCTTTATCGGAATGGCTACACAAGAAGTGAATATTAAAGCGAATTTGAATATTGTATTAAAGTCTGATACAGAACAGCTTGAGGAAGTAATGGTTGTGGCGTACGGTACTGCCAAAAAGTCTTCGTTTACGGGATCTGCTGCTGTTGTTAAAAATGACAAAATAGAAAAAATGCAAACGTCTGATGTGACCAAAGCATTAGCGGGTGCAGTGTCGGGAGTCCAAATTACCACAGCTTCAGGTGCCCCTGGTTCTGGTACAAGTATTCGTGTACGTGGCCTTGGTTCTATTAACGCTTCCAGTGAACCTCTTATTGTTGTGGACGGTTCTCCTTTTGATGGAGATTTGAGTATGATTAATAGTCAAGATGTTGAATCTATGACTGTATTAAAAGATGCTGCTGCCAATGCATTATATGGTGCACGTGGTGCTAATGGTGTTGTCTTGATTACTACTAAAAGAGGTAAAATAGGTAAAGCTACTATAACCGTTGATGCTAAATGGGGATCTAATAGTCGTGGTGTACCTGAGTATGATGTAATGAGAGATCCTGCTACTTATTATACTACATATTGGCGAGAGTTGAAAGGAATGTATGAGGCTAATGGCGAGGCTAATCCCGGACAATTAGCTTCGAACGCTTTGATTACCGACAGTGGTAGTGGCTTGAGTTACAATGTTACGACTGTAGGTAATAACGAAGTGGTATTACCGGATGGAACATTTAATCCTAATGCTAGAATTAAATATGCGGATAATTGGGAAAAGGAAATGTTTCACAGCGGTTTACGACAAGAATATAACGTAAACATGAACGGGGCTAATGAAAAGACTAGTTATTATTTGTCATTTGGTTATTTGGATGATGAAGGTTATATTGTAAAATCCGGTTTTACACGTTACTCTGCCCGTTTGCGTTTGGAACACCAGTTTAACAAGAATATTAAGATGGGTGGTAATTTTGCTTATGTCAATACTTCTACTGTAGCCACTTCAGCTACAGAAGAACAAGACCAAACTGCTGGCACCAATATGTTCTACGTATCACGTACCATGGCTCCCATTTATCCTATCTACAAACGTGATGAAAATGGTAATTTTATGTATGATAGTCATGGTCGCATAGTGTATGATTATGGAGATACTCCGGGTATGCAGCGTCCTGTATCAGGAAATTCAAACGCATTAGGTAGTCAGAGTTTGGATGATCGTAAAAATGGAAAAGATTATTTCAGCGGAAACATGTTTGCCGAAATTTCCTTTTTGAAAGATTTTAAATTTACTTTCCGTGCCGGAATAGAAAACGATAATACTCGTCAAATGGTATTTCAAAATGGTGAATACGGACAGTTTACTGCACAAAACGGTATTGCAACTCATTATAGCACTCGCAATATGACTATTAATTTGCAGGAATTGCTTACATGGGAACGTACTTTTGGAGAGCATTCGGTAAATGTACTGCTTGGACATGAAACTTATCAGAATAAGTATGATTATTTATACGGATCAAAAAATAACTTTGCTTTGTGGGGGTCAACTTCATTGAATCATGCAGTGAGTAATCCGCAAGCTGGTTCTTATGTGACAGAATATACTACTGAAGGTTTCTTGGGACGTGTGGAATATAATTATAAGGATAGATATTACTTCTCGGGAAGTTATCGTCGTGATGCTTCTTCAGTATTTCATCCAGATTATCGTTGGGGGAATTTTTGGTCTGTAGGTGCTAGTTGGAGACTGAAAGAGGAAAATTTTTTGAAGGACGTTGAATGGTTAGATAACTTAAAGTTTAAAGTTAGCTATGGTTCGCAAGGTAATGACTACTTGTTGTTGAATGGGGTGCGTAACCGTTATGCTTATATGGATCAATTCAGTGTGAGCAACAATAACGGACAACCCGCAATTACTCAAACATATAAGGGTAATGATAAATTAAAGTGGGAAACTAACTATAATTTTAATACAGGTATTGAATTTAGCGTATTAAACGGACGTTTGAGTGGAGGCTTTGAATTTTTCTCCCGCTATGCAAAAGATTTGTTGTTTAACCGTCCTTTAGCAGCTAGTACCGGTTCTAATTCTTATCCGGATAATATTGGTGATATGCGCAATACCGGATTTGAAGTAGAATTAAGTGGGGACATTATTCGCACAAGTAAGATTAATTGGAATATTTCTGTTAATGCAACTACCTATAAAAACAAAATTTTGACTTTACCGGAAGAAAAAAGAGAGTCCGGTATTTGGAATGGTATTTTCAAAATGGTTGAAGGAGGTTCGTACTACGACTATTATATAAAAGAATGGGCTGGTGTAGATCCGGAAGACGGAAAGGCTATGTGGTATAAAGATGTTACTGATAAGAATGGAAATACGACTAAAGAAACAACTAAGACATATAGCGAGGCGACGGATTATAAAGCAGGTTGTGCCTTGCCTGATTTGTATGGTGGTATTAGTACTTCATTAAATGCTTATGGATTCGATTTTAGTATTGCACTTACTTATCAATTAGGAGGACAAGGCTATGATTATACCTATGCAACTTTGATGAATAGCGCTCAGGGTGCAGGAACAAATTATCATAATGATATTTTAAATGCTTGGACACCGGAAAATAAATATACTGATGTGCCAAAATTAAATGCAAAAGAAAGTAATAACAATTCTACTTCTACCCGTTTTTTGACTTCAACTTCGTATTTAAGTTTGCAAAATATTTCTGTAGGTTATACATTGCCGAAGAATTGGATTGCAAAATTGGGTTGCGAGAGCTTAAGAGTATATTTTGTGGCAGACAATGTAGCACTACTTTCTGCTCGTAAAGGTTATGACCCTCGTACAAATTGGAATGGCGAATCAAATTATAATTATTCGGCATTGCGTAGTATTTCTGGTGGTATAACAATGAAATTTTAATTGATAAAACAAGAAAGCATGAAAAAAATTTTAAAATATACGGCTTTTGCAGCCATGGTAGGATTGTTTAGCAGTTGTTCTGATAGTTTTTTTGAGGCTGAATCTGGTGATATCATTACTAGTGATCAGATGGATGAAGTTGATCCGGTGGCAGGTTTGAACGGTATGTATGCCTATTTGTATAAATTTGATACAATGGGATATGGTGATGAAGCTCAACATTACGATTATGGTTATCATCATATTTTGTTATGTTCGGATTTGTGGGGGCAGGACATGATTCAGTATAGTTCTAAATATGGATGGTATTATACTGATTATCAATTTAATCAGAATTCTAGAGCATACCAATATATTTCTACGTTCTATTTTTGGAACTATTTGTATAAATTAATAAAATCGGCTAATGACGTATTGAAAACAACTACAGATGATTCTAAAAAAGAAGATCGTGGACAGGCTTTAGGTATGCGTGCTTTTGCTTATTTGACTTTGGTACAGATGTATCAGCATACTTATGCAGGTCATGAAAATGCTCCTGCGGTACCTATTGTCCTAGAAACTACCGAGCCAGATGTATTGAGCAATAATCCTCGTGCAAGTGTAAAGGAGGTTTATGATTTGATTGAAAAAGATTTAGTGCAGGCACACAGTGATTTATCTTCATACCAACGTTTGAACAGCACTTATATCGACCAAACTGTGATTTCTGGTTTATTGGCACGTATGTATCTGTTAAAAGAAGATTGGACTAATGCTGCCAAATATGCTAAAGAGGCTCGTGCTTCTTATGGAGCACCTGCCGATAAGGCTGAATTGATAGATGAGGGTTATATCGATATGAACAAACATCATACTTGGATGTTTACCTCACATATTACAACGGATGCGGAGATTGTTCAGACAGGTATTGTTAACTTTATCTCCCACATCAGTTCTACCGCTTATGGTTATGTCACGGCTGGAGGAATGTTCAAGAATATTAGTTCTGAATTATACAGTAAAATAGCTGACAATGATATTCGTAAAGGATGGTTTGCGGATAAGGACTTTACTTATGAAGGAGGACCGATGGGAAGTGTAGCTTTACCTAAATATGCTAATTTGAAGTATATGTGGTATGATTTGGAAGGTAATAATTGCAACGATCTGTGTTATATGCGTGCTGAAGAGATGTGGTTGATTGAAGCAGAAGCTTTGGCTATGGGAGGTAATATTGCCGGTGGTAAATCATTATTAGAAGAATTTGTGAAAACCCGTCAACCGGATTATGTATGTGATGCAACAGATGCAAAAGGAATACAAGATGCCTGTTGGTTACAGCGTCGTATCGAATTTTGGGGTGAAGGCATTGCATGGTTCGATTTGAAACGCTTAAAGAAGCCTATTATTCGTAAATATGAAGGAACCAATCACAATTTGGATGCACAATACGATTTTCCGGCTGAAGATGATATCTTTAGAATTTTGATTCCAAGAAAAGAAATTCAAGATAATAATGGTATTGGCGAAGAGGATAATAATCCAATGCCTAATATTTAATAATTCTCATATTAACTTTTCTATAAAAGGGATGTTCTTAATTGTAGGAACGTCCCTTTATAATTATAGCTACAATTATATTTCACTATAAAGTTTAAAGAAATACCTTTGATAGTGTCTTTTTCATGATAATAAAAAGCTTTTCTTACAATTAGTTTTTGTTTCAAGCATTCGTTTTATTCCAGTAATAAATATTGTGATATGACTATTGTAATGTTTATTTGATTAAAATAATATGGAATTTCATTTCATAAATAAATAGAACAATGGCAAATTTAGCGAATTTATATAAATTGGTTTACTTATTTCAGTAGAATAAAGGTAGAAAATTATTTTTTTTATACTTCTCAAACAATTTATATAGTAGAAAAGCAGGCAAAGCGAAGAAATACTTTTGTGTTGATTGTCAGTTCTTTACATAAATAATTAGTTCCGCAAAGACTTTGGTAGTTTCCTTTATCGGAATGGCTACACAAGAAGTGCCAGTTAAAGCAAACTTGAATGTTGTGTTAAAGTCTGATACAGAGCAGCTTGAAGAGGTGATGGTGGTGGCTTATGGTACAGCGAAAAAATCTGCATTTACAGGTTCGGCTGCTACTATAAAAAATGAAAAAATAGCGA
>PPYF01220689.1_pt1 | contig 19282 bp, 24 predicted proteins | sample 1559871 | NCBI WGS metagenome assembly PPYF01 (sample SAMN08240021, study PRJNA423297) | Human gut metagenome, whole genome shotgun sequencing project. | reverse complement strand
TATGCCTTTGTAACTGTCTTTTTCTTAAATAGTCCCACTCTGACCACCTTCTTTTGAATTTGCCATCATTATCATCCCATCTGTAGCCCTCGCCACAGCCGCATCTTCCCTGTTTTCCATCATGTGGAAAGCTTTCATCTCCACCGTATCCATCCTATAGCATACCAGTACACCTCCAACTATTTTACCAGTCCTCCTCATCATCATCAATAGCATCATCTACACCGGCAGCATAATCATCATCGCTGTCGTATCTGTCATCATCATAGTCTCCATCCATATAGACATCATCATAACCATCATCATATGAATCATGATAATATTTCTTTGAACCGGAGCTGCTGCTTGAAGAACTTCCTGAATATGTAGAGCTGCTACCGGAATTGCTATAGCTGTCTGTACTGCTGCCCGAAGAATTTGTACTGCTTTCTGAGGAACTACTACTATTATATTTTCCGGAAGAATAGCTCTTTGGTGTATAACTGCTGCTTTCTGAGCTGCCGCTTGAATTATACGATGAACTGCTATGTGACGAGTATGAACTTGATGGTGAATAGTCATAATCATAATACTCTTCATCATCAGAACCAGACCACCATCCTGCGAATCCACCTATGATAGCAAATACTCCAATAGCTACCAGAAACAAAATTACGTTTTCTACAATAGAATTCTTGTTATTTCTCATAATCACACACGCCCTTATTAGTTGCAAATGATATCAGCTCTTTGATTGTCTTTAGTATATGACTTTACGAGTCCTAAAGTCTGCCCTCGCCAAATACAATGCTGTCCATCATTGAACGCTCATACGCATTGAGACTTCCATCATGATCACTGTCAAAGCTTCTGTCATAAATTCTTCCATCCTTACCTAACATAATTGCTTCCTCCTTAAATTGTTTACATAAATACTGTACCTATTTAATCCTGCTTATGCTACTTCCTGAATTTTGAGCTGTCTGCAAATATCTGCCAAAGCCTTCTTAAATGACTGCTTTGTAATCTTCAGCCCGCCGGCCTTGTTTCTGGCATCAACGGCAATCGGACAATTCGCACGGCTCTTAAATTCATCAATTATGTTTGAATAATTTCCCATACCTGCAACCTTGTGCGGACAGTTTCCAAATATTACTGCTGCAAAACGTTCACTTGCATGAATCCTGCTGCCTGCATTTTTCACTTTCTCATAATCTATTATAAACTCAAAATCTGTTTTCTCAAAGCCAAAATACTCTCGGGCAATAGCTCTTCATCTCAGCTGCCTTAGCTTTGTACTTTGATTTCCAGTGTTACTGTCTCAAATTGTTACAGACCAGTATTGACCATACGGTTTTTGTCACTATTTCACTCCGTTCACAGCCGCTTTTTATCACAAGTCTGATCCGATCTGAGATTCATACTCATCGGCTTGGTCATATCTTTTAAAGCATACTCCGCTACTAACCGATTCTCATTTTTGCACAAAATGAGCCCTACTATATGAAGTGGATACGCTGGTAGACAAAAAGCTTGAGATTTATTAGGTCTCAAGCTTTTTGTTTACAAATATTTATTATGATTTGCCAGATTAATCAAGTGTTAAAAACTTATCAATCTCATTTAATACTTTATCCTGATCCTCACCCTCTATTCCATGATCCAATAATGGATACAGTTTTAAAATACTATTTTTCATTTAATCATCATATTTTTCAGACGCATGGTAATCCACACACATATCGTTTATTCCATGTATAATCAACGTTGGCCCTATAAAACGTTTTGTTGTTTCATATATTGCAAGACTCTTTGCTATCCTAAAATAATGCCCTCCAACTTCATGCTGTCCGTCAACTAATACCGTTTCCGGAATATTCTCTGTATCATATTTTGTTCCCATACATATTCCTTTTATCGCATCTTTCTTCAAGGTAGCTGCCGGTGCTAAAAGTACTAATTTTTTTATTATATCAGGATATAATCCTGCCAACATTCCGCCAACAACACCACCTTGTGAATGTCCTAAAACATATATATCTGTTATAAATGAGTATTTTTGAACATATTTTAATATTTCTATCGCATCAAGCAATTCTCTTAATACATCCATATCAGAAAAATTTCCATCGCTTTTCCCATGACCATCAAAATCAAAACGTATTACATACATACCACTTTTCGCAGCCCTATTTGCTATCTTGCTATATATACTATTTTCATCGTATCCAAGATTGCCCGCAAAACCATGAAAAATGATGAGTGCCGGATATTTGTCAGATATTTTTTTGTTATCAGTATTATATGGCTTTTCTATTTTTCCACGTAATGTGATACCATCTCTTTTAATTTCAACATCCATCCTGATTCCTCCTAAAAATGCTGATTCTGATATGTGATTCAGATTCCCCACATACATATCCTATAAGTTTTTCCTTTTCCAGCCATTTCAGGGCTTCACTATCCGTATATATGACCGGTTTTGTCAGCAATTGTTCTTCTGTATCAACAACACCATTATTTTCTATAAAAACCTGACATTCCTTTCCAGTATAGTCTCTTCCTTTTAAAATATATCGTGCCGATATTTTTTTAGATTCTCCATTTTTTTTAATCTGTGTATCTACTCCACCCGGAATAATTTCGCCTTGAAAAATGTCACTTTTACAATTACCATGAAATAATATCATTGTAACTTCCCCAGTGTCTCCCTGTATATGTTGGATTTCATCTAGTATTACTTCCACAACAAATATTGGCTTCATCTTTAATCTCCTCTAATTTTTTACTGCTCCAGCAGTCATTCCTGCAACAATATATTTTTGTGCAATAAAATAAACTACTACCGTTGGTATCATCGCAAGTAATGCTCCTGCAAACGCTACACTCACATTTGAAGAATATTCTCCAAAAAATGCATATTGCATCATAGGGATCGTTCTCATTTCCTGTTTTTGACATATTATCATTGATATTGCAAAATCATTCCATGAATTCAAAAATGAAAGCACAAAAACGGTCATATTAATGGGTTTCAAAAGCGGAAACACTATCTTAAAAAATACCTGATATTTATTACAACCATCCAATCTTGCGGCTTCTTCCAAAGAAATCGGTATGCCCTTAATAAAACCAGCATACAAAAAGACTACATATCCTACATTCATACCTACCTGTGCCAACACAAGTCCCCACAAAGTATTAAGTGCATGAATTGAATTCAGCTCTTTGTATAATGGAAACATCAGCGTCTGAAACGGGATCAGAATCACAAGCTGAAATATATAATAGAACATACTGTAAAACTTATTTTTTTTACGTGTTATTATATACGCACCTGTCGAAGATACAATTATTATTATTGAAACCATAAGCACTGCAACAATAACACTATTTTTAAATGCAGTAAAATAATGAGGGACTTTAACCGCCTCTAAAAAGTTCTGTAGATATAATGACGTTGGAAATGCAAGTTTTGTCTTTGCAAATTCTGTCCTGGATTTAAAAGCATAACATATTGCTACGTAAAACGGTGATAATATTAATATTGAAACCACTACAAGTATTACTTTTATCAGTATCTGTCGTACTTTATTTCTTGTCCCATATTTCATAAATCTATTTCCCTCCTTCTAAGTCTATTGGTAACAAATGTAGATATAACTATACATATTACCAAATAAATCATTGCTACTGTCTGTCCATAACCAACTTTATTATATGGGAATAAATATTTATAAATATAGTACGCCATTGTTGTAGACGCATCACCAGGTCCTCCACTTGTAGCAACAGTGGCATAATCGAACATCCTAAGTCCACCAGCCAACCATAATGGAATACAGTAAGTAAATGCCGGAGCAAGAAATGGAATAGTAACATTTTTAAATCTCTGCCATCCGTTAGCTCCATCTACAATTGCAGCTTCCATAACATCAGATGGGATTCCTTTTAGTCCCGCCAGATAAACCATCATAGCAAGTCCAGACTCCTTCCATATACACATTCCACAAAGTCCGAGCATAACATATTTTGAACTTACCAAAGGATTTTCCAACCCGATCATAGAAAAGAAATCATTATATACGTACATCCACATCTGTGATACCAAAACCAGACTGATAACCAACGGAATAAATATAATGCTTTTAAAAATATTAATTCCTTTAAATTCCCTGTTTACAAGAAGTGCCAACCCCAAACCAATTGCATTTACACATATTACGGTAATTATAGTGAAAATTATAGTATTTTTAATTGGAACAAGCAAGTCTTTATCATGGAATACCGTATTAAAATTTTTTAATCCTACAAAATTCATTGTATCTGATATTCCATCCCAGTCTGTGAAAGTAAATCTTACTCCCATGATAAGAGGTATCAATATCATAAATAGAAATACTAAAAATGCAGGGAGTAAAAAAGATAAATCTACTAATTCGTTTTTTATCTTATACTTTATATTCTTTTTGCCCATTTTTCTCTCCTTCAAATAAAAGAAGCAAACTTCATGATCAAAGTCTATATTTTTCAAGAAGTTGCTTCTTTTAATTTGTTACCCTATTACTTATTTGCAGCTGCAAATTTATCATCAAGCGTATCACAAAATTCTTTAGAAGTCATTTTCGGTGTAACTGCATATTCCAGTAAAGTTTCACCCCATGTAGAAAAATATTGACCTGAAAAGACAGTTCCCGCTGCGTAATTACATACTTTTCCAGAAGATATAATTGCTGCTGTATCCTGCATTGCCTGAGGAAGACTTGACATTTCAACATCATTTAAAATAGTCATTTCCTGTGTTGTCGCACACCATTTTGCATTTACTTCCGGTCTCGTCATATATTCAAAAAATGCTTCTGCTACTGCATGATTCGGGGCATCCTTAACCATCATCCAGGTATCTCCCACTGTGATTGGAATAAGATTGTCCTCTTCTTTTTCCTCTGACGGGAACATAAATGCTCCATAATTTCCATCTGAATTGTAATTTGCTACTGCACCAATTCCCCACGTTCCAATAATAAGCATTCCAGCCTCGCCATTTGCGAACATCTGCTCGGCGCGGTCAGTATTGATTGATCTTTGGTCATCATTTTGATAATCCATAATCTCCCGCCATTCCTCTAATGATTTGGTAAGCTCTGTAAAATCCCCAGCCTTTTTTGAACCAGAAATCATATCATCTTCAAAACTTGACATCTTAGAATATGGAGCACCATAAAAAATAGTATAAAAATTTGCGCCTACTGAAATTCCATCCTGATATCCGGCTGCACATGCTGTATATCCTGCATCTTTTAGTTTTTTACAACAATCTATAAATTCAGAATATGTTTTCGGAACTTCAATTCCTACCTTGTCAAATATATCTTTATTATAAAGAACTGCATTTGCCATTACGTCAAGCGGAATACCATATACTTTGCCATCTATCTTTACGTTTTGCAGAGTATTTTCCTGAACCCTGCTAACATAACTTTCATCCGTAATATCTTCTATATTGCCAGACTCAACAAATGTTGAGTATGTTTTTGGAGCGCCAAAAACCACATCCGGAACATCACCTGTTGAAAATTTTAATTTTAAAACATCCTGATAATTCTCCAGCGTTGTTGATTCCTGGTTTACTTTCACGTTTGGATATTCTTCCTCAAATCCGGCAACCATTTCGTCTAATGCTGCTACTTTCTGTGGCTCGGATAAAAAGTGTACTATATTAAGTTCACCACTTATGTCTGATGAACTGCTTTGATCATTAGCCGCATTTTTGCTCTTTTCACTTTCCTGTTCCTGCGATGATCCACACCCAGCCAGCATTGTTAATGCCATTGTTCCACATAAAATAACACTTAGTAATTTTCTCTTCATATATTTACCTCCCAATTGGTATTATTTGTTTACATCTTTATTAAATAACAAATAAACTGACAATAAAATATATGAAAACCTACATTTTATATAAATCCGATATTAGATTTTATGACATTTTATATCATAAATCAGACATAATCTTTAGGCGAAACTCCTGTGTTCTTTTTAAATATCTGATAAAAATATGCATAATTACTATATCCAACTCTATCTGCGACCTCATATACTTTATATTGTCCACTTCTCAATAATTTTATGGACTCCTTGATCCTGATTTTATTTATGTAAGTGGTAAACGTTTCTCCTGTTTCCTTTTTTAATATTCTGCTTATATGTGTTCCCGATAATCCCATATAATCAGCAGTTTCCTGTAAACTAATAGATTCACTATAATGAATATTTATATAATCCAAAATTGCTTTCGCCTGAGCTGATAAATAATGATCTTCACAGATTATTTTTTGTACATTTTCAGCAAAATTTCTCATAAACGCATATGTATTTTGCAATGAACCAATATCTGAAAGTTCTCTTACATACTCATCGGCATCACGCAATTCAATATCGTCCGGTCTTATCTCTCTTGTAATATAAACCATCATAATCACTGCCTGGATCATAATATTCCGTACATAACTGATATCATATATTTCATTCATAGAAAACTGATCTAAAAACTCGTCCATACATTCAACAATATCATCTCTGCTCTCTCTACACGCTTTATAAAGTTCCTCAAGACTTTTCATTTTGATATATTCTTCACTTACACTACGACTCATCAAACTTTCATAGTGAATAACCTTATTATTTTCCAGAAAGAATCTTCCATTTTTGCAAAATATCGTCTGTGCAAATAATTTACTTATGTCACAAAATGATGATGACGTACGGCTTATAGTTATATAAACAGGATAACTTATCTTTTGATTTTCATTAAATATTGTTTTTGCAATACGCAAAGAAAGTAAATTATATTCTCTTACAAACATCGATTTACCAAAATTAATTAAAATAACATATCCTTCTTTTCTCCATATTCCAGTTGCATATATCGAATACCTTTGATTACATTCTTTGATAATCTGTCTCTGTGTATCTATAAATGTTTCTATATCGCTTTCTATTAAATTATTTTCTGGATTAATTAACATTAACAGATAATCATGTAACCGGCACTGTTTTTTCATTAAATCAGAAAATTTTTCTGCTGATGTCTCCACTCCATTAACCGCATCATGAAAAAGCTTTTCTGTCTCCGTTATATAATGCTGTTTATTCAATGATTGCGTGATCTGTTCATTTTTTTTCATATTCCTAACACAACCTACAGCTTTTTCCAGAACATCTTGTAATTCATCATCAGATATCGGTTTTAAAATATAATCAAATACTCCTATCTGCATACCTTTTCGCATAAATTCAAAATCATCGTATGCCGTTACCATGATATAAATAATTTTCTTATCCAGATCTATAGTTTGTGTAATAACATCCATTCCTGATAATCCAGGCATTTTTATATCCATAAGTACAATATCCGGTAATTCCTTTTTTATACTATCCAATGCCTCATTTCCATTCGATGCTTCACCACACAACTCACAATCGAGCTTATCCCAGTTTATTGATTTTTTTAATGCTTGTCTTGCAAGTTCATTATCATCAGCTATAAATATACTATACATTGTCTATATCCCCCTTTCTTACCGGAAGAATAAGTTTAACAGTTGTTCCCTCTCCATGTCCAGTCACTATCGATATGCCATATTCATTTCCATACAAATACCTTATTCTCTGCTGAATACTTTTTATTCCTATATGCCTTCTGTCAGATTCTTCTTTCCATACCTCTTTACTCTCGAGAATCTCATCTGCATACTTTTGAGACATCCCATTTCCATTATCAGAAACTTCCATGATCAGCCTATCTTTTGTCATACGGACAACAATTATTATTATTGCATCTCCACAATATCCTTGAAATCCATGCACAATACAATTTTCTACTACTGGTTGTAAAATAAGTTTTGGTACTAAACAGTTTTCTAAATTATCTCCCGCATCTATTTCCCAGTCTACTTGTCCACCTGTAATCAATCTTTCTAATGACAAATACTGTGTTATATAATTTAATTCCTTTTTTACTGTAATTTCTTCTGAAGTTTCTGATAGACATATTCTAAGCAGTCTTGATAAATTACCTATAGCATCAACAATTTCTTTTTGATCATTTAATTTTGCCATTGCATTTATTGATTCCAAAGAATTATACAGAAAATGAGGATTTAGCTGTGCGATCAAAGCATTATATTCAGCTTTCTCTTTTTGTGTCTGTTTGATGGTCAATTCATCTATCGCTTCATTAAGTCTGTTATTCATATCATTAAAGGCATTTACAAGATAAGCTGTTTCATCTGTGCTTTTAGCCAGTATCATTTCAGCCTTTTTCCCCTGTTCAATAAGTTTCATATTATGAGTTAATTTTTTAATATTAAGTGTCATATTCTCAGAAACATAATCTGCTATAAAAAAACTTACAAAAACTAAAATAGCTTCTATAAATATCAGACTAAATATCAGATGCCATAAATTCTGCAATGCCTGCTGCCGACTTATAAGTCCGGTAAGAACCCATTTCTTTTTTGAAAGCTGCTCGTACAGTTCTATATACTCGTCATTTCTACCGGTCTTGATATCGTCTACTATAGAATTTATATCATCCGAATTATATAGTAAATCACCATCATTATCACAAACCATTATTGACAGATCATTATTTGTTTCCAGCATATGAAAATATGATCTGTCAATTTGTAAACAGATGATTGCTGATTTTTTTAGCGTATCATAATCTATCACATTTTTTACAATATATATGCTATCTGGTGTATCTTTAAAATATTTCCACTGGGCTGTTCCTCTATTATTATTTGAATTATTATCATTTATATAAGTTCGCACTAATAATTCCTGAAATTCATTAATATCGATTGCACCATCTGACCAAAACTCTTCACTTCCATTTGTTCTTTTCATATAACATGACCGCACGTTCATTCCTGAATTTGCTACCAATGCAACAAATTTCTTTATTTCTGTACTATTTTCGATATATGGCTTATCTTTATTATTTTCAACAAGTTCACTTGAATTTATTTTATATGTAATACTCTCTTCAGCATTTAAGATATTTTTAGTCATATTCAGTGCCATTTCATCAATAGTCTGATTTCCAAAATTCTCTATTTTTTCTTCTATATCTTTTTTATATGCAATAAAAACCAAACTATCCGCTAAAATTGTAAGTATCAAAATTACTGAATAAATTGACCAAAAAATCTTTCTCTTTATTGTCAGCCCCGCTATCATAATATTTCCCTCCTTGTTACCTTACATACTATATATAAGATTTAGATTTATTAAGTCTCATCTTTTTCTAATAGTGATAAAGTCCCCCTTTAAGGCGGTTCCTTGTGTTCTCTATATCTTCTTAAAAATGTCAATTTGCTGATTCCAAGCCGTTTTGCCGCTATTGTGCTATTTATTTCCCTCGACTCATAATCCCTGAATATATCGTGTCCGTTCTGATAAGCCACTCTAGTTGATTTAAGTATTGCATATTGCAGTCTTGTAGCAGTTTCCAAAGATACAAAACAATAAGCACAGTTCGAACTCTAACGTTCCTATTTTTTTCTTACTCTTCTAAATTTACACGTAGGATAATTCTCGCATCCCATAAATTTACCAAAAGGACCTTGTATTAATCGCAAACGACCACCACATTCAGGACATATATTAGGATCATATCTTTGCTTTTGAGCCATATGATTTCATCCCCCTAACTGCTTCATAAGTTTACATTATAATTCTGTATATGATATCTGATATTCAAACAAATAATTCCATGGATTACAGCACTTGTCTCAACTTCCTACCCTGAACCGAATGGTTATACTTCTCCATCTTCCTGTGACTGCCTATATCTCCTCTGATAATAATCCATAGCCCTATAATCAATCACATCCTTCATCTGACAAACCATTACCGGATTATCAATTAGCGGTCTCAGCTCTTCTCTAAGCCCGATTGCCGCACCATCTTTTTTCACAAAAAATCCCTTTCCTGACTCCAAAAGGAAATGCACCGGCATAGATAGAATCTTCTTTAAATGTTCCTTATCCGATATGGAATTGTATTTTTGAATCGTCATATTTTTATCGAGATCTTTCCAGTTGGTTCCGGTTGAAAAGAACTCCTTCCAACTTGAAAGCAGCTGCTCTTCCGACACCTCCATCAGGATATTTCCATGATTATAAAAAGCCATAAGCACCGGCATTTTATACACCTTTGACATGCTGGTGTTTTCAAGCAGACTGATAAATTCTCTTCCAATTCCTTTGTAAAAAACCTCTTCATCCTGATTAAGCTCATCCAGTTCTTTAAGAAATTCGAGATATTTCTTAAATGGATTATCCTTTGAATGAGCAATGGCTATTTCATAAATTCCATCATCCATATATGTGAACAAATCTATTCTGTCCGGGCGCCTTCCGAGAAGTTCCTTCACCCTGAAATATTCATTAATTATCTGGTCTTTAAGCTTTAAATGTTTTCTGTCCATTTCCGCAAAAAGATCAATCAGCTTCATATCAAAATCTACCAGACAATCATCCGGAAAAGCTGTTGTATCTGACGGATTATACGCACCTGCATGCTGATTACTCCTGTCTGACAGAAGAAAACGCACTCTGCCCGCCTTCTCATAATTGCCGATAAAATCAAGCACAGTCAGAAACTCTTTTCCTCTGCATTTACGGAGGCCTCTTCCAAGCTGCTGGAGAAAAACTATCGGAGATTCCGTAGGCCTGAGGAACATTACCATATCAACTGATGTGATATCCACACCTTCATTAAACATATCCACTGAAAAAATGACTCTGATTTTGCCCTGCTTAATCTGCCTAATAGCTACATTTCTATCCTCTGTGTATTCGCCGCTTGCATCGCTGAATACTGCTACAGATGGTATTCCCCTTTTTGAAAATTCTTTTGCCATCTCTCTTGCATGCTCCCTTGAACAGCAGAAGCCAAGCGCCTGCCTTGAGCCGTATTTACAATAATATTTGTAAATCAGCTCATATCTGCGAACGTTGCCTATATAGGTTTCATTTAATTCCTTTTCGTCATATCTGCCTCTTACTATATGCAGCTTTGAATAATCTGTTTCATCAAAGATTCCATAATAATGAAACGGCACAAGCATTCCTTTGTTGATTGCTTCCTTTAGTGAAATCTCATATGGCACATTGTAATCGCAGATTTCATAGATATTTTTTCCGTCCATTCCCTCCGGAGTCGCGGTGAGTCCCAGTAGAAATTTTGGCTTAAAATAATCAACAATTCTCTGATACTGTTCATTAACAGCATGGTGGAATTCATCAATCACAACATATGTAAAATAATCCGGTGCAAAGTAATTTTCATTCAGATATTCCACTCTGCCAAGAGTCGCTACTGACGCAAAAATCACCGACTTTCCAGTGCATTTACTATCTCCGTTAAAGAATCCGTATCTTATCCGCGCCTCCGGTCATTGCATCTGTCGAATATTTTATTTCATATACATCATCTAATTCTTCTGCAGTATTACGTTCAGCCATTTTTCTTCTCCCCGCCCCGGTCTTACATCGCCTGTAATCCACTCTTCCTTTAGTTGCAGATTATCTATTTCACCAACAAACTCTTCAAATGTCTTTTCCGTGAAATCTGTGAAATAGCGGCCATTTCTTTCGCCCTCAAAGTCACCATACTTAAAGGATGTGTAGATTATGCCGTCTTCCTTTAACGCTTTAAACATTTTCATAAACACGGCTTTAAGTTCATTCTTAGGAAGATGAAGTATTGACGAGCAGGCCCATATGCCATCATATTTTTTGTTCTCGTCAAGTTCTTCAAATAGCAGCCTTCTGACTTGTATTCCTGTGTAATTGCTTGCGATATGACACATTTCCTCTGAACCATCTGTGGCATCTACATAAAAGCCCTGTTCCAAAAAATATTTTGTATCTCTTCCTGAACCACAGCCAAAATCCAATATATATCCGTGCTCCGGCAACATCGTGCTAAAGCGATTTTGTGTATCATAAAAATCCACATTTATCGTTGTTTTTGCAAAATTATCTGCATTTTTGTTGTAATATTCCAAGGTCTTGTTCATCATGAGTTATTTTACCTTCTGCTCCGAAATTCATATGAAGCATATAAATATCTACTGTTTAATATTCAATATAAATCTACATTTAGGGAAATTTGAGCATCCAATAAACTCTCCCTATTTTCCATTACACCTCACAAGCTCTCCGCCACATCTGGGAATATTATACCATTAAGCATTGGAAAAATCTATGTTCCCCATCAATAACCTGCTTACCCAACCTTCAACTGCAATCCCTCAAACAAATCCCCAATAGTACAGCTCAGATGCTCGTCCGACTCCGGAAGTGCATACTTGGCAATCTCATAATCCGGATTCAGCTCCAGCTTCTTTATCAGTGCTCCGGTATTTACTGCATCGTCCAGTCCGTCATGAAATCTGCCTTCCGGCTCTATCTCTGCACTTTCAAGTGCATCCTCCAAGCTGTAGCATCTGTCTAAATCAAATCGCTTCTTAAACACATCCTGGTAATCAATCCAACGGTCTGCTTTCATAAAGTCATCTATCTTTGCGCTCTCTATATTCTTTGCTTTTATCTCATGCAGTATCTGCGTTCTGTCAGAATCACTCCAGGCATAGACCTTGTACTCCCTGTCTCCAAGCCAGTCTGTCAGATGCTCAAGTGCCTCTGTCAGCTTCGGAGCCTGTTTGATATCACGGTTTTTTATGCCTGTCATGCTCTCTATGAAATTGTATTTATATGTTTTTCTATAGAGCTTCTTTACCCTGCACATTTCCAAATCGATTACCAGATAATTCATATGTACCTCCTCAGTGTCCTGCTTATTATTTTACCACATAGTACTTGAGTCATACAGTCTTTTTAGAGATTATCATCATTTACTTTATCTTCCTCTATCATCACCGGCTTGTCCTTACCATCACTGATTACTTTGCAAATCACTCCGCCGTCTGTCACAAACACAATCTTTCCTTTTGCCTTACCACCGATTTTATCATACAGTCTGCCTGCACTCATTGACTCACCCTTCACGGTGTATGGGCTGTTGGCTACGTAGCCTACCTTGCCAAGTCCTTTTATCTTTACCTGTATTGCTTCGTTGTCATACTCATTGTCCGGCTCCTTGACCAACTTGACCTTCATGCCTTTTTCCATGAAGTCACTTCCGTAATAATGGTTACATCCTGCTATTGTAAAATACATTTCTTTCATTGTCATGTCCTCCTGCTATTATACCGGTCCGCCTTGAATGAAAAACTAAAACTTGACTGAAATATCGTCTGATTACACAAAATCGATTTTCGCCCCCAATTTCGACTTATATTGTTGTGCCTTCTTTCTGAAAGGTGCTATAATTAGCATATTCCAGACAGCGGGTATATCAAAAATTGCATAGCAAACAGACGGCTGGCTAATTCTTATGCAAAAGTAAACGCGACCCGTCTAATAACACCTATTGACAATCGATTACTACCTGCATTTAAGTCTTTTAATTACTTTTTAACAAATAAGTCTGGCATCAAATGCACTTCATCTGGCGGGATGAGGTGCATTTTTAAAAATCTCATTAATTCTTGAAAATCTTCATCATCTTCCTCAACCAACTCATATGGACTTTTATTTCCAAGTCCAGGTCGTTTCACGCTATTGATGTGATTCATGAGCTTAGTGATGTCATCCTGATTATAAGAATTTAAGCTTTTCTTTTTAGGAATCGCATAACGAATAAATTCATGGTTTTTCTCGATACATCCTTTTTGCCATGAAGCCATTGGATCACAGTAATAAAGACTTGTTCTGTAAATCAGAAAGCCGTCCTCATCAGTTGTAAGCTCCAGCTCATCAACTTTCTTGAATTCGCTGCCATTGTCAGTCAATATAACTGGAAATAATCTTCTAAATACTTCTATTCCAAGCCCTGACTCAAGATAGTCAAACACTCTTTTTACAGATTCTGCTTTCCCATCTGGCATAAGAAAAAGTAGCATTACATTGTTCTTCCTAAATATCATTGTAAGAAGCCTTTTCCCTTGTTCTCTCACACCTTTTACAGTATCCATTTCTACCACTTCATCTTCTGTATACTTTACTTTCATCGCATACTCAAAATCAGTGTAAGTTCTGCCTTGGCGGAATTCTATATTTGCAAATCCAAGAGGTGGCTGATACCCTTTTCCTCGTTTCTTATACCCGGTTTTTCTACGCAGGTCTATGTTTTTGACTGTCAACTCACCATCATCTATGTAATTATAGAGAGTCCGCAAACATACTGGTATTTCATTTTCATGCTCAGCATATATGTGGGTAAGAGGCTGTCCCTTTTTAACAAGTTTGGTAATCAGTTCATCCATTTCAGATTTCTTTTCATCAGAAATGTGAACTCCCTGTCTGCTTTCGCTTCGTCTTCGTGTGACAGTTGCATCAGCATGCTTTGCACTGTAAATATATTTGTCTTTTGAACAAAGCTTTTTCTCTGAACAGTTATTACACACATATGGAGGCTTTTCGAATTTATGGCATGCCCGGGATACATATTTACCGCAGTATTTCTGGCAGTCCACACTTCGGCATCTACAACAGTTTTCTTCGCAGGACTCATCTCCACAAACGTGATGCTGTACATACTGTCTTACAAATCTGCAGTCCTTTCTTAGAAAATAGTTACCCAGCCATTGCAAAAGTAAATTAGACTTTTTTAGCCATTTTCAGTTGTCAAAGTACAGGTTTAATTTTTCAATCTAGGATTCACTTTTTCTTTCATTATCTGTCGCCTTCCACTATTGTTTTCTTACAACACAATGCATCCTCATGCCTTTACGGATTTCAAATTTTTCTACTTTTAATCCTGCTCTTCTGCAACATTTCATAACCACATCTCTTGTTGGAACCCGGACATCTCCGTGTCCACATATATTTGCCAGAGGCATTTCCAGTGTATTCATCAGCCATACCAACACTTTATTGTCACTGGTCACATCCCGCAGGATCAATCTTCCATTTGGGCGAAGGCATCTTTTTACACTGTCAAAAAATGCCTGTGGATCCGGATAATGATGGAAACTCATAGAACAAATAATTGCATCAAATGAATCATTTTCAAAAGGAAAATTCTCACAGTCTCCTACCACAAATGTTGCATTTGGAATATCTTTCTTTTTTGCCTGTTCGATCATTGCAGGAGTCAGATCCAGTCCGGTATAATGTCTGTCTGGATATTTTTCTGATAATAAAGAAATCATTGGAGCCGGACCACATCCTGCATCCAGCAATTCTCTAAACGGCTCTTTCTCCAGCTCCGCCAGAATATCCGGATAATCCTTCTTGCACATTTCATATATGCCAGCATGGTTACTTTCATATCTTCCTGCTGCTTTTGTAAATTCATCAATCGACAACTTTTTGTATTCTTCTTTTTTCATGCTTTTTCCTCCAATCACACTGCATTTTTGACATTACATCCACATGCCTTCATTCTTTTAAGATATGCATAAAATTGTTTATGTAGTTCTCTCATCTCATCTGGTGCTTTCATAGCATGTTGATACATAAATTTATCTCCAAAGCTACTTTCGAATGTAATAACAAGCATAATCGCAAGAATTGACAATGGTAGAAAACAAAAAATTTTCATTTTGCCAGGCGACAACCTACCTGACTGTTTCCGCAAAAAGTTAAAATTTCTTTTCAATCTTTTTGCTGTTTTCTTCATGATCTTCCAGTCTCTTCCTGCTCTCTCCGAACAATCAGCTTCATAATATGCATCTGCAATCGGCACCACCATGGCAAGATGACACAGCTGCCACATATGCATATTCTTTACTTCCTGATATGGGATACGAGCATGCTTTAATATCTTTGAAAAATGCTTTGTTCTTTCAGATTTATTTCCTGATATTTCTGCAAATGTTGTTGGTTGGATAATCCTCGGAGTAAGGGACGCATCAAGGATGCCATCATCATTTATACTTCCGCCGGCTCCCGGAAAAGCCGGTAATATTCTTCCTGTTCCAACAATGTCTTCCCATTTTTTATAACTGTCCAGTGAATTTACCATTGTAACAAGGGTATTGCTTTTATTATTTTTCAATTCTGTAAGTGCTTCATACAGCTGATTTTCCCGAACAGTCAGTAAAATAAAATCATAAATATCATCATCTGGCACTTCTTCGAGAATCTTAATTTTTGCCTTTATTAAGTCCTGATTTTTCTTATAAAGTAATCCATCATTTTTTAGGATCTCAAGTCTTTTACCTCTGGCATAAATACTTGTATCGTAACCTGCATCTGCTAATAAAGCCGCATACAAGGAGCCAATCACGCCTGCACCATAAATCAATATTCTCATAAAAATTAATCCTCTTTTAGATCGTTCTGTAAATCACACGTGTGTTAGCTTCGTCTAACCACGTATTTCTAAAAAACCGTGCGCAATGCAAGACTGTAATATCGCACGGTTCTTTTTCATGTGTTCAGTATATCACTTGAAAATTTATATAACAAGAGGCTCTTTATTTTGAGGAACCATAATCTTAAAACCTTCAGGCTTTTTCCTTACAATTTCCATATCGGGTTTTCCAGCGTAAAACCCAAAGCATCCCACAAAGGAAAGATACTGATGGACTACCGGTTTCTTATTTTCTTTATCATATGTCTTTGTACATCTCATGCATCTATTATGATATTTTTTTCAAAATCTTTTTCTCATTTGTCTTAGAAAAATCACTTAACCGATAGGATCGGATCCGTGTCTTGACAATGATTGGAATTAACAAACCATTATTTACCAGCTTTGCACATCTATTAATAATAGTTTTGTTGGTTACACCAAGCATTTTGCTTACTTCAATTGGTGTAAACTCATATAATCGCTTTTTTAACAGAAAAGCTAAGAATTCCTTTTCTTTTGCATTTAAGTAGGACAGGCTTCCGTCTAACTCATCGTTCTCGGATTCTTTTGATAATTCGTATACTTTTTTAGAATACAATACCATCATTCTTAAAAAATAATTGATCCAAATTTCCGGATGAGGAGGATTTTCTCGTCCGGAATAATACAATGCCGGTAATCCCATTTGCAATGATGCATAATACTCATCTGGGTCATAGGCAAAATATTCTTCCAAAGAACCTATTCCATTAAAACCATATCCATAATAATCAAGGATATATCCTGACATTAATCTGGCGGTTCTTCCATTTCCATCTTCAAAAGGATGAATGGTAACCAATTGATAATGAACTATAGCAGCGATAATCAGCGGATGATCATCTGTAGTATTTACATATTCAACAAGCTCTTCCAGTAAATCCGGAATATCAATGTACTCTGGCGGAATATATTCCGCTGCGCCTGTCTCGGAATCATATACTGCAAATAGCATCCCTGGTGGCATAGGGCCTCTTAGGCCTATCTTTTCTTTTGAAGCACCTTTTTCAACCATTGCCTGTACTTCTAAAATCATTGCTTTTGAAAAACGTTCCTTCTTTTTCAGCTTTTCTTCTAAAACATTTAAGGCCAAAAAGTAATTTCGCACTTCCTGTTCCGGCTTTAAAAAATGTTTGTGCGGATCACTATCAATAGCTTCATTTGCCTGTTTTTCAGTCAATGGATTTCCTTCAATCTTATTAGAAGCATAGGAGCTTTTTTTCTTGGAGTTTTTTCTTAGCCTGTTTTTTGTGACAGGTGGCATTTCTATCGAACTAAGTGAAAAACGTTAAATTCCTGCTTCTGCTTTTCCTCAGAGGTCATATCATAAGCCACCTGAATATAATATCTCTGACTACCCTGATTGACCACAAAATCAACTTCAAACTGCTTTCGAGTTGTTTTACCTTCATCATTTTTCGCATACACCTCTACAATACCAATATCAACATTATAACCTCTGATAAGCAGCTCATTGTAAACAATATTTTCCATGATATGAGTAGGTTCCTGCTGTCTAAAATTCAATCTTGCATTTCTAAGTCCCACATCTGAAAAATAATATTTCAGATTTGCTCCCACATATTTTCTACCTTTAATATCATATCTGTCAGCTTTAGAAATCAAAAATGCCTCCACAAGATAATCTATATGGTTGGATATGGTCTTATTGCTGTAATTGATGCCTTGTTCACTTTTAAACGTATTTGATATTTTAGTTGGGTTAGTAGGATCTCCTATCGCAGAAGCAAGGCTATCTACTAAAGTATCAATCTCATCAACATTTCGCAGCTTGTTTCGTTCTACAACATATGTACAATTTTCCAGTGTAAGTACATTCACTTTTAAGCCGCGCTCTGTGATTTTTCTCTTTATTTCCTTAATATCTTCATATCCCATTATCAACTCATTTATTATGGTTGAAAAAATCGGTAATGGAAGAATCTATGATAGCCGATTATCAAATGGACCTATTGAATCCATTAACAGAAAAATTAAAGATTTAAAACGACTTGGCAGAGGTTTCCGCAACTTCGAGCATTTTAGAAATCGCTTTTTATATGCAACCAGATCAGCCCCTATACTAAACGGTATGACTGATTACAACCCTGTTCTATATTTAGAAAATGATGATTTTTAGGAGGAATTTATGAAAAATTATTGTGCTTTTAACAAAACCCATTCATGTCCGCTTTGGACAGATTATGAGCTTACACGGTATGAACTAGAAGAAGCAAACTCGCTTTGTCATGGTAACTGGATTGAAATTGAACGTCAATACAAATATATTCAAACACTGCAAAAAATCTTATCCGAAAACGATATCCCATATCCTAATGAATATGATTTTTGAATAATTATTCAAGAGGGCCTAGAATTATTCCAGACCCTCAAACTCGCCACTCAAGTTTGTCCCTCAAACCAGCCCCTCACGACTGACCCTCAATTAGTTCGGCAAACCCTCAAGAACTTTGATTATCCTATTTAACGTACACTGGCATTATGATTTGGCAAAATTTAATTTTCTCCAATGAAACAAACTTGAATTTGTCCGCTCATTTATATAAAATAATTCCATTTTTCAGAACTACTAACTATTTTTCTTCAGCCCATAAAATTAAATGATCAGAACACTCTGTTGGTTGCGACACTCTACATGTATTTTTTATAAATCCTTTAGTAAAGATATGATCAATAGGTGATGCTGGAGTAGTCAATTTAGTATTAATCGAGGAAATCAATGCTCGTATGATTCTGTATAATTTCTGTGAATTAGTGACTTCTCACGCTGTGGTAAAAACATCTAAAAATACCAAACACGTCT
>PPYF01370576.1_pt1 | contig 19285 bp, 17 predicted proteins | sample 1559871 | NCBI WGS metagenome assembly PPYF01 (sample SAMN08240021, study PRJNA423297) | Human gut metagenome, whole genome shotgun sequencing project. | reverse complement strand
GGTCAGCACCGAGCGGTAGGGGGGTCGCCCGCGCGTGCCCTCGGACACCAGCAGAGAGCTGTGGAACCAGCCGCGATGCTGGTCCGAGCCTTCCAGGTAGAGGTCCGCCGGGTAGGAGAGCTCTGGCCGCGCTTCCAGCACGGCCGCGAAGCTGGTGCCGGAGTCGAACCAGACGTCCAGAATGTCGCTTTCTTTTGTCCAGTGGCTGCCGCCGCAGTGCGGGCACTTCAGGCCGTCGGGCACGATCTCGCTCAGGTCCGCCTCGTACCAGTAGTCGCAGCCCGTGGGGTGCTTGGCGAAGCGGTCGCTGATCTCGCGCATCCAGGCGGGATCGTTCCAGGCCTCGCCGCAGTCCTCGCAACGCAGGGCCAGGATCGGCACGCCCCACTGGCGCTGGCGCGAAATGCACCAGTCCGGCCGGGATTCGATCATATTGTAGATGCGGTCCCGGCCCCAGGCCGGAATCCACTGCACGTCCTTGTCGATACTCTCCAGAGCCCGCTTGCGCAGGTCGTTTTTCTCCATGCTGATGAACCACTGGGTGGTGGCCCGGAAGATTACCGGATTTTTACAGCGCCAGCAGTGCGGATAGGAGTGCTGAATCTTGCCTTCCTGGAGCAGCGCGCCCTTTTCCTTGAGCTTTTCAATGACCTTGGGGTTGGCTTCGGTGACTGTGAGCCCGGCGAAAAATTCCACTGTGGGCAGAAAACGGCCCGCGTCATCCAGGGGAGAATAAATGTCCAGGCCGTACTTGAGGCCCACTTCGTAGTCCTCGCGGCCGTGGCCCGGCGCGGTATGCACGCAGCCGGTACCCGTGTCCAGGGTCACGTGCAGGCCCAGGGTCAGGGGCGAGGGGCGGTCGTAGAAGGGATGGCGGGCCACCAGGCCTTCGAGCTGCGCGCCCGTGGCCCGGCCCAGAATTTTGGGATCGTTCCAGCCGAACAGGGCGGCGCAGGGCGCGAGGCGTTCCTCGGCCAGCAGATACTGGCTGCCCCCGGCCTCCACCAGCACGTAAGTGAATTCCGGATGCAGGCAGACGGCCATATTGTCCGGCAGGGTCCAGGGCGTGGTGGTCCAGATGACCACATAGGCGCGGGAAGGATCAGCCTGCGGGAAGACCTTGCTCAGCCCCGCGTCGGGCAGGGGAAAACGCACGTAGATGGAGGGGGAAGTGTGGTCGTAGTATTCCACCTCGGCTTCGGCCAGAGCCGTATGGCAGGAGCAGCACCAGTAGATGGGCTTCTTGGCGCGGATCACGCTGCCCTTTTCCACAAAATCGGCCAGTTCGCGCGCCGTGGTGGCCTCATAGGCGGGCTTCATGCTCATATAGGGATCGTCCCAGTCCCCGAGCACGCCCAGCCGCTTGAATTCCTTGCGCTGCACGTCGATCCACTTGGCCGCGTAGTCGCGGCAGAGCTTGCGCACCACATGGGCGGGCAGGGTCTTTTTCTTTTCCTTGAGTTCCTGCTCCACCTTGTGCTCGATGGGCAGGCCGTGGCAATCCCAGCCCGGCACATAGCGGGAGGCGTAGCCCTGCATGTTGCGGGATTTGACCACAATGTCCTTGAGAATCTTGTTCAGCGCCGTGCCCATGTGAATGTGCCCGTTGGCATAGGGCGGCCCGTCGTGCAGCACATAGGCGCCACGGCTGCCCGAAGCCTCGACCATGGCTTCGCGGGCGTTGATCTGGTCCCACTTCTTGAGGGTTTCCGGCTCGCGCTGGGCCAGATTGGCCTTCATGGGAAAGGCGGTTTGCGGAAGATTCAGGGTTTTTTTGTAGTCACTCATGCTGGCTCCCAGCGGCTGTGCCCGGCCCGAGGGCAGAAGAGGATGCGGGCGAAAGAAAAATCGCTCTAGTGTGGGCAAAGAGCGCCCTAAAGTCAAGAAGGCCGCTTTTCTGCGGCCTTCTTGGGCGTGGACTTGTCGGCATACATTGCGCGGAGAGGCGGTCTCGGAGCAATTTCACTTTGAAATTACTCCGGCGGCTGCGAGAGCTGACGTCAGCCACGAGCGTCAGCCGTTGGCGGCTATGCCGCCTTACGGATGACGACAGCAGAGATAGGCTGAAGGCAGCGCCAACGTTGAGAATGATAATTCCCAACGTTAATCCGGGCTAGAACGGGGCCGGCGTGCCCTCCATGGCTTCGGCCAGCTCACGCAGGGCCGCGAGACTGTCCTGGGCCTCCTGGGGCGTCATGGTATGCAGGGCGAACCCGGCGTGGAGAATGACATAATCGCCGATCTGCGGCGGTTCAGGCAAAAGCATGACGGAAGCGGTCAGAAAGGTCTGGCTTTCGCCCACGCGCACGCGGGCCATGCCTTCTTCCTGAAGTTCCACAATCTGGGCGGGAATGGCTAGACACATGGCGGGGACCTCACTGCACTGAAGAATAAGCATTCATGGCGTAACGGCAAGACGCGTCGGGCGCGCCGCCGGAAAGCTGTCGGGCCGGGAGAAATATCAGCATAGCAGGGGAGCAATGGCGAAGCAAGGGCGGCGGCGAACCTCAGCGGGACAGGCGCGCCCGCGAGGCACGCGCGGCATGAAAAAAGGCGGGGCCTTGCGGCCCCGCCTTGCTTGCGCCCTGCTACTTGGGACTGTTGTTGCCTTTCTTCTTGTCCGGGAAGAGCACGAAGTTCCAGTACAGCACGTAGAGAGGCAGCACGACGAACATCATGACGTAAGCCCAACTCTTGGTGTACAGGAAGTAGTCATAAAAGGTATGGAATTCCATGGTCTTCTCCTTGTGTCTAGTGGGCATCCTTGAAGTCGGGATGTTCGTAGAGCACGGGCATATTGTAGACGATAAAGCGGTATGCGGTCACGATCATGGTCACCACGAAGATGGAGATGCAGATTTCCCAGATGCTCGGGAAGTACCGTTCCGCCGGAGGCAGGTTGTAGTTGAAGGCGATCATGGAGACATTGAAGCGGTTGAGCACGATGCCGATGATCGCATTGGCCGAGGCGAAGCGGCAGAGGCTGACGTTGCCGTCGCGCGCGCCCTTGGCGTAGAGCAGGGCGGGCATCAGCACGAAGAAGAGCATCTCCACCAGCCACCAGACCCCGTATCCCGTGAAGAGATAGGGAAGATTGGCCTGCACCAGCATGTCGATGAGCTTGAGCATGAAGTAGGCGAAGAGGATGAAGGACGCGGCCCGCGAGAAGCTCAGCACCACGCCGTCGGCCTCGCGCAGGTGGGTGGCGTCCATGTATTGATGCACGCCCTTGTGCGCGAACATGCCTTCAAAGATGACCATAGAGGCGCCGGCCGCCATGGAGCTGACAAAGAAGAACATGGGCATGAAGGGCGAGTACCAGAGCGGATGCAGCTTTTCAGGCGCGATGAGGTAGAGCGAGCCCAGTGAGGACTGGTGCAGGGTGGAGAGGGTCACGCCGAAGATGGTCAGCAGGATGGTGCAGCGGATGACCAGCTTGCGCCACTTGATCAGCCAGGGGAACTTCTGGGCCAGCCATTCCATGGGCGCCACGGAGAATTCGATGAAGAGCACCGTGACGTAGGTGGCCACGCACAGGCCCACTTCAAAGAGCACGGAGGTGGTGCCGGGGAAGAAGAACATGTAGGGCAGACGCAACGGATGGCCCAGGTCGTACAGCAGGGCCACCACCACAAAGGCGTAGCCCAGGAAGGCCGTGGTCACGGCCGGGCGCACCGCCGAGTGGAAATGCTTCATGCCCATGACGTAGCAGGCCACGGTGGTGAAGTAGCCGCCGGCGGCCAGGCACACGCCGCAGAGCAGGTCAAAGCCGATCCACAGGCCCCAGGGCTGGTTGTCGTCCAGGTTGGTCACCGAGCCGATGCCCTGGGTGAAGCGGATGATGGTGATGATCAGGCCCACAGTGAGGATGATCCACGTCAGGATATTGCCCGGAGTCCGCCGCAGCAGCGGATCAAGATTGAACAGTTTGTCCTTGGTGGGAATGACGATGCTGTGGTTTTCCATCTACTTATCCTCCCCGTGCTTGGAGCACGCCGCCTCGGCTTCCCGGGCCTTCAGGGCCTCGGTCATGGCCCGGCGGGCACGCTCGGCCGCGCCTTCGCCTTCGGTTTCCTCAATCTTGCGCACGGCGGCGTCCACGGCGGCGGCCACGTCTTCCTTGGCCTCCTTCGCCATTTTGTCCTGTTCCAGCTTGCTCATGGCCTCACGGCGCTTGGTCATGGCGTAGGCCCCGCCGAAGAGCACGGGCCAGAAAGCCACGATCATGGGCACGGCGCCCAGCGCCCCGTAGGTCAGTTCGCCCATGGGCCGGTTGCCCAGGTGGGTGTCCAGACCGAGCTGTTTCAGATCCGGGCTGGCCAGTGTCGGGTCATCCGGCGGCACGGGCGCTCCCTCGGCGGCCGGGGCCAGCACCATCCAGGCGGTGCCGCCGGCGTCGAATTCGCCGTAGATGTAGTTGACGTACTTGCCGGGATTGTCCGCGATGCGGGCGCGGGCCACCTTGATCAGGTCGCTGCGCCTGCCGAAGGTCAGCGCGTCCACGGGACAGGCTTCCACGCAGCCGGGCAGTTTGCCTTCCTTGAGGCGGGGCTCGCAGAAGGTGCACTTCTGCACCAGCGGGTCAAAGGCCTCGTCATACTGGAAGCCGGGCACATAGAAGGGACAGGCCACCATGCAGTAGCGGCAGCCCACGCACTGCGAGCCGTCGTAGGCCACGGTGCCGTCGGGCAGTTTCTGGAAGCACTTGGCGAAGCAGGCCGAGGCGCAGGCCGGGTCGTTGCAGTGGAAGCACTGCAGTTTGCGGAACACCGGCTTGCCGTTCATCTCGTATTTGTTGACCACGGTCCACTCGTAAGCCGAGGTGCGGCGGCGGGTGTCGGTAACCGAAAGGTCGCTGAACGGTTTGGCCGGCTTGCGCAGGTGGTTCACCTCGTTGCAGGCCGCTTCGCAGCGGCGGCAGCCGATGCAGCGGGTGGTGTCGTGCAGCACCCCGTAGCTGTCGTCATAGTAGGGGAAGGTGTGCACGCTGGCTTCGGCCACCTTCGCCGTGCCCAATGCCGAAACCACGCCCGCGCTGCCCAGAATGGTCAGGAATTTTCTGCGATTCATATGCGTTTCTCCGTACTAGTCGGCGCGCTGCGGGGCGCGTTGCTTATGGCAGGTGGTGCAGTCGGTATTTTTCGGACGGCCCACCTTCATGGCCTTGTGGCAACCCATGCACTGCAGATGATAGGCGGCCTTGAGCCGGGGACGGTCCGGATTCTTGGGATCAATGCTCGTGGTGTGGCAGCTGCTGCACTTGGGCGGCGTGGCCGACAGCGGGCTGTTGTGGTGACAGGCGGAGCAGAGCGTTTCCGGCTTGGTGTGGAAGGCCTGGGCCAGCTTGTCGTCCTTGATGCGCTCCATGAGCGAGTTCACATGGCGACGGTGGGTAAAGACGCTGGGCTCGTATTTTTTGGCCAGGGCGTCGATGACCACTTTGTAGGGGGCCATCATGGGCGAGAGATAGGGCACGGGCTTCTTGGCCAGCACGGTTTCGGCGGCCAGTTCCTCGTTCTGTTCGGCGGGCAGATCCCCGGCGATGCCCTGCTGCATCTGCTCCTTGGTCATGGACGGAGCCACCGTATGGCAGACGGCGCACCAGGCGTCGTTGCGCACGGGCTTGACCAGCACGTGACAGCCGGCGCATTCACGCCGCTTGAGCTGCTGCTCGTGACAGCTCACACAGCTTTGGGGCGTGTTGCCCTTGGCGCGCTTGGCGATCTTGGGGGCGTGCATGGCCCGCTCAAGGGTGATGAAGTTGCCCTCGGCTTTGCCTTCCACCGTATGACAGGTGGTACAGGCCACGGTATCGCCCGTGTGGTGACAGGACTCGCAGTTTTCGACTTTTTTCTCATGGACGAGATGGTTGAAAACCACGGGTTTCATGGCCGCGCCCTTGGGATTGGGCTTTTCGCCGACCGGAAAGATGACCATGGCCGACGGCGCGCCGCTGTCCGTGGGTTCCAGGGAAGCCGCGGACGCAGACCCCGCCCCCCAGGACGTCAGACACGCCGCGCCAGCCAGGGCCATAGCCGCCAGCAGAAGCAGTGTTGTGCCATTCCTCATGTGCTTGTCCTTTTGCATACAGACATTACCCCAATTCCCGGCGCGGCAAGCGCGCGGGTCACCTCCGGCCCCCGCCCTCCAGCGGGGGACAAACACTTAGATTGCGGCAAAGCTAGCTCAGGGCGGGAGATACGTCAAGGAGGGGGCGCGCATTGGGAAGGCTTCTCGCGCCTGAAAGGCAAGGCTTTGAGAAAGTTTTCGCAAAAAAACCGCATTTTCCCGCGCGAGAAGGAAACGGGCCGGGAAGCTGGCTTGACACCCGGTTTGGCTTGGCCTATTATTCACAATAAATGAATTGTTTTGCTTTAAAAATAACAAAACCCATAATGCGCCCTGTCATGAACCGCAATCCACAACCATTCCGGACCTGCCCGGCAGTCTCCTTTCCAAGTGATACCGATGTGCTTCACGGGGCGGAGTCCCCATAACCGGCAGTGACCATATCAAGGAGAGAGTGCGATGAAGTTGTTGCAAACCATGGCCTGCATGCTGGCGCTGTGCGCCCTGACCCTGTGTGGATCCGCCCGCCCGGCCTCGGCCGCGGCCAAGGAGGTGAAACTGCTTTTTCCCGAGCCCTACAGCTCCGCCTCTTCCTATGCCGAAGGGCAGGCCGTGGGCATCTACTACGGCGCGCTTGATTTCAATATGCAGAACCATCCCGCCCTGCGCGGCAAATACAAGATGCGCTGGGTGGGCGACGTGGTGAAGTCCCCGGCCGACGCGATCAACGCCGTGGCCACGGGCGCGGGGCAGTTCACCTACACCCTGCCCCAGTTCATCGAGCAGTTCGACCCGGACTGGCGGGTGATCACCGCGCCGGGCGTCTTCAAGGACATGGCCCACTTCCTGCGGGCCATGGACACCCCGGCCTGGAAGGCCAAGCAGGAAAGCCTGGCTGAAACCAAGGGCTTCAGGATTCTCAAGTGGACCAATTCCATCGGCCACTTCTGGATCTGGACCAAGAACGGCCCGGCGGACTCTCTGGCGGCCATGAAGAATCAGAAGATCCGCTATTCCGGCCAGCAGTCCTACGCCAATGCCTTCAAGGCCCTCGGCCTGGTGGGCGTGGCCCTGCCGTATACCGAGGTGGTTTCCGCCCTGCAGACCAACATGATCGAGGGGCTGACCAACGATATCTTCGGCTACACCTATTATGATCTGCCCCGCCAGACCAGGTACATGCTTCCCGTGCCCTTGGGCTTCTGCCCGCAGGCTCTGGTGGTGAACCGCAAGTGGTGGGATTCCCTGCCCGAAAGCGAACGCAAGGCCCTGGAATTCGTCATCGCGGCCACGGACGTGCACCAGTATTTCGAGGACGAGGAGCAGCGCATCCTCAAGTGGTGGGATGAAAATCCGGACACCATCCTGGTGAAGATGACCCCCGAGGCCCGCGCCGAGTGGGAAGCCGCCCTGCGGCAGGCCACGGACGAATTCGTCAGGGGCGTGGACCCCGCCTTGCTGGAGGCCATCAGGACCACCGCCGGATAACCCGTTTACGGCCGGGCGCGGCGGGGACGGCATGCCCGTACTGGCCGCGCCCGGCCCGTCCGCCGCATTGCGGCGGAAAGGGGAAGAGCCATGTCACATCACAGCCATGCCGGGGCCAAACTCAAGCGCCGCTGGATCGAATTCTGGGGTCTGGTCTTCTTTGCGGGCATTCTTGTCAATTTCGCGGAAATCGTCTGCCGCACGCTTTTCCATTTTTCCATCGACCTCATGTACGACCTGCCTGTCTGGCTGACCATCTGGGCCGTCATGATGGTGGCCGGTCCCATTCTGCCCGACGGAGACCACGTTTCAGTGGACATGCTCCGCAACGCCCTGCCCGGGCCCGCCCGCAAGGCCTGCGACATCATCAGCTGCTTCGCCACCATCGCGTTCGGCGTGGTCATCAGTTGGAGCGGCTTTATCTTCATCTCTCAATGTATTGAATTCAATATGAATATTATCCGTTGCGTGCCCGTGCCGCGCTGGCTGGTGGAAAGCTGCGTGGGCCTGGGCATGGCCATGTTCACCGTATTCGCCGTGTACCGGCTCTGGGTCGTGGTCCGCGGCAAATACGCGCCGGAAGAAAAAGAGCCGGAGGAATAAAGCCGGAATCCGCGCCCGCGCTCGAAATTTATGCAATCAGACACCAGGAGAACGGCATGGACACTTTCGTCTACTTCGCCCTGCTGACCATTGTCATCCTTTTCCTCTTGGGAACGCCGCTGTGCGTGACGTTCAGCATCGGCTCCATAGCCATCATGATCCATGTCATGGATTTCCCGGTAGGCAACATTTCCCAGATCTTCTTCACCACCATCAGCGGCTATCCCATGCTGGCCATGCCCTTTTTCATCTTTGCGGGCAATCTGATTCTTTCCAGCGGCGGCATGGGGCATCTGCGGGACTGCATCAACCGCCTGGTGGGGCATCTGCCCGGCGGCATGGCCGTGGCCATCTGCATCTTCGCGGCTTTCCTGGGCTCCATTTCCGGATCGGCCACGGCCTGTCTGGCCATCATCGGCACCATTTTCGTGCCCATGATGGCGGCCTCGGGCTATCCGCGCGCCTTCGCCTCGGGCCTGGCCGTGACCTCCGCCGGGCTGGGGGCCGTCATCCCGCCCAGCGTGTTCATGATCATTTTCGGGGCCAGCAACCGCATTTCCATCGCCGACCTGTTCGCGGCCGGGGTGGGGCCAGGCCTGCTGGCCGCGGTCCTGATGTGCCTGCTCACCGTGTACCTTTCCATCAAACGGGGCTACCGGGGCGGAGAAAAAGCCGGTCCGGCGGCGCGCCTGGAGGCCTTCCGCAAGGCATTCCCCATTCTGCTCATGCCGCTCATCGTGCTCGGCGGCATTTACTCCGGCATATTCAGCCCCACCCAGGCGGCGGCAGTGGCCTGCATCTATTCACTGGCCCTGGGGACGCTCGTCTACAAGGGCATCACCCGGCAGGTCTTCATGGACTCCTTGGTGGAGACCGTGCGCCTGAGCAGCATGATTTACTTCCTGGTCATCGGCGGCGAGCTTTTCGGCCGGGTGCTGGGCTATGTGGGCCTGCCGCAGATGATCAGCCAGTGGGTCATCGACCTGGAGCTCGGGCCCACCGGCTTTCTGCTTGCCGTGCAGGCCATGCTTTTGGTCATGGGCTTTTTCTTCTCCAGCTTTCCCATGGTGGTCATCGTGCTGCCGCTCTTTCTGCCCAGCGTGATGAGCCTGGGCATCGACCCCGCCCTGTACGGCGCGCTGGCCGTGTTCTGTTCCATCATCGGCGAGGTGACGCCGCCCATGGGCCCGCAGCTCTGGATCGCCGCGCCCATCTGCAAGGAGAAAATCGGCAACATCATGCGCGAGGCCTGGGCCTTTCTCGGCGTGCAGGTACTGGCCCTGATCCTGGTCACGTTTTTCCCGCAGATATCGCTTTTTCTGGTGCATTTTGTCCGCTAGGGGCTTGTTTGTTCCCATAAGGATGAGAGTTCCGGCCCGTGCTGGGCGAGGAGGTTTTTCATGGACAAGACGCTGATGATTCTGGGACTGGGCGGGGTCGGCACCTACGCGGCCCATCTGGCGGGCAGGCTGCCCGGCGTCCGGGTGGCGGTGGGGGACATTCGCGCGGACCACGCCCGCCGGGTCGCCAACAGCCTGATCGCGGACAGTTATTTTCTGCAGGAATACAGGCGGTTTCCCGAGGTGGCCGGCTTCGGCATCGATATGCTGGATACGGAGGCCATTGCCGAGGCCCTGGAACGCTACCGGCCGGACGTAATCTTCAATGCCACCACCTTGCTTTCCTGGTGGCATCTGCACCGCCTGCCCCATGACCTGGCGCGGCGGATTTACTACGGCGCGCCGGAGGGCTCGGGCCTTCGGCCCTGGGCGCCGGGGCACGGCGTGCTGCTCTATAATCTTATGAAGACGGTCAAACAGGTTCTGCCCGGCGCGCATGTGGTCAACGTGTCCGGCCCGGACTATCTGCACGAGATTCTGGGCAAGGTGGGCCTGGCCCCCACGGTGGGCGTGGGCAACGTCTCGCTTTTCGAACCCATGCTCAAGGCCGTTGTGGCCGAAAAGCGCGGTACGCGGCCCGAAGCCGTGGACATCACCCTGGTGGGGCATCACTGCATGTGCATGCAGATTTTCCAGGAGGGAGCGCTGGCTCCCGGCATCCCCTATTATCTGAAGGTCGAGGAGAACAAAAGGGACATTACCGCCGAACTGGATGTGGATAAGGACCTCTGGGCCCGCGTGCCCGAACGCATGCCCCTGCTTTCCGAAGTCAACCAGCAGTGCGTGGCGGCCTCGGCCATGCAGGTGATCAAGGCCATGCTCTACGACGCGGGCGCGCTGCTGCACGCGCCGGGGCCCGAAGGGCTTCCGGCGGGCTGCCCCGTATGGGTGGACGCTGCCGGCGCGCGGGCCGTGACTCCGCCGGATCTGAGCCGGGAGGGCATGCTGGAAATCATGTACGGGGCCAACCGTTGCGAGGGCTTTGAGCCCACGGGAGCGGACGGCGCGGCCAGAGCCACGGAGCATTGCATCCGCGTGGTGGAGGAGGTTTTCGGCATCAACTGGCGCTACAAGGAGTTCAGACCCGACACCATGCTTGAGGCCTTCAGGGAGATCACTGACGCTTTCGCGGCCCTGCTGGAAAGAAAAGGGATCGCAACGTACTGAACCCGGAGCGCCTCAACGGTCCCGCGCGTGGGGCGCTCCGGCTCTGATCCCGCAACGGACAGGCCCTGGGGCAATTCGCCTTTGAAATACGTGCAATGCGCTATTGGTCGGCATGGATCTCCATGCAGGCCACGATGTCCTGCACTGTTTCCTGCAGGGGCTTGAGCATTTGCTCCACCAGCTGGCCCGCGGGACCGTAGATGGTCTGGGTGACGCTGACCGCGTAGCGGACCGGCGCGCTGCCGTTGATGACCGGCATGGCCAGGCCTTTGAGGCCGGGGTAGAGCTCGTCGTCCATGAGGGCATAGCCCTTTTCGCGCACGGCCTGGAGATCCGCGCGCAGGCGTTCGGCGCTGTTCACCGTGCTTTCCGTGAAGGTGACGAATTCGGTGCGCTGGATATAATTTTCCAAGGCCTCGTCGGGCAGATAGGCCAGTACGGCCTTGCCCAGCGCGGAACAGTAGGCCGGAACCGTGCTTCCCACGGTCAGGAGCATATATTTGTCGTTGGCGCTCTGGACCATGTAGACGATTTCCTTGCCGTTCCACATGCCCAGATTGCAGATGCCGTTGTTCTCTTTGTTCTTCTTTGCCAGGTTGTCCAGAAACTGCGCGACGATATTGTAAAATTCCCGCCTGGGCACCATGCCCTTGCCCAATTTGCTCAACCTGTCCGTGAGGCGGTAGCTGTTGTGCTGATCCTTGTCCACATAGCCGTGGAGCCGGAGCGTGTTGAGAAAGCGGTAGCTGGCGCTTTTCTGAATGCCCATGCGTTTTGCCACGCCGGTCACGGAAACGGTTTTTTCCTCCACCAGATATTCAAGTATTTGCAGGCCTTTTTCAAACGTCTGGACAAAAGCGTTGCTGTTCTGGGCCATACTCTTCTCACAAGCAAAGTTGGACGCGGAAAATCCGCGCCGGGCGGCCGTGCCGCAAACCAGTGTCTTCGGGGCTGAAGCTCAGTTTGATTAAGGTTACTCTATTTTTTTCCCGGCGTCGACTTTTTCTTGATTCAGGGTTTGACAAAGGGGGAAGTAGTATATAATAATGGAAAAAAGTTGATAATATATGAACAAAGGATGCCGCCGTGAACACAATTATTCTTTTTGATCAAAGCGCGCCGGCCGGGCATTCGGAAGGGCCCGCGCCCAATCCCGTGGACGGAGAGCCCCGCGCCAACGTCTGGCGTTGTTTCGCGCGGCCTGACGGCACGCTTGCGGCCGGCATCTGGGACTGCTCAAAGGGCAGTTTCGCCATTCCTTCCCATGCCACGGACGAGATGTGCAGCATTCTGGAGGGCGAGGCGGTCATTGAACATGCCGACGGCACGCGGGTCACGGTGCGCCCCGGCGACAGCTTTCTCATCCCCTACGGCACGCGCACAATCTGGCATGTGGCGAACTATGTCAAAAAAGCCTTTGTCTGTGCCGTGCCCGCGCGGTCCTGAAGAGGATCAATTCCGAGGACGGGCGTGGGCGCGGCGAAAAAATTTCAGCATGCAGCAACGTGGAGGCGGATATGAAAGAAACTCCTGTAGCCGTGGTGACCGGAGGGAGCCGGGGAATAGGCAAGGCCGTGGCCCGCGAGCTCGCGGGCTGGGGATACCGGCTGGTGCTTGTGGCGCACAGCCGGGAAAACCTGGAAGCGGCCCGCGCGGAGCTGGCCGCGCAACGCTCCCTGGCCGGGGCGGACCTGCCGGACATTGAGGCCGTGGACCTGGCCGACGCCGAAGCCGTGCGTCTCGCCGCCGCGGCCATTGCCGCCCGGCACGGCCGTGTGGATCTGCTCTTCAACGGGGCGGGCATCAGCATCCCCGGCAGCTTTGACCTGGACGAGGCCGTTTTCAGCCGACTTCTGGCGGTCAATCTGCGCGCGCCCTTTCTGTTCATGCGCGAGATCATCCCGGTGATGCTCAGGCAGGGACAAGGGCGGATCATCAATGTGGCCTCGCGCAACGGCAAGGTGGCCGTGGCCGGGCTGGGGGGCTATTCGGCCTCCAAGTTCGGGCTCATGGGCCTGGGAGAGTCCGCCTACCGGGAGCTTTCGGCCGGGGGCATAAGCGTGACCACCATCTGCCCCGGCTGGGTCAATACGGATATGGCCGCGGGCGAGGGCGCCTCCCTGGCGCCGGAAAAGATGATCCAGCCCGAGGACATCGCCTGCACCGTGCGCTGGCTGCTTTCCCTGGGGACTTCCGTGCGGGTCATGGACGTGCTTCTGGAGTGCGCCGGGGACGTGGAGCGCCGGGCCAGCGTGGAACTGGCCAAGCTGTATGCCCTGCGGGACCGGCACCGGGAAGAGTTCGACAACCTTGTTCTGTAGGCGCGGCCATGAAAGCCCTGATTGAAAATATCCAGCACTACAGCCTGCATGACGGGCCGGGCATCCGGACCACGGTTTTTTTCAAGGGCTGCCCTCTGCGTTGCCGCTGGTGCTCCAACCCCACCACCCAGAATCCTGGGCGGGAGCTGCTGCAAAAGAGAAACGATTGCCTGGGCTGCGGCCGCTGCGCGGATCTCTGCCCGCGCGGGGCCATACGCGCGGAGTCCGGCCCGCCGCGTCTCGACCGGGCCCTGTGCGACGCCTGCGGCCGATGCGCCGGAACCTGTCCCGGCAAAGCCCTGCTTATGGCCGGGCGCGAATACAGCCTGGACGAGGTCCTTGTGCGCATCAAGAAGGATATGCTTTTTTACCGCAATTCCGGCGGCGGGGTCACCCTTTCCGGCGGGGAGGTCCTGTCGCAGCACGCGTTTGCCGTGGAACTGTGCGGCCGCTGCGCCGCTCTGGGCATACATACGGCCATCGAGACCTCGGGTTTCGCTCCCTATGAGCATTTCAGGGCCCTGGCCCTGGCCGCGGACGTGATTTTTTACGACATCAAGCATCTGGACCCCGTGCGGCACAGGCGGCTCACCGGGCAGGACAACCGCCTGATCCTGGAGAATCTGGCGCATTTTCTGGCCGAGACGGGCAAGCCGGTGCATGTCCGCCTGCCCCTGGTGCCGGGCCTGAACGACGATGCCGCGCATCTCGAAGCCTACGGCGCGTATCTGGGCGGCCTGCCCGGCGGCCCGGAAACAGTGGATCTGGAGGTTTTGCCCTACCACCGCCTGGGCAAGGACAAATATGCCATGCTCGGCCGGGAGTACGGCCTCGGGGATACGCCGCCCATGCCCCGTGACGAGGCGGAGGCGGCCGTGCGGCGGCTGCGCGGCCGCGCCGGGGGATTGAAGATTTTTTGCGCCGCCTGATATTCGGGGGCGGCGCGCCCTGCATTTTTACTTCCGTTAAGGAGATCGACCATGTCACTCACCAAGGAAGCACGCTTGGAACGGATCGGGCGGCTCAAGAGCCAGTTTTTCTCCCACAGGCCCGGCGTCTGCATTGAAGGGGCCCTGTCCAAGACGCGGATTTTCAAGGCCACGGAAAGCGAACCCATGATCATCCGCAGAGCCGTGGCCTTCAAGGAGCACTGTGCCACAAAAACCATCACCATCCAGCCTGACGAACTCATTGTGGGCAATGCCGGGGCCGTGGCGCGGAGCATCCACGTCAATCCGGAGCTGTCCAACAATTGGTTTTACGATGAACTGGACACCATGAGCACTCGTCCTCAGGATCCTTACCAGATCAGCGAGGAGCAGAAAAAATGCTACCGGGAGGAGGTGTACCCCTACTGGCGGGGCAAGACCCTGCGGGATTTCTGGAACGCCAGGGCCCCGGAGGACGTGCGCGAAATGGTGGCCGTGGGCGGCGTGTGCGATAATGACGTCAAGATCGAATGCGTGCCGGGGGACATGGTGCCCGCCCTGCCGCAGCTGATCCTGCCCCTGGGTTTTGACGGCATCAGACGCCGGGCCGAGGAAAAGCTGGCCGAACTGGACTTCAATACGATCGAAAATTTCTCCCGGCGGGATTTCTGGCGTTCGGTGATTATCTGCTGCGAAGGCTTTTCCATTCTTTGCGAGCGCCACGCCCAGGAAGCCCAAGCGCAGATGTCCGGAGCCGGGCCAAAACGCCGTGCGGATCTTGAGCGCATCGCGCGGGTCTGCGCGCATCTGGCCCGCAATCCGCCGGAAACCCTGCATCAGGCGCTGCAAATGGTCTATTTCGTCTTTGTGGGCCTGTTCATCGAGGGCAACGCGGGCGGGTATTCCCCCGGCCTGCTGGACCAGTATCTGCTGCCTTTCTATGAAAAAGACCGGCAGCGGGGCCTCTGCGACGAGGAAGCCCTGGAAATCATCGAATGCCTGTGGGTCAAGATGGGCGAGCAGATCTGGTACTGGAACGAGCCCGCCGCCAGGCATTATTCCGGCTTCTGCGCCTTCCAGAACATCGCGCTGGGCGGCCTGGACACCCACGGCCGGGACGCGGTCAATACGCTGACCTATCTCATGCTTCAGGCGAGCATCGACGTCCGGATGGTCCAACCCTCCCTGTCCGTGCGCATCAGCAAGAAGAATCCGGAAGAATTCTTTCTGAAAGTGGCCGAACTGGTACAGACGGGCTCCGGCTTTCCGGCGGTCTTCAGCGACGATGTGGGCTACAAGATGTTGCTTAAGAAGGGCATTCCCGCCCACCTGGCGCGGGATTGGGCCCCCATCGGCTGCGTGGAGGCGCAACTGGCCGGGCGGCATTACCAGTGGAGTTCGGCGGGGCACTACAACCTGGGCAGCGCCGTGGAGTTCACCCTGACCAACGGCGTACATCTGAAAAGCGGCAAGCGGCTCGGCCCGGAAACGGGCGACGCGGCGGAATTCAAGACCTACGAGGAATTCAGGTCCGCTCTCCATGCCCAACTGCGTCATTTGCTGCGCCGGTTCTCCATCTCCCAGAACGTGTTGGAGGAGCTGCACTACCAGTACCTGCCCAATCCTGTGGCTTCCATGTTCACCCTGGGCTGCCTGGAAAGCGGGCGGGATCTCACCCACGGCGGCGCGGAATTCAACACCGGGCCGGGCATGAACGGCAATGGCGTGGGCGATTTCGTGGATTCCGTGGCCGCGGTGAAAAAGATCGTCTTTGAGGAACAGCGTTTCGGCATGGCCGAACTGGTGGCGGCCGTCAAGGCCGACTTCCGGGGCTATGAGGGCATCCGGCGCATCCTGGAGGAGGACGCGCCCAAGTGGGGCAACAACGACGACGAAGCCGATGCCGTGATGATCGAGCTGTGCGGCGTCATCATCAACGAGATTGATTCCTACCGGGGCAAGCTCGGCAATCACAAGCTGCCCGCCCTGTATCCGGTTTCCTCCAATGTGCCGCAGGGCATGGCCGTGGCGGCCCTCCCCTCGGGACGCAGGGCCTGGCGGCCCCTGGCCGACGGCTGCTCTCCCTCCCAGGGGCAAGATCGTCTGGGCCCCACGGCCATCTTGCAGTCTCTGGGCAAAATGCCGCACGAAAGCATCGACGGCGGCACGCTGCTGAACATCAAGCTCACGCCGCAGGTGCTGGCCGGTCCGGAGGGCAGGAAGCGTCTTTCCGCCTTTTTGAAGACCTTTCTGGACCTGGACATCTTCCACGTGCAGTTCAATGTGGTCAGCCATGAGGTCTTGCGCTGCGCCCAGGCCCGGCCCGAGGACTACAAGAGCCTGCTGGTGCGCGTGGCCGGGTACAGCGCCTATTTCGTGGAGTTGAGCCGCGAAATCCAGGAGGATATCTTGAGCCGTACCGCGCACGAACTTTAGGAGCTGTTTCTAAATTGTCCTTTCGGGCTCGCCCCGTGCGAAGGCCGAATATGTTTGAATATACTCCCTCCGCCCAGGGCTCGCTTCCTTGGCAGAGAGCGAAAATCCTAATTTAGAAACAGCTCCAAGAGACTGTTAATACTATAGAATCTCGCGACCATATGTTTTTCGCGGTCCGTTTCCGGCAGGAGGCGGACCGCAGGAGAGAAAGATCATGCAGTTTGTCCGCCCGCTGTGGGCCTGTCTGGCGATTTCCTGTCTCCTGATTTCCGCGGCGCCCGCGCAATCCGCGGATCATGCGCGGCCCGCGCCTCTGCGCACCGCCTGGCTGGCTGAATTCGAGGCTTTTGCGGCCTGGTACGCCCATGGCCGCCAATGGGACCGGGAAAACAACCCGGCCGTGGAACTCCGTCCTTTTCCCACCGGCAGGCTGCTGGTGGACAATATGCACGCCTACGGCTGGAATCTGGCGGCCTGCGGCGGCGTGCCCGCCCTGCGCGCCCTGCTGCGCAAGGATGTCTATGTGGTAGGCGTCGGCACGGAGGAGGCCGCGTCCAACGCCGTGTACGCGCGCGCATCCAGTCCCCTGGCGCGGCTGAACGGCGGCGGGGCGGCGCGCTATTTGCGCGGCAAAACAGTGCTCTGTCCCCTGGGCACCAGCGCGCACCAGCTTTTGCTGGCCTGGCTGGACGGCATGGGCCTATGGGACACGGATGTGACCATTGTGGACGTCGAGCCCGACGAGGCTGTGCGGGCCCTGGCCAAGGGCCTGGGCGAAGCGGCGGCCCTCTGGGCTCCGGCGACCTATGCGGCGGAAGAGCTCGGTCTGTTCAGGCTCACGGACGGGCGGAAAAGCGGCATCGCGCAGCCCGTGCTGCTGCTCGCGGAGCGCGGCTATGCCGATAAGCACCCGGAACGAATCACGGCCTATCTGCGCAGCTATCTGCAAGCCGTCGAGAGCTTCGGGAAGATGCCCGTGGAAGAACTCGCGCTTCTGTACCAGCGCTTCCAGCGGGAGTTTGCCGGTAAGGCCCTGTCCGCCGCCAACGCCCGCCGGGAGCTGGAAACGCACCTGCTTTTCCCCCTGGAAAAGCAGAAGGCGCTTTTGGGCGGCGTGGAGGCCGACGCCGCGCGGCCTGAAGGGACGTTGCGGGACTGGCTGAAAGACGTGATCGCCTTTCACAAAAAAACCGGGGCGCTCAGCAGCAGGGAGGCCGGAGAGCTGGAAAGCCTGCCCCTCGTAACGCCCCGTTTTTTACCCTGACGATGTTCCCACAGGCCCTCCCGGCCGCTCCCCGCTACGCGGCAGCCTCATCCTCCGGCCGCGCGGCGGGGGCTTTGCTCAGCAAACCGTGGAAACAGCGCAGTTCTCGGCCTCGGCGAAATCCGTCAGGCGTTTCTGCGCCAGGGCCAGGGCGGCCTCAACTTCCTCCTGTCCGGAAAAGCCGTAAATGACGGTCAGAATATCCCGGCTTTCCAACGAGATCATGGCCCGCTGCGAATCGCTGCTGGGGCTGCCGAAGGGGCCGCGCGCGTCGGCCAGCAGGGGCAGGCGGGCCAGGTCGATGCCGTCCTTGCCGATGCCCGCGTACATTTCCCCGGCTTCGCCCAGGCGGAAGAGCAGGCCGCCCTCCAGGCGGGCCAGGTCGTAGGAGCCCAGGGAAAAGCCGGTTTCCAGCGAAACCAGGTTGTTGGCGTCCACCACGCTGTTGATGCGGTAGAGGTCCTTGCCCTGGCGGATGCGGCGGTAAAGGGCTTCGGAGGAGACGCGCGTGCGTCCCGGGTCGCGGCCGAAGGCCTTGTACGCCCGGCGGGATGCCCCCAGGTTGGGCAGTTCGGCCAGGGGCGTGTCCTGAAGCGTCGCGTTCAGGCCGGGGAGGATTTCCTGAGTAAAAAAGCTCCAGAGCGCCGGATTTTCCGGAGCGGGCAGGGTGCGCCAGGTCAGACAAGCCAGACGGGCCTCGGGCCAGAGAGCCTTGAGAGCGGGGTCGATGCCGATTTGGGGAGAGATCATCTGCCTTCCTTTATTTCCCGCCGGTGGGAGCGGGTGACGGAAAAAACCACATGCGGCATGTCCAGGCCGTAATAGCGCTTGATGAAGCGCGCGCCGGGCCTCATGCCGCTTCTGCGGGCCACGGCCTGGGAAGCGGCGTTGTTGTCCCGGATGATGGAAAAGACTTCCCCGGCGTCCAGAACCGTGAAGGCGTAATCCCGGCAGGCCCGGGCGGCCTCCGTGGCATAGCCCTGGTGCCAGCGGCTTTTCCGGAACAGATAGCCCACTTCCAGGACGCGCTCCCGCGAGACGGGCGGGCAGTCCTGCCGGGTCAGGCCGCACTGGCCGATCATTTCGCCGGGCAGGCCGCCTTCCGTTTTGAGCGTCACGGCCCAGAGGCCGAAGCCGTCTTCACGGTAGCGTTGCAACTGCCTGTCCAGCCATTGCCGGGCCTCGGCCTCGCTAAAGGCGTGGGCGTAGGCGTACATCACCTCAGGGTCGCGCAGCATGGCGCAGAGCGCGGGGAAGTCGTCCGGCGTCATTTCCCGCAGGACCAGGCGCGGCGTTTCCAGAATCAGACGCGCGTTCATACGATTATGATATGCACAGGGCGGAATTGCCGGCCCGGCTGCGGCACGCCTGCTCCACGATGGACGCCACATCGTCGGGCGGCAGAAAGATTGCTTCGGGCCGGGCCCGGAACCAGGTCAGTTGGCGTTTTGCATAGGCGCGGGTATTGCGCAGCCAGAGGCGGCGGCATTCCTCAAGGCTGATCCGGCCCTGCAAATGAGCCAGGGCTTCGGCCGCGCCGATGCCCGACCAGCCCGGCGCGGCCGGGTCGTCGCAGAGAGCGCGCGCCTTTTCCGCCTCCTCCAGGGC
>PPYF01114491.1_pt1 | contig 19287 bp, 20 predicted proteins | sample 1559871 | NCBI WGS metagenome assembly PPYF01 (sample SAMN08240021, study PRJNA423297) | Human gut metagenome, whole genome shotgun sequencing project. | reverse complement strand
ACAACATGTGCATCTACTCCTCCGAGCTGGTGCAGCGGGGCCACGCCTTCGCCATCGTGGACGAGGTGGACTCCATCCTCATCGACGAGGCCCGTACCCCCCTCATCATCTCCGGTCAGGGCGACAAGTCCACCCAGCTCTACGACATGGCGGAGATGTTCGTCTCCCGCCTGAAAAAGCAGGTGGTGGTGCAGGTGGACAACAAGGAGGAAGAGGACACCGACATCGACGCCGACTATATCGTCGATGAAAAGGCCAAGACCGCCATGCTCACCGCCCGGGGCATCGCCAAGGCGGAGGAGTTCTTCCACGTGGACAACCTGGCTGATCCCTCCAACGGCACTCTCTCCCACCACATCAACCAGGCCATCAAGGCCCACGGTGTCATGAAGAAGGACATCGACTACGTGGTCAAGGACGGCGAGGTCATCATCGTGGACGAGTTCACCGGCCGTCTCATGTTCGGCCGCCGCTACTCCAACGGCCTGCATCAGGCCATCGAGGCCAAGGAGCACGTCACCGTTGCCAGTGAGAACAAGACCCTGGCCACCATCACCTTCCAGAACTACTTCCGCCTGTACGACAAGCTCTCCGGTATGACCGGTACCGCCATGACCGAGCAGGAGGAGTTCGCCACCATCTACAACCTGGACATCATCGAGATCCCCACCAACAAGCCCAATCAGCGCATCGATCACCACGACGTGGTCTACAAGACCGAGGCGGGCAAATTCCGGGCCGTCATTGAACAAATCAAGGAGTGCCACGCCAAGGGCCAGCCTGTGCTGGTGGGCACCGTGTCCATTGAGAAGAACGAGCTGCTCAGCGGCATGCTGGCCAAGGAAGGCATCGCCCACAACCTCCTCAACGCCAAGAACCATGAGAAGGAAGCAGAGATCGTGGCCCAGGCCGGTAAGCTGGGTGCTGTCACCGTGGCCACCAACATGGCAGGCCGTGGTACCGATATCATGCTGGGCGGCAACGCCGAGTATCTGGCCCGGGCAGACCTGGTGAAGGCCGGCTATTCTGACGAGATCATCGCCGACGCCACTGGCTACGCCGATACCGACAACGAGGAGATCCTGGCGGCCCGCAAGCTCTTTGCCGAGCGACTGGCCGCCCACAAGGCCGTCATCGCCGACGAGGCGGAGAAGGTTCGTGCCGTCGGCGGCCTCTATATCATCGGCACCGAGCGCCATGAGTCCCGCCGGATCGACAACCAGCTGCGTGGCCGTGCCGGCCGTCAGGGCGACCCCGGCGAGACCCGGTTCTATATCTCCCTGGAGGACGACCTCATGCGCCTGTTCGGCGGTGAGCGCATCCAAAACATGATGGAGAAGTTCGATCTGGACGAGGATACTCCCATCGAGAACCGCTGGCTCACCAAGTCCATTGAGAATGCCCAGACTACCGTGGAGTCCCGGAACTTCCAGTCCCGAAAGTCCGTGCTGGAATACGACGATGTCATGAACAAGCAGCGCGAGATCATCTATGCCCAGCGCCGGGAGGTTCTGGACGGCAAGGACATCAAGGAAACCATCCTGCACATGATGCACACCTCCATCGCCGACCATGTGGCCATGGCCTTCGGCGAGAACCAGTCCCTGGACGCCGCCGGCTACCGGGAGATGATGCTGGGCCTGGAGGGCATCTACTTCCCCAAGGGCGCCTTCCCCCTGACGGAGGAAGAGATCTCCGAGAAGAGCCAGCAGGACTTCACCGACATGTTTACCGCCGCGGCCGAGAAAACCTACGAGGCCAAGGAGGCGGAGATCACGCCGCCCATCATGCGGGAGCTGGAGCGGGTCATCATGCTGCGTGTGGTGGACGAGTACTGGATGGACCACATTGACGCCATGGACGACCTCAAGCAGGGCATCCGTCTGCGGGCCTACGCCAATACCGATCCTGTCATCGCCTACAAGCAGGAATCCCTCACCATGTTTGAGGAGATGATCTCCGCCATCCAGGCCGAGACCGTCCGCCGCATGTTCTCCGCGCGCATCAAGAAGGACGAGGAAGTCAAGCGTGAGCGCGTGGCCAAGGGCATGGTGGAAAATGTAGGCGGCGACGGCACCGCTCCCAAGAAGCAGCCTGTCAAGGTCAACAAGATTGGCCGCAACGACCTGTGCCCCTGCGGCAGCGGTCTCAAGTGGAAGAAGTGCACCTGCAAGGAGTACCACGACAACTGATTTTGAAGAGGAGCTGGCTGAAACAGCTTCCACCCAAACACTGCGCGTCCCCTGTTCTCCTGCCGGAGGGCAGGGGCGCGTTTCTATCAGACACGGAGGTGCCTATGTCCTTTCCTACCCATGAGCAAAACGGCCTGGTATGGCTCACCTCTTCCCTGCTCTCCCGGTATGGCCAAACCGTCTCCCACGGATTTTCCACCCGGAAGGGCGGCGTCAGTACCCCGCCCTGGGACACGCTGAATCTGGGCCCCGGCCGGGGGGATTCCCCGGAGGCTGTGTTGGAAAATTACCGGCGCTTCTGCGGCGCCCTGGGCGTTCCCATGGAGCGGGCCGTCCTTTCCAAGCAGGTCCACGAGACCACGGTCCGCCTGTGCACCGCCGCCGATGCCGGAAAGGGACTCTTTGCCTCCCGGGACTACACCGCCGATGCCCTTATCACCCGGGAGCGGGATCTTCCTCTGGTGGTGTTTTCCGCCGACTGCGGCATCATTTTGCTCTATGACCCCATCCACCATGCCGCAGGCGCCGTCCACGCCGGATGGCGGGGCTGCGCCGCCGGGATCCTGGAAAAAACCGTTCAGGCCATGGCTGATACCTTCGGCTCCGATCCTGCGGCCATGGTGGCCGCCGTGGGCCCCAGCATCGGTCCGTGCTGCTTTGAGACGGACGATGACGTACCGGAGGCCATGACCGCCGCCCTGGGAGCAGAAGCCGCCCCCTATCTGGAGCGCCGGGGCATCAAGTGGCATGTGGACCTGGCGGGGCTCAACCGCCAGTGGCTGCTGCGCGCCGGCCTGGCCCCGGAGCACATTGATGTCTGCGGCCTGTGCACCGCCTGCCGCCGGGATCTCTTCTGGTCCCATCGGAAAATGGGGCAGGCCCGGGGCGCCCAGATTGCCATGATCGCATTGAAATCTCCCCAGGATTGAGAGGTTCCCTATGAAAAAACGCCTATGCTGTTTGTTGCTGGTACTACTGGTAAGCACCTGCACACTGAGCGGCTGCTGGGAAGAGCCGCTGCCGGAGGAAGAGGATCTTCCGTTTCAAACGGAGGACGAGGAGCCCCAGGACAACCGTGAGATCCTGCCGGAGCAGTTTGCCCTGCCCTATGACCCCAATGCCACCCTGGATCCCATTACCTGTGCCGACGGCATGCAGCAAACCGTGGGGACTTTGCTCTATCAGCGGCTGTTCCAGCTGGATGAGAACCTGGAGCCTCAACCGGAGCTGTGCCAGAGTTATACCTGCAGCGCCGATGCTCTCACCTATACCTTCACCATCCGCAGCGGCGTCACCTTCTGGGACGGCACAGCCCTCACCGCCGCCGATGTGGCCTCCTCCCTCCAGCGGGCCAGGTCTTCCCAGCGCTATGGCTCCCGCCTCTCCCGCATCACCTCCATCTCCGCGGGGGATGCCAATACCGTGACCGTTACTCTGGCCTATGCCAGCACCGGGCTCCCTGCCCTGCTGGATATCCCCATCGTAAAATCCGGTACGGAGTCGGAGCTGATCCCCGTAGGCAGCGGCCCCTACTGCTTCCATCAGGATGAAGACGGACCCAGCCTCCAGCCCAATCCCTACTGGCAGGGCAGCACGCTGCCGGTGCAGGAGATCGTCCTCTCCCCTGCCGGTGACCGGGATGCCATGCTCTATCAGTTCACCTCCCACGATGTGCAGCTCATCGTCTGTGACCTGACGGGAACAGAGCCGGTGACCTCCGTGGGCAATGTCAGCTATCAGGATGCGGACACCACCATCCTGCAATACCTGGGGTTCAACACCCAGCGTTCCCCCTTTGACAATGCTGCCCTTCGGCGGGCCTTGGGCCTTGGGATCAACCGCAGCGCACTGATCAGTGCCTTTTTCTCTGGCCATGCCCTGGCCGCTCAGTTCCCTGTTTCCCCAGTCTCATCCCTGTATCCCCAGGAGCTGGAAACCATTTACTCCTACGACGCCTTTGCCTCTGCCATGGCTGCCGCCGGATACGCCACCGGCACCACCACCAAAACCGTGACGCTTGTGGTGAACCAGGAAAACACCTTCAAGGTCTCCGCTGCTCAGGATCTGGCGGAGGCGTTGTCCGCCTTCGATCTCAAGATCCAGGTTTCTGTCCTGCCCTGGGAGGAGTACACCGCCGCCCTGGCCGCCGGAAACTTTGACCTCTACTTTGGGGAGATCAAGCTGACGGCGGACTGGAATCTCAGCTCTCTGCTCAGTTCCGGCGGTGCTTTGAATTACGGCGGGTGGGCCGATCCCCAGACAGATACGCTGCTCTCTCAGTATGCCGTCTCCCAGGATCGGGCCGGTGCCATGAAAACCCTCTGCACCTATCTGAACACTCAGGCTCCCATCCTGCCCATCTGCTTCAAGCGCACCTCGGTGCTCTATCAGGCGGGAGTGATTGAGGGTCTGCAGCCCACAGCCGCCAACCCCTTTTACAATCTCTCAGACTGCACCATTCATCTGGCAGAAAAGGCAAACTGAAAAAAGAGGACGCCGTCCCGGCGTCCTCTTTTTTCAGTCATTGTGCTTTCCGGTGATAGCCTCTATCCGGATCCGCCAGACCCCGGTGCAGGGGGCAGCCTCCAGCTCCCGGCCCACGGCTTCCCGGCCCATATCCGGCGTATACCGGCCGCAAAGCTTCTCCAGAGCCGCGGTTTTCTCCGCCGGATCCGACACCTCCTCCGCCGTGCCGAAGGCGACGGCAGAGCGGTAACGGGTGGTGAAACGCTCCTGCACCACCTGGGCATCCTCCACAAAGGTCAGGCATACCCGGGGATGGCTTTGCAGGCAGCGGTTCTTGCGTCCCTCCCGGGCACAGTGGAAATAGAAGTCCCGCCCTTCCCGGATTACATGGACCGGCACGGCATAGGCGCTGCCATCTTCCGCCGTCATGGACAGCACGGCATACAAACAACTGTCCGCCACCGTCCAGGCTGTTTCTTCCGGCAGCTGCCGGTCTTTTCTTCTCATCTCATACATGGTTTTATGCTCCTTTTCCAGAATGAGGGCCAGCTTCTCCTTGCGGGACAGGCCCTTGATGGCGGCCTCCCGGCGCAGGGCCGTGGATTTGTCCGGCAGTTCCTCCCAGTAGGCCAGTGCCACCGGCAGACGGCTGCGGGTGTACTTGGCGCCTTTCCCGCTCTGGTGGATCGCCAGGCGCCTTGGGACGTCGTTGGTGGAGCCGGTATACAGCGTTCCATCCCCGCAGCGCAGGATATAGACATAATAGGCCACGGTGTTTTTCCCTCCTCGTTGGTCTCTTTGAGTATACCACAGCAGCCGCCCCGGGGAAAGGCCTCCCGGGCATGGGGACTTCCCCAGGCTGCATAGGAATGAACTCAGGAGGGATCGCCATGCTGTCTGCTGTGCTGCTGTTGGTCAATACGCTGCTGTTTTCCCTGCGCCTGTCCGGCGGGGGATCGTTTCCCCGCCCCCTGTCCGCCGCTGAGGAACGAGAGTACCTGCAAAAATACGCCCAGGGTGATCCGGAGGCCCGGGATGCCCTGATCCGCCACAATCTGCGCCTGGTGGCCCATATCGTGAAAAAATACTACACCCAAAGCGGTGATCAGGAGGATCTTATCTCCATCGGCACCATTGGGCTCATCAAGGGCATCTCCAGCTTCAATCCGGAAAAGGGTGCCCGGCTCGCCACCTATGCCGCCCGCTGCATTGAAAATGCAATCCTCTCACCGGCACATCGTCCCCTGGGATTGGGCTGCTCCCGCCGGGACCGGCAAGGACTGAAAAAAATACCCGGAACTTCTGTTTATCCAGAGGTCCCGGGCTTTTTTATGAATCGGCCTGGCGGCCGCGTAGAAATTCCTGGATGGCCGCCACCGTCTGCTCCTGCTGTTCCTGAGTGGAAATCTCCGCAGGGGGATCCCCCTTCTGTGGCCCGTAGTTGCCGAATTGGGCGTGATTGCCCCCCTGGATCTCCACCACGTTTTCCGTGTAGTCCAGCTGATCCTCCACACTCTGGTTCAGGGAGCCGTAAATGGTAAGGGTGTCCTCCGGAGGATAATCGCCGTAGATGTACGCCCCCAGCAAAATCAGCCCGTCCACCTGGGCCCGGTGGTCGGCGGCAAACTGTGAGGCCATGGCACCGCCCATGGAGTGCCCCGCCAGATACCAGTGTTCCACCTCCGGGAATCGTTCCATCACATCCTGGGCGGCATCGGGGTCAAAAATCGCCATGCGGAAGGGCATCTCCACCAGGATGCAGGTGACGCCGGTGCGGCGGATCTGATCCAGAAGCGGCAGATAGGCAATGGCCTCCACTTTGGCTCCGGGATAGAAGATGATGGCGGTGTCGGTGGGAACCGAGGGGGAGAGGATCGTCATCCCATCCTCCACCGCCATACCGTCACCCCGGGCCATGACCTCCAGGGCCACATCCTGGGCCGGGTAATAGTCGGAGACATACCAGAAAAACGCCCCTGTCAGTGTTGCCAGCAGAAGGACTGCCCCCATGACAACCTTTTTTCCCCGTGATATGCTCTTTTTCCTGTTTGTGTTCAATTCCAATCACCTGCACCCCGCGCTTCAGCGGTCCTGCAAATACCGCCCAATGGTATAGCGGCCCCGCTTTTCGGTTCCCTTTCCGTATTGAATGGCCTCCTGCGGACATTCATGGATGCAGCGCAGGCACTGGTAGCACTGCCTGCCCCAGGCGGGCTTGCCGTTCATCAGGGAAATGGTTCCGGCAGGACAGTTCCGGGCGCAAAGTCCGCAGCCGTTGCAGGAATCCTCCGTGAAAAAAGCCTTGGTGCTGCGGGCAAACTTGTTGAAGCCAAAGTTCACAAAGCCGGATTTCAGCTTTGCAAGGGAGCCCTCCTCCACCCGATATACTGCTTTCTGCTGGATGATCTCCCGGGCCATGGTCTGGATGGCCTTCTCCGCCTCATGGATCTTCTGACGGGCCATCTGGTCGTCGTCCACATCCGCGCCCAGAATATAGTTGTTGGGCATCACCAGGCTATAGCTGCTGCGGATAGGATACAGGGCGGAGAGCTTTTTCATGGCCAGTCCGGCCTCCTCCCCGCAGGTGCAGACTCCGAACGTAAAGGCGTTTGTTTTTTCCAGGGTCTTCACGAAGTCCAGCATGGGCTCCGGCACGCCCCAGGCATAGATGGGAAACACCAGCCCGATCTGCCTCTCATTCCGAATCTCCGGTGTTTTCTCAAGCCGGGAAATATCCCGGGTCTCATCGCCGGTAAGAGCCGCGATTTGCTCCGCCGCCCACCGGGAATTCCCGGTACCGGAAAAATAAAAAATCATGGTATCAGCACTTCCTATCGTTTCATTGGTATAGCGGCCCCTCCGGCTATCTTCCCGGCCGCCATCAGGCAGGGACATCTTTCCCAAGGGTGGAGGCCGCCAGGCAGGCAAGGCCGATGCCCAGCATGACCATGGCGTCCCGGCCTTCCAGCGCCTCCAGAATGGAGAGCACCGCCACGGCCACGCCCATGGCCAGTGCCACGCCCCGGAACACCGTGTTCAGGATCACGCCCGTCCTGCCGTTCTCCGGCAGTCTTCCACACTTCCCCTGCATCAGCTCATCCACGGAAAGCCCCAACGCCTCCGCCAGGGCAGGCAGCGTATGGATATCCGGGCAGGCAAGATCCCGCTCCCATTTGGAGACGGCCTTATCCGTCACGCCCATCTTTTCCGCCAGCTCCAGTTGGGTCATGCCCTTTTGCTTGCGCATCTCCGCGATTAACTTCCCCAGGGATTTTTTCATAGGTGGTCGCTCCTTTACACTTCTGGATACGTCTCATTGTACGCCGCGCTCCGGCGTTTCTCAACCGTCCGGCGGTTTCCCCCTCTCGACCATCAGTTTCGCCGGAGTAGAGCGGCACCATCAGGTGCGCTTTGCCTGTTCCACCACTTTTTCATAGGGGCCGATCATGGCTTCGGTCATCTTCCCCCTGGCCTTCTTCTGCACCGACGGAACCGCCATCAGGGCTCCCACCAGGCGCATCTGCCAGATGCGCTTTTTCTGCTTCTGGGGAAAATCGTAGATGCCGTGCTCTTTATAGAACTTGTGGTCGGCCTTCATAAGGCCCTGCATGACATAGATGAGATCCCGGAAGATCTTCATGCCTCCCACACCGTAGAAGTTGGCCGGACGGGTGAGTTTTTGCTCCATGGCAAAAGCCAGGTTGTCCGCCAGGGAGCGGATGTCCGCCGCTGTTTCGGCTTCATCCGTAGCCACGCCGGCCAAATAGTTGCCTCCCACCTCCGCCCGGCCCTCCACGATCATGCGCAGGTTGGGCTCACAGCGGTAGTCGCCGCTGATGAGATAGGCGATGGGGGTACCGTGGGTAACGGTGCGGTGGCCGTTGCAGAACTGCCGGTCATCAAAACACTTGAAGCTGGAGTGGGTGAAGTGATCGGAGATGGTAAAGGCGTACACAAAGCCGTCGGCGGTCTGGATGGTGCTGCGCAGAAAATCGTCAAACCCGTCCTTGTACACGCATTTGCCGGTAATGGCGCAGCCGAAGCAGCCCAGGCATCCGCCGCCGAAGGGGAACTCCCGGATATTCACCACCCGGCTCTCATAGGGCAGGGCACGGCGGAAATCGGCGATCATATTGGCGAGATTCCAGTCGTCGGGGGCACAGTTGGTGACGATGACCACATCCTTCTCCCGGCTCTTGGGCACGTCAGGCAGGATGGCCTGATACACAGCGCTTTCCCGGGCCGGAGCCTGGACGGGCGGTGTGACAAACAGGCCGTGTTGGCAGGAGAAGATCAGCTGGTCAAAGAACATCCGGGCGTCCTTTTGGCCCTGCACACTGAGGAGATCCTCCATGTCGGCGGACAGACCCCGGATCACTTTCATCCCCAGGTCAAAGCAGTTTTCCTCCACATACCGATGGGCGGTGACGTCGTAGAAGTGCTTGGAGGTGGTGATCTGGGAGGCGAACTTGCCGGCAAGATCCACCCCGTCGGCCTTGATGAGCTCTATCAGGCGGTGGAGCTGGTAAGGAGCGATAAAGGTGTAGACCGGGTAGCAGAACAGGATCAGCTCCGCCTGCTCCAGGGCGGAGCGCACCGGTGAAAAGTCCTTTTCATAGGCTTTGATGCGCTGGCCCACCGGCAAAAACGTGAAGGTGTGTTCCGGGTGCAGGGCCTGCAAATACAGCGCCGTGTGGACAGTGGTGGAGTTTTTCCCCTTGGGGCTGGCATTTAAAACGAGAATCTTCATGACGGTTCCTCCAATTTGCGAAGCAGGCGGCAGTACCAGTCCCGTTCAAATTCCGCGGCGGCAATGCCGTATTCGATGGTATATCCCTGAAAGCGGAAGATCGTATCCCAGTCCTGTCCCGGAGGCAGCGGGGCCTCCCGCACCTGCCGGAACCGCTCCCGGATGGCCCGCAGCAGGGCGCCCGTCTCCTCCATCTGCCGGATGTAATCCCGGATGGCGGCGGTGCGGGAGTGGGGAGAGGCAAGCCCCAGGAAAAACATGCGGGCAAGCTCCATATTCTTCACCCTGTCCGCCTGCATGGGCTGGGCCACCCACCGGGAAAACGCGGCCCGGCCGGTATCCGTGATGGAATAGGTCTTCTTCCGCCGCCGGCCCTCCGTGGTCTCTGCAGCCGTGACATAGCCCTCCCGAACCAGCTTGCCCAGGGCCGCCTGGACGCTGCCGGCGCTGTGGGAACAGATGAGGGCCAGATTCTGTTTGATGAACTGCTGCAGCTCATATCCCGTCATGGGCGTGAGAATCAGCAGCCCCAGGATGAGATACTCCATAGGCGCCTCCAATATATCGAATAGAGATATTATACAGGAAGCGGCAGGATACCGTCAACGGAAAAAACAGGGCCGCCCGGAGGATTTCTCCTCTGGGCGCCCCTGCTGTTATGACTGCCGGCCAGACGCCTGCACCGCATCCAGCACCGCCTGCAGCAGCGCCAGTTTCTCTCCGGCAGGGCAGTCTAAATTGTCCATGGCCCCAAAGACAGCCTCCGCATGGGCACCGGCCACCCGTCCCGCCAGAGCCTGCCTGCCCGCTTCCCCCTCCGGGACATGTACGGCCACTTCAACGGGTTTGCGCGTTTTCATTTCGCTCCTCCTCTTTCCCCCTTTTCTTCCGGTTCCCAGCCTATGGCGGGAGCCCGTCCCATATGCCGGCATATCCGCCGCCGGATGCCACTAAAATGAAAGGAGATCACCCGGAGGGAGGAACATAGACCATGCAGCAAAACGAGGACGTGATCGCCATCTACTCCCGCAAATCCCGGTTTACCGGCAAGGGGGAGAGCATCGGCAACCAGGTGGATCTGTGCCGGAGCTATATCCGCAGCACATTTGGAGAGCAGTATGCAGATCGCGCTGTGGTTTTCGAGGACGAGGGATTTTCCGGAGGCAATCTGAACCGGCCCGGCTTCCGGAAAATGATGGACGATGCCCGGGCGCATCAGTTCCGGGCCGTGGTGGTATACCGGCTGGACCGGATCAGCCGCAACATCAGCGACTTCTCCCACCTCATTGAGGAGCTGGGACGTCTGGGGGTGGACTTTATCTCCATCCGGGAGAGCTTTGACACCTCCAGTCCCATGGGCCGGGCCATGATGTACATTGCCTCGGTGTTCAGTCAGCTGGAACGGGAGACCATTGCCGAGCGTATCCGGGACAACCTCCACGAGCTGGCCAAAACCGGCCGCTGGCTGGGCGGCACCACCCCTACCGGCTACGCCTCCGAAAGCGTCCGGAACATCACCGTGGAGGGAAAGTGCAAAAAGGCCTGTAAGCTTAAACTGGTTCCGGAGGAAGCGGAGATCATCCGGAAGATCTACCACCTGTACAGCCGGACGGAATCTCTCTCTGAAACGGAAGCCCAGCTGCTCCGGGAGGGAATCAAAACCAAAACCGGACGGGATTTCACCCGGTTCTCCATCAAGGCCATTTTGCAGAATCCCGTCTATCTCATGGCCGATGCAGACGCCCGTCAATATTTTCTGGACCGAGATGCGGAGGTGTTTTCCCCGCTGGAGGCCTTCGACGGCCAGCGGGGCATTCTGGCCTATAACCGCACCCATCAGGCAAAGGGCCGCGCCACCGTGTACCTGCCCGTCAGTCAGTGGATCGTAACCGTGGGGCAGCATCCGGGTCTTATCCCCTCCGGAGTGTGGATCCGGACCCAGGAATCCCTGGAGCGCAGCAAGTGCAAATCATACCGAAAGCCCCGCAACAGCCGGGCGCTGCTGACAGGCCTGCTCCTGTGCCGCTGCGGCAGCCGGATGTATCCCAAAAACACCTCAAGGATCACGGATGACGGCCGGCCCATCTACACCTACGTCTGCAAAGCCAAGGAGCGCAGCAAGGGCAGCCTTTGCAGCTGCAGCAATGTAAGCGGCAACGCGCTGGACGCCGCCGTTCTGGAGCAGATCCGGGCTCTGCCGGAGGACACAGGTGCACTTGTCTCCCGGCTGAGTGCCCACAGGCAATTCTATGCCGGACAGCAGGACACGGATCTGCCGGCGCAGCTGCGGCGACAGCAATCCGAGATCCAGCGCAGGATCCGCGCATTGATCGACTCCCTGCCGGAGCTGGAGGACAGTGCCGCCGCCCTCCACGTAAAGGAGCGGGTGGAGGAGCTGCACGCTCAGGCGGCCACCCTGCGCTCCCGCCTTTCCGCCCTGGAGACTCCGCCCGGTCCGCAAGCGCTGTGGGGCCCCCGGCAGGACACCCTGGCCCGGCGGCTTGCTGGGCTGCAAAGCGCTCTGGATGCCCTGCCGCCGAAGCAGCTGCGATCTGTGATCCGCGCCGTAGTGGAAAAAGTGGTATGGGACGACCGCCAGGCCCATGTGGTGCTGTGGGGCGCCGCCTATGAAGCCAGTCCGGCGGAACACCCCACCCTTCCGGAACAGACGCACTTGCGTGAGGATAGCAAATGAGATCCTGATGTATTTTCGCAGTCAGAAGAAACTGCAGGGGGAGGTCTCCCTGTCCGACTCCATTGACACGGACAAAGAGGGCAACGCCCTGCAGCTGATGGACGTGGTAGGGGTGGACGACACCATGCTGGAAGATCTCCACGACCGGGACAGCGCTCTGCGTCTGCGGCAGCTGGTACGGGAAAGCCTTACCGCCCGGGAGGCGGAGATCATCCGCCTGCGGTACGGCCTGGGCGGCACGGTGCCCCTGACCCAGCGGGAGATCGCCTCCAGTTTCGGCATCTCCCGGTCCTATGTATCCCGCATTGAAAAGCGTGCTCTGGAGAAGCTCCGGGCCGGGTTGGAGGAAAATCCGGCTCATGCTGCCGCCAAACATTCTCCATTCCCACTGTCTTCCAGAGAAAACCGCTGAAATGTCCGGATTTTTCTCAGAAAATGACGTCAGCCCCTTGACTTCCCTGCTGGATATGATATGATGGCCAAAGAAGCAAACAAAATTTTTGCTAATCAAAAAATTTTTGTATAATGGGGGCACATTATGAGAGATCCGATCAAGTGGACTGACAATCACATGCCCGCCAGCGATGACCGCCAGCTGGGTATCATGTCCCTGAGCAACGTGGCCAAGGCCCGTTTCTTCCACAGCAGTTTTCCCCAGTACTCCATCACTCCCCTGGCCCGTCTGGACGGCATGGCCAAGTACCTGGGTCTGGCCGGATTGTATGTGAAGGATGAGTCCTTCCGTTTCGGCCTCAACGCCTTCAAGGTGCTGGGCGGCTCTTTTGCCATGGCCCGCTACATCGCCCAGCAGATGGATCGGGATGTCTCCCAGATGACCTATGACTATCTCACCAGCGCCGAGTTCCAGAAGGAGTTCGGCCACGCCACCTTCTTCACCGCCACCGACGGCAACCACGGCCGCGGTGTTGCCTGGGCCGCCCACAAGCTGGGACAGAAGGCCGTGGTACATATGCCCAAGGGCAGCAGCAAGGCCCGCTACGACAACATTGCCAAGGAAGGCGCCCAGGTGACCATCGAGGACGTCAACTACGACGAGTGCGTCCGCATGGCCGCCGCAGAGGCCGCCCAGACCAAGCACGGCGTGGTGGTACAGGACACCGCCTGGGAGGGCTATGAGGAGATCCCCTCCTGGATCATGCAGGGATACGGTACCATGGCCAACGAGGCTGCCGAGCAGCTGCGCCAGATGGGGGTCAACCGTCCCACCCACGTTTTTGTGCAGGCGGGCGTGGGCTCTCTGGCCGGTGCCGTGATCGGCTACTTTACCAACCTCTTCCCCAACGATCCCCCCAAGTTCATCGTCATGGAGGCCCGGGCCGCAGACTGCCTGTATCAGGGCGCTCTGGCCGGTGACGGCAATCCCCGGATTGTGGAGGGCGATCTGAAAACCATCATGGCGGGCCTTGCCTGCGGTGAGCCCAATATCCTCTCCTGGGATATCCTGCGCAACCATGTCTCCGCCTTCGTCTCCTGCCCCGATTGGGTTAGTGCCCGGGGCATGCGGATGCTGGGCGTGCCCGTCAAGGGCGATCCCACCGTGATCTCCGGCGAGTCCGGTGCCGTGGGCATGGGTCTGATTGCTGCCCTGATGGAGACGGACGAATACAAGGATCTGCGGGAATATCTGGGACTGGATCGCTTCAGCCAGGTGCTGCTGTTCTCCACCGAGGGCAATACCGATCCCATGAAGTTCCGCAAAGTGCTCTGGGACGGCGAATATCCCACTGTCTGATGTTCAGCGGATCTGTCACAAAATGTAAAATAAAATACAAAGAGGACTGCGGAGCTTCCGCAGTCCTCTTTGTATTCAAAATTCGACGGTTTTCATACCGGTAGCTCTCAATAACGGCGCACCACGGCGCTGACCCGACCCAGAATGGTGGCATAAGTTCCGTCAATGGGCTGATAGGCCTCATTCTCCGGCAAGAGCCACACATGTCCGTTCTGGATGGAAAGCCGCTTCACAGTGGCCTCATCTTCCAGCAGTGCCACCACGATCTCGCCGGGATGGGCGGTGGACTGCCGGTGCACCACCACCAGATCGCCGGGGAGGATGCCCGCACCCAGCATGGACTCGCCCCGAACCCGCAGGGCGAAATACTCCCCCTGGCGGCCGCCGGTCTCAAAGGTCAAGTATTCTTCGATGCACTCCTGGGCCAAAATGGGACTGCCGGCAGCCACATTGCCTACCACCGGCACCCGGTCCTCCGGCTCCGGAGGCTCTGTCAGGGCGATGGCCCGGCCTTTGCCGGCCCCCTTCTCAATGACGCCCACTTCCTCCAGGTGCTTGAGGTGGAAATGAACCGTGGAGGGGGATTTGAGGCCTACGGCCTCTCCAATCTCCCGTACCGATGGGGAGTATCCCCGGGTGCGGATATACTGGACGATAAAGTCGTAGATCTTTTGCTGCATCTTGGAAAGCTCCGGCATGGGCAATCCTCCTCTCAGCCCGGTGTGGGGGGGTCCCCGCCCTTGGCTTCTTTTGATTGATTGTACCACACTATGGAGCAGGATGCAACGTTTGTTCCATTTTTTGTTTCCCGTTTTTTGCGGAAATCCTGTTCTTTTTTTGAAATTACCCTTGAAATAGAGAACAAACTATGGTAGTATGAATATCTGTGAAACGACGTTTATGCCTGAGCGCATGACTGAATCTTTGGAGGTTATCTGATGGACGCTTTGGTTCTTGTAATTACGATTCTGCAGCTGCTGTGCGGCCTGGCCATCATTCTGGTGGTGCTGTTCCAGTCCGGTAAGAGTGCCGGCCTTTCCGGTGCCATCGGCGGCGTGGCGGATTCTTTCCTGGCCAAGAACAAGGCCAAGACCTGGGACGCCAAGCTGGCCCGCGCTACCAAGTGGATCGGCGCCGTGTTCCTGATCCTGACCATGATTCTCCTGATCCTGCAGGGCCGCACTGCTTGATTGCTCCATAAAAAACACCCGGCTGCGGCCGGGTGTTTTTTTATCCCGCGATCTCCCGGTACATCACACCTGGCTGCGGCGTAATGCCGTTGAGGGCCAGCAGCTCCTCCACTGTCACAAAATAATATCCCTCCGCCTGGAGGGTATCCACGATCTCCAAAGCAGCATCCACGGAATCGGAGAAAAAATCGTGCAGCAGCACGATGTCGTTGGGGCCTGCCTCTTTCAGCGCAGCCTGTACCACCGCCTCCGGAGAGAGTTTTGCCCAGTCCTCCGGATCCACCGTCCAGTGCACCAGCGGCACCTCCAGGGCGGCCCGCTCTGCCTCGCTGATGAGTCCGTACGGAGGGCGCACCCAGTAGGTACCCGATCCCAGAAGCTCCTGCAGCAGCGCATCCGTGCGCCGGAGCTCCTCCAGGTCGGCTGTAAGGCTTCCTGACAGCGTCACATGGTTCCAGGTGTGATTTCCCACCTGATGGCCCTCCGCCTTCATACGCAGCACCAGATCCTCATTTCCGGGGATCTGGCGTCCAATCAGAAAGAACGTGGCACTGGCTCCCCGCTCCCGCAGGCCGTCCAGCAGGCGCTGTGTGGTATCCCGGCGGGGCCCGTCGTCGAAGGTCAGGGCGATATAATGTGTCTCCTGTGTCAGATGTGCGCTGCCGCTGGCCGCAATGGCACCAAACGCGTCAAAGCCCCCGCAGGCCAGCGGCAGCAGCAGCAGCGCCAATGCCAGTATCCGTTTTCCCATGCACTTCCGGTCCTTTTATATGATAAGGCTAGTTTGCATCGCTGCCGCCGGATTATGTCCCTGCCACAAACAAAAAGATCCCGGTTTGTAAACAACCGGGATCTTTTTTTAAATGTACATGATGCTATCAAAGGAATGCAAGCAAAAGGCCTCCGAAAAAATTCCACAAAATAATGGCCAGCACGATCCCGCCCACGATCTTGGCGGGATTCACTTCTTTTTTGGGTTTGTTCCACAGCCGTCCCGCTTCCATCACGATCTGGGGATTTGCCTGGCGCTGTGGGCGGGGCGCTGCCTTTCCTTTGATATACTCCAGCCCCAGACGGCGGCGCTGGCTGTCCTCGGCGTGGAGCTCCCGATGAAGAAAGGAACCCGCGTGATTCGCCTCATTGAGCCCGTCCTTGCGGACAGCCATACCCTTTTTGATCCCGCTCCCATCCGGGCGGTTAAAAGAACCGCATTTGGGGCAAAAAGGATCATCCTGCCAGTCATAGGTCCTGCCGCACTCATAACAACGTACCTTGCCCATGGAAACTCCCCCCTTTATTTGGATTCTATCACAGTCACCGCCCGTTGAAAAGAGAAAACAAAAAAGCCCTTTGTCACAGGACCTAGGTTCCCATGACAAAGGGCTTTTCTTGTTCGGGTGGATTACACCAACTCGATCATAGCCGTCTCGGCGGCGTCGCCGCGGCGGACGCCGGTGCGCACGATGCGGGTGTAGCCGCCGTTGCGCTCAGCGTACTTGGGAGCGATCTCCTTGAAGAGCTTCTTGCACACATCCTCGCGGGTGATGAAGCTCATGGCCTGCCGGTAAGCAGCCAGATCGTTCTTCTTGCCGAGAGTAATCATCTTCTCAGCCAGGGGCTTGATCTCCTTGGCACGGGTGACGGTGGTCTCCATCTTGCCGTGATCCAGGAAATCCGTGACCTGCTGACGCAGCATCGCCATGCGCTGGTCAGTGGTCTTGCCAAGCTTGCGGGTTCCGGGCATTTCGGTTTTCCTCCTTGTAAGGATTTTGGTCAGCCGGGGGAAGCTCCCGCCGGCAATTCATCAGTTGTTTTCTTCGTCCGCCAGGTGAAGGCCCATCATCGCCAGCTTGTTGATGACTTCCTCCAGGGACTTGCGGCCCAGGTTGCGAACCTTCATCATCTCGTCCTCGGTCTTGGAGATCAAGTCCTCGACGGTATTGATGTTGGCGCGCTTGAGGCAGTTGAAGCTGCGCACGCTCAGATCCAGCTCCTCAATGGTCAGCTCCAGCACCTTATCCCGCTGGGCCTCCGCTTTCTCCACCACGGTGGGCTTGCTGCCCACGTTCTCAGAGAGATCGGTAAAGAGCGTGAAGTGGTCGCACAGGATCTTGGCGCCCAGGGACACAGCGTCCCGGGCGGAGATGGTGCCGTCGGTCCAAACCTCCAGCGTCAGCTTGTCAAAGTCACTGGAAGCGCCCACGCGGGTGGGTTCCACCGTGTAGTTGACCTTGTAGACGGGAGTGTAGATGGAGTCCACAGCAATGGTGCCGATCACATTCTGCTGGGGCTTGTTGCGATCCGCGGGCACATAGCCGCGGCCGTGGGACAAAGTGATCTCCATGTTGAGGGTAGCCCCATTGTCCAGAGTGGCAATGTGCATATCGGGATTCAGAACCTCGACCTCACCGTCGGACTTGATATCGCCGGCTGTGACTTCGCAGGGGCCCACCGCCTCGATATAGACCGTCTTCACGCTCTCGCTGTGCAGCTTCGTCAGGAGGCCCTTGATATTCAGGACGATCTCCGTGACATCTTCTTTCACACCGGGAATCGTGGCAAACTCATGCTGGACACCGGCGATCTTGATGGTGGTCGGCGCGGTGCCGGGCAGAGAAGAAAGCATAATACGGCGGAGCGCATTGCCCAGGGTCGTACCGTAGCCGCGCTCCAGCGGTTCCACCACGTACTTGCCGTAGGTGACGTCGCCAGGCGTCTCGACACATTCGATCTGGGGCTTTTCAATTTCGATCATGCAGTTACCCTCCTTCATCTTCTCATTGCGGCAATGCAGAGCATGCCGCCGGCAGTTCGTATCATCCTCGAGGGTATCCTCCGATTACTTGGAGTACAACTCGACGATGAGGTGTTCCTCGATGGGAAGATCAATATCCTCGCGGGCGGGTTCTGCGACGACCTTGGCCACATTGTTCTGATCCATTTCCAGCCACTTGGGGACCACGCGGGAAGCGTTGGCCTCCAGGGAGCCCTTGAACTTGTCCAGGCTGCGAGAGCCTTCCTTCAGTTCGATGACATCGCCGGTCTTCACCAGGTAAGAGGGGATGTTGACCTTCTTGCCGTTGACGGTGAAGTGGCCGTGGAGCACCAGCTGACGGGCCTCCGCACGGCTCATGGCAAAGCCCAGACGGTACACCACGTTGTCCAGACGGGTCTCCAGGATGGACAGCAGGTTCTCACCGGTCATGCCGGCCTTCTTGTTGGCCATCTCGAAGTAGTCACGGAACTGGCTCTCCAGCACGCCGTAATAGCGCTTGGCCTTCTGCTTCTCACGCAGCTGCAGGCCGTACTCAGAGAGCTTCTTGTTTCTCGCATTGCCGTGCATGCCGGGAACGTAACCACGACGCTCGAGGGAGCACTTGTCCGTATAGCAGCGGTCGCCCTTCAGGAAGAGCTTCTGGCCCTCTCTGCGGCAAAGGCGGCAGACTGCACCGGTATATCTTGCCATATTGCTTGTTACCTCCTCTTTCGATTACACGCGACGACGCTTGGGGGGACGGCAGCCATTGTGGGGGATGGGAGTGACGTCCTTGATCATGGTCACTTCCAGGCCCACGGCCTGCAGTGCGCGGATTGCAGCCTCACGGCCCTGGCCGGGGCCCTTGACGAAGACCTCAACGGTCTTCAGGCCGTGCTCCATAGCGGCGCGGGCGGCAGTCTCAGCCGCGGTCTGAGCGGCGAAGGGAGTGGACTTCTTGCTGCCACGGAAACCCAGTCCGCCGGAGGAAGCCCAGGAGATCGCGTTGCCCTGGCTGTCGGTGACGGTCACCATGGTGTTGTTGAAGGAAGAACGGATATGGACCTGGCCACGCTCGATGTTCTTCTTTTCACGCCGGCGGCGAATAACTTTCTTGCCGGATGCTTTTGCAGTTGCCATTGTTACGCTCCCTCCTTACTTCTTCTTGTTGGCAATGGTCTTCTTGGGACCCTTGCGAGTTCTTGCGTTGGTCTTGCTGCGCTGGCCGCGCACGGGCAGGCCCTTGCGGTGCCGGATGCCGCGGTAGCAGCCGATCTCAGTCAGACGCTTGATGTCCAGAGCGGTCTGGCGGCGCAGGTCGCCCTCAACGGTATAGGCGTCGATGGCATCACGCAGCTGCTGCTCCTCGGCGTCGGTGAGATCCTTGACGCGGGTGTCGGGGTTGATGCCTGTCTGCGCCAGGATGTCCTTGGCGCTCTTTCTGCCAATGCCGTAGATATAAGTGAGGCCGATCTCGATACGCTTA
>PPYF01027710.1_pt1 | contig 19292 bp, 17 predicted proteins | sample 1559871 | NCBI WGS metagenome assembly PPYF01 (sample SAMN08240021, study PRJNA423297) | Human gut metagenome, whole genome shotgun sequencing project. | reverse complement strand
ATACTGTCCGCCTCCCAGAAGCTTCGGGATAAAGAACGAGCTGACCGCAGGAAGAAACACAAGTGTAATTCCGTTGATCACGCCGGGAAGCGACAAAGGTAATGTCACTCTGCGGAAAGTCTGTGCCGGACTTGCTCCAAGATCTGCACTGGCTTCCAGAAGTGAATTGTCCATTTTCGACAGAGATGTCTGAATCTGCAAAATCATAAATGGCAGGAAGTTGTACACCATGCCAAGAAGAACTGCTCCTTCCGTATACAGAAGATCTACATTGCCCATTCCAAGAAACTGCAGGATTTTCTGAATCAGCCCGCCTTCACTGAGCATGCCGATCCATGCATAAGTTCTTACGAGCATATTGATCCACATCGGAAGTGTGATACATAAAATCAATGCATTCTGTACCTTTTCTCTGCTCCGCGCAATAAAATATGCAACCGGGTAGCCGAGAAGCAGACAGATTATCGTTGTCTTCACTGCAATCATAAGAGAGCGCCAGAGAATCAATAAAAAGTCACGGTCGGTAAAAAACTTGATATAATGCTCCAGCGTAAAGGAGAACGATATGATACTGTTGCCCTGTTCCATCACAGAATAGAGCGCGATCAGCGCCATCGGGAGTACCAGCATCATCACCGCCCACACGATGTATGGCAGCGCAAGCTGCGAAAATTTCTTCATTAGTAGGTCCCCTTAGACATCACATGAATATCTTCCGGAAAGAATGTCAGACCGACCTCCTGACCTTCCTCTGTATAATCCGTTGTATGGATCTTGAATTCTCGTCCTGTTGTAGAGAACGTAATCGGATATACGCCTTCTGTGATCTCGTCAGAATCAAAATCATAATCTACACTGATATCTACACTTTCATCTTCATTGCTGAGCTTCCATCCCTGTGCATTTGCCCATGTTTTCAGATCTGTGTCAAGCGCCTGGGATTCCTGAATCTCGGTCGCTGTTTTAATAAAGTTAAATGCCATAACCGCTTCATTTGCTTTCTCATTTTTCACAAATGGCTGATCCACAACAAAGATCGTACACTCAATGCTTGTTCCGTTAGCTGTAGTAAATGTAACCGGATACTGTCCTTCCTCTTCTGCCAATTCATACTCAACCTTGGCAATAGACACGTACTCATCACTTTCTACCTCCCACGCCTGCGCGTTGGCAAGTGCGATGATCTCCTTGTCATCCATATTTTCTACATCGTCGATATCTACATAGAAATTGTTGGCGCTGATCTTTTCCGTTCCGTCTTCGCTGGTCACATCATGGTTACGGATCACGCGCATATTTACCGTTACAGAAGTACCCGGCACAGTCTCTACCATAATCTCATAGTGGACACCTTTAAAAAGAACACTTAACACTTCTCCGGTCATTTTTCCATCTTCGACAGGAACGATATCAATATCCTCCGGTCGAATGACTACGTCCACTTTCTCATTTTTCTTAAATCCATAGTCCACACAGTCAAACACAATATCGTCAAACTGTACTTTATAGTCTTCCAGCATGGTTCCAGATAAAATATTACTTTCTCCGATAAAGTTCGCCACAAAACGGTTTGCCGGCTCATTGTAAATATCCTGCGGGGAACCGACCTGCTGAATCTCTCCGTTTTTCATAACAACGATCTTATCCGACATCGTAAGCGCTTCTTCCTGATCGTGGGTAACGAAGATAAATGTAATTCCGACTTCCTGCTGAATCCTTTTCAACTCATACTGCATTTCCTTACGGAGTTTCAAGTCAAGCGCTGCCAAAGGCTCGTCCAGAAGCAGAACTTTCGGCTCATTTACAAGAGCTCTCGCAATCGCAACTCGCTGCTGCTGACCACCGGAAAGTAAGGTTGTATTTTTGTCTTCATACCCTTCCAGCCCAATCAGTCTTAACATTTTCATCACTTTCTGATCAATAACGTCCTTACTTACCTTCTTAATCTTTAATCCAAAAGCGATATTTTCGTATACGCTCAAATGCGGGAACAGCGCATATTTCTGAAACACTGTATTTAATTCTCTCTCATAAGGCGGTTTGCTGCTGATCTCTTCTCCGTCAAAGATCACTTTCCCTTCGTCTGCATCCAAAAATCCACCTAAAATACGAAGCAATGTTGTCTTTCCACATCCACTGGGACCTAAAAGTGTTACAAATTCATTTTCATAAATATCCAGATTAATCCCTTTTAATACGATCTGGCTTCCAAACTGTTTTACAATCTCCCGAAATTCGATAATCTTGTTCTCTTCCATCTCACATCTCCTTCCTGTTTTAAGAAAACCCTCACATAAAATCAACCACTTGCCACATTTCTTATTTTTCTAAAACATAGGCGGTGTTGTCACCCATAACACTTTCGCCTCGCTATTTCCATGATTATATAAGTAATGACTCTTATCGCCGCTCATATAAAATGTTTCTTTTGCCTTTACTTTGTACTTTTTATTTCCCTGTACGATCGTAATCGCTCCCTTGAGCACATAGCCGAACTCTTCGCCCTGATAGGATAACATTTTCTGACTCTTCCCGTGGGGATGAAGGGTAAGCACGATCGGCTCCATCTGATTCTTCTGCGCATTCGGAATGACCCACTCAATCTGATAATCTTCCTGCTCATCCACAAAGAAATCCTGCTTCGAAAAAACAATCTGTTTTTCTTCTTCCTCATGGAAAAATTCGGACAAATTACTGCCCAGCGCCTCTACAATATCTGCCAGTGTCGCGATGCTGGGTGTTGTAAGATTTCGCTCTACCTGTGACAAAAATCCTTTCGTCAATTCACTGCGTGACGCCAAGTCTCCGAGAGTCAGCTCATTCTGCAGACGCAGCTCTTTTAACTTCTTTCCTATATCCACTTTATCACGCCTCTCGTTTAGTATTATTAAACTTTTCTTTTAAAATCGTCAAACAGCTTATATTATACAGTATTCTTTCGGAAATGCAAGCGTAATCCGGCAATTATCCTAACTTTGTCACTTTATACTAAACATATGGTTCAGCTTTATCAAACCCAAAAAGAGCTTCCGAAACTCTTTGTTTTTTCGGAAGCTCTGTCTTTCTTTTTCCTTATCTCTTAAGTGCCGCAAGAAACAATTCATAAAAGTCATCTTCTCCTGCGATCATCGGCGAATTTTCTCCACCGCCATTCGTACTTCTTTTCATTGCCGCATGAAATTCTTCTCCTGCCAGGATCAATTCCATTTCATAAATCTCGTACCCCAGCTCTCTGCATATCTTACAAAATGCGGACACCGGCTCTTGCTCCTTCTTTGTCGCAATCAATCTCTGTCTTAAATTCTCATCTCTTTTTGCCTGTCGCTGGAGTTCATCCAGCATGCTTGTAATATCTGCCATCGCTACTACTTAAGTCCTTTCATTACTTCTCCGATAGGCGCTGCAATTGTAAGCTCTGCGCGCACTTCTTTTGCCGTCGCGCTCTTATTAATAACGACCAGATGTTTCCCCCGGAAATAATCGATGAAGCCTGCCGCCGGATACACCACAAGAGAAGTACCGCCGATAATCAATGTGTCCGCTTCGCAAATCGCCCGAATACTATGCTCGATCACCCCAGAATCAAGACCTTCTTCATAGAGCACTACATCCGGTTTGATCAAACCGCCACACTCGCACCGCGGTACACCGTCTGCGTTCTTCACATATGAGGCATCATAGAACTTCCCACATTTCCGGCAATAGTTGCGGTGAATACTTCCATGAAGCTCCCATACGTTCTTACTTCCCGCCGCCTGATGAAGTCCGTCAATATTCTGCGTGATCACAGCCTTCAGCTTTCCTTCTGCCTCTAACTGAGCAAGCTTCAGATGCGCAGCATTTGGCTTTGCTTCAAGGAACATCATTTTCTCTTTGTAGAACTCATAAAATGCCTCTGTATTCCGCATAAAAAAGCTGTGACTTACAATCTGTTCCGGCGAATACCGATACTGCTGATGATAGATTCCATCCGCACTTCGAAAATCAGGAATACCGCTCTCCGTTGATACTCCCGCACCGCCAAAGAAGACGATGTTCTCACTGTCATCAATGATTTCCTGTAACCTTGCTGTTTCTGCTTCGTACATCAAGTATCACCTCCTGTTTTCTTCTTTGATCCATCCGATCACATGGGACAGATCCGGCAATTCTGCTGTAATTCCTTCTTTCACTTCTTCCGGCACTTTCATCACATCCGGAATATAGATCACGTAACCGCCGGCTGCTTTCCCAGCCAGAATTCCCGATATGCTGTCTTCAATAACAAGACATTCCTTCGGTTCTCGTCCTATCTTCTTCGCTGCCTCAAGAAAAATATCCGGTTCCGGCTTACTTGCCTTTAACATATCTCCATACATATGTGCAGACAGCACATCATATACCCCTGCCTTCTTTAAAACCATTTCCGCACTGTTTTTACCTGTAGAAGTTGCAACCGCCGCCGGAATCTTCTGTTCTTTTAAAAATTCCAACAACTCTTTCAGCCCTTTTTTCAGAGGCACACCATCTTTTTCGATTATCTCATGATAGATTTTATTCTTGAACATGCAGATCCGGTCGTAATCAAAATCCTCCCCGAATTCTGCTCTTAAAAGCCCTCCGATTGCCTGCGTGCTTTTCCCTCTGCATGCATCCATAAGCTCTGTGGAAATCGTAACGCCCATTTCCCCGGCTGCTTTATGCCACGCAATCGTTAATAAGCGTTCCGTGTCGAACATCGTACCGTCCATATCAAATATTACGCCCTTTACCATGCTCCTGCACCTTTCCTTCCCAGATCTCTTTCCAACACTTCCACGAATTTACGAAGTCCCTCTTCATCTTCACCGTCGAACCTTGCCGGAAGCGGACTGTCAATGTCCAACACTCCTACCACCTCTCCATTGTTATGAATCGGAAGCACGATCTCAGATTCAGACGCGCTGTCACAGGCAATATGCCCCGGAAATTCATGCACATTCTCTACCAGAAGAACTTCGTCCTTTCCCACTGCAGTCCCACATACGCCACGCCCAATCTCAATCTCTGTACAGGCAACCTTCCCTTGAAATGGTCCCAGAATCAGCTTTCCATCTTCGATGAGATAAAATCCTGCCCAGTTAATATCCCCAAGAGTTTCCCACAACAGTGCAGAAGCATTTGCAAGCCCTGAGATTCTATACGGTGTGGCCTTCAGCAGCCCTTCTAACTGTTGATTCATCAATTGATACATTGCCCCTTTATCCATTTCTTTTTTCTCCTATATCCAACCTATTTTCCAAAATTTTTTTCAACCAGACGACAATACTCTTCGTACGCATCCACACCCCGGAACGCCTCCGCGAGTGCCTCCATGATCCCTTTATAATACCAGCCAATGATTTTCTTATCTTTCATTCGGAAACGATTCCATAATTCTTCTCCGTACACCGGATAATCCCGATTAATGTCTCTCATATTGGACAGCTTATCTGCAAGTCCTACCATCTGTACTTCCCTTGGAGCAGTTCGCAGATGTTCAATAGTAGCGCTTTTTCTCTCCATCCATGTACGGGATTTGTCTTCGCTTTCCTGTGCTACAATCGATGCCACCCGCTTAGAAAATTCCTGCGCAAGAATCTCTCTTGTAACATCCTTACAATCTTCAATCGTGTCATGTAACACTGCTGCACTTATAACTTCCTCGTCAGTGGTCATCGTAGACACAATATCGGCTACCTCTACCGGATGAACAATGTATGGACGTTTCGTTCCCTTTCTCAGTTGTCCTTCGTGTGCTTTCGTTGCAAATTCAATGGCTTTGTTGATCATCTTGTCTCCTCCTAATTGTCTTCCATCCCTTCCACAAGCCTTGCCTTCTCTCGTCTGTGGAAAAGAGCGAAAATACATGGAACTACCACTAAAGTTAATATGGTTCCGTAGATCAGTCCTCCAATCGTCACCACAGCCATAGGCTGAACCATATCTGCTCCCATTCCAACTCCCATTGCCAGCGTAAATAGTCCGAGAATGGTAGTAAGAGCTGTCATAATAATCGGACGAAGTCTCGTCTTGCCGGCAGTGACAAGTGCCTCTTTCTTCGGCATGCCTCCCGCCATCAGCTGATTCGTATAATCTATAAACACAATTCCATTATTTACAATAATACCGGACAGCATTACAAAGCCAATCATTGCAATAACACTGACAGACATTCCCGCCATCCAAAGCGCAAGCAACCCTCCTGTAAATGCCAGAGGTACCGTAAACATAATGATAAACGGAGACCTCAGGGACTGGAACTGCGCTACCATAATCAAATACATAAATACAAGAGCAAGTCCCAGCATTTTGAATAACTCTGTCATCGCGTCATTGATTGTCTCATCTTCACCTGCCATCTTGATCTCGTATCCTTCCGGCACTTTATATTCATCCAGTTTTTTTCGTATCTCATTGCTCACAAGTCCAATGTTATACCCCTCTTTTAGCTCCGCTGTCACAGACATATAACGGTTTTGTGCCAGGTGGTTGATTGACTGAAGTGTAGTTGTGTCTTCAAAAGAAGCAATCTCAGATAACTTCACTTCTTTCGTTGTTCCATCCTGCTGTTTTGCAGAAATGACCATGTCCTTGATATCTGCCCGACTTAATGTTTCTCTTGCGTCATCTACCACATACACATCATAATCATACGTATCGGTTCCAAGCGTCATTGCCTGCTTCGGCTCTGCCAGCTTCCCATACAGCTCCTGATAAACCTGCGCCACTGTCAGTCCATATTTTGCCGCCTTTTCTTTATCCACAGAAACTCTTAATTCTTCACCATTTTCCTCAGTTCCGTCAGATACGTTCTGAGTCCCTTTCGTATCTGCCACAAGCTTCTTTATATCAGAAGAAATTTCCTGCAGCTTATCCAGGTCTTTTCCCTGAATCTGCACATTGACACCGGAACTGCCAAGCGCACTCATATCCATATTGGACATATAGATCGTCAACTCTCCGTCAACATCCTTCGTCCGTTTCTCAATCTCCTTCTGTAATTCCTTGTTGGAAAGCTCAGGGTTATCATTGGTAATTGCATAGAAGGACACCTGATTAGTAACTGTCTGTGTCCCCATCAGATCCGAAGTCGATACCAACGCTCCCACATCTTCAATATCTTTGATCCTGCCAACTTCATCCATAACCTTATCGGCTTCTTTTGCAGTATCCTCAAGACTTGTTCCCTTCTCCGTCTCAAGTGTCATACTGATCTGGGTACTCTCCATTGCCGGCATAAATTCTGTCCCCCGGGACATTGCCAGAACAATACTCCCCACAAACAGAATAAGTGCTCCCGCTAAAACCAATCCTTTATGATCCAAAGCTTTTTCTAAAATATTTCCGTATATGCTGCGTATTTTCCCAAAAAAGTTCGTTTCCTTTTCCTTTGTTTCCCGCAACACACCAGCTGACATCATAGGTACGATCGTAAGCGCCGTCAGAAGACTCGCCAGAAGAGAATACGCAATCGTCAGTCCCATATCCACAAATAACTGTCTTGTGATTCCTTTGGTAAATACAATCGGAAGGAACACACATACCGTTGTCAAAGTCGACGCCAGAATTGCACCGCTGACCTGACGTGCTCCCTCTATTGCTGCCTTCTTCGCCGATGCACCTTCTTCATTTCTCATGCGGTAAATATTTTCAATCACTACGATGGAGTTGTCCACCAACATTCCCACACCAAGCGCAAGTCCTGACAAAGAAATAATATTTAGCGTAACTCCTGAGAAATACATTGCTACAATCGCAGCCATAATACTGATTGGAATCGAGCATGCAATCACAAATGTCGGCCGAATACTTTTCAAGAATACAAGCAAGATCAAAATCGCAAGGATTGCACCGTAGATCAGATTGTCAAGTACAGAATCCACGATCATATCAATATACATCCCCTGATCCATCAGATTGACTACTTTGAGATCTTTGTACTCCTTATTTAATTCTTCTAATTTATCCTGCACACGGTGCGATACATCACCGGTCGAATATCCGGTCTGCTTCTGAATACTCAGCATCACACCCGGCTTTCCGTTAATCTTCGCATAAGTTTCATCCGCGTTATTGACCACCTCTACATCTGCCACATCTGAAAGCTTAATCGGGTCTATGCCTTCCATATCAAGAAGAATAAGATTCTTCATCTCATCTACGCTCTCAAATTTATCACCTATACGCACCAGATAATCGATACTTTCTTCATTTACATAACCTGCAGGCATACGGAAATTCTGTGCTCCGAGCATTGCCTCGATAGTCGCCGCAGACAAAATACTGTCCGTATCCAGAGACGCTCCTGCTTCTTTAGATGCCGCCTCCATCTGAGCCTCCTGCACAGCCAGCGCGGTCTGTCCTGCTGCAAGCTGCGCAGCACCTTCTCCCAGCCCGACTGCTGTTTCTAACTGTGCGGATGCAAGCTGACCTCTTGCTTCTGCCAGAGTCATTGCACCATTGTTGACCTGCGTATGCATATCTTCCAGTTTCTTCTTTCCTGCTGCCATCTGCTCTTTGGAATCCTTAAGACTCTCTTCCTGGGCGATCAGTTTCTCAAGGGCAGCGGTAAGTTCTTCTTTCGTAGCCCCGTAAGTATCCATGACAGGCTTTAACTGTTTAATCATTGTCTCAAGCTGAGTCTTCAACGCCTGTTCCTCAGGAGACAACGTTTCTCCGTTTTCTTCTTTTTCTTTTAAAGCCTTCCACTGGGCAACCGCTTGATCATAACTTTCTTTTGTATCTTCCAGTTGTTCTAACTGAGCCTCAGCCGCTTCTCTTCCGGCCTTCACCACCGCAAAGCTCTGATTCAACTGCGTCTCTGACACATTTAACTGAGCCATCTTCTCTGTAATCTCAAGCTGTGCCTGCTTTAATTCTTCGCTTTTTACCGAAATCTGAGCTTCTGCCTGTCCGATACCTGATGAAGCTTGATTTTTACTGGAAGCTAATGCGTTTTTACCACTCTCAACCTGACTCTTCGCTTCATCAAGCGCACGCTTCGCCTCGTCAAGCTGCGCCTGCATTTCTTCCTGAATATCATCGCTTAAGCCATCAATCTTCTCCTTATTCAATGTCACTTCCACAGTCTCTGTAATATTTCCTGTTGCCATGACAGAAGCCACACCTTCTACGCTCTCCACTTCCGGAATTACTTTGTCCTCAATAATCCGGCTTGCCTCCACCGCGTCTTTTCCTTTGGCGCTGACCGCCGTAACAAGTACAGGGAGCATATCGGGATTCAATTTCATAATCATAGGACTTGCAATTTCTTCCGGCCAGAATCCACTGATCTGATCCAGATTTTCCCTCATCTCGATAGTCACAGAATCCATATTGGCGGTCTGTTCAAATTCCAACATAACCGTAGATGCATTTTCACTGGATACAGACTGAATATTTTTAATATTACTCACCGTAGCCATTGTCTGTTCTACAGGCTTTGTCACGATTTCTTCAACCTCTTCCGGACTTGCGCCGGGATATGTGGTCATAACAATTGCATAGGGAAGATTCATACTGGGCAAAAGATCAACTGTCATATCACGAAAAGACACGATGCCCAGAATAATGATAAGTACGATGCCCACAACAACGGTATAGGGCTTTTTTACACTGAATTTAGATAACATCTGAACGCCTCTCTCAACTTTGCTGTTACTTTAAATATAAATTTTATACGTAAATAATAGCACCTGAATCTTTAAATAGCAACGATTTCAAGTTATAATAATAGAATCAAAATCCGATAGGGAGGAACTTTTATGACAGAAAAAAATGTACTCATTACCGGGGCTTCCAGAGGCATCGGAAGAAGTACGGCAATTCTTTTTGCCCAAAATGGCTATCATGTTTTTTTAAATTGTAATAAATCTGTAGAGGAATTAAAGCAGGTACAGGAGGAAATTGAAAAGCATCATCCAAAAGCGGTAACACTTGTTCCCGGAAATGTCGGAAATCCGTCAGATGTCCGTTCCATCTTTGGCGAAATATACAGCCACTGTGACAGTCTGGATGTTCTTATTAACAACGCCGGAATCGCACATATCGGACTTCTTATGGATCTCACTGACGAAGAATGGCAACAGATTATTGATACTAATCTGTCTTCCGTCTTCTACTGCTGCCGAGAAGCTGTACCGAAAATGGTATCAAAAAAGTCCGGTCGAATCATTAATATCTCTTCCATGTGGGGCACTGTAGGCGCCTCCTGCGAAGCGGCTTATTCCGCTTCCAAATCCGGTATCCATGGTCTCACCCGTGCCCTTGCAAAAGAACTTGCTCCAAGCGGTATCTCCGTCAATGCCATTGCCTGCGGCGTCATTGATACCGTAATGAATGCACAGCTTGATGAAGCCGAGCGTCAGTCACTTGCAGAAGAAATTCCCGCCGGGCGCTTTTGCCGTCCCGAAGAAATTGCAGAGGTCATCTGGCAGACCGTCAATACCCCTGCCTATATGACCGGGCAGATCATCGGTGTAGACGGCGGATATATTTAGCAGCAGAGCATAATAATAGTTAGTAATTACTATATTTTCTTATTCTCTTTAAGATTTCTTAAGAAATTTTCATTTTCTTTAAGGGTTTTAACACATTTTGGACATATTTTCGGATTATACTAAGAGCCAGATAGTTGAAAGACACATCAACTATCTCCCCCTCATAAAGTAAATCATCGGGATGAGCATTTCCCGATGCCGCACTTTACTCTCATTCCTTTAAAAAAAATATAGCAACAGAAAACTCCGCTTGGGCACAGCTCAAGCGGAGTTTTCCGTTTTACTTCTGAATTTTTTCTTATCGCCTGTTAATCTATCTGGATCATTACTTTCCCTGTTCTTCTGTATTCTGGTTTTACAAATACGTCTGCAATTTGTTCAAGTGGAACAATATTTGTAATTAAGCTTTCTAATTCTATCGTTTTAGCCTCCAATACCTGCATTGCTCTTTCAAATGTATACGGGTTAATATAAGAAGACATCACTTTCAATTCTTTCTTAAAAAGATCATCCGGACAGATTGGGAAACTTTCTCCCGGCGCAGCCAATCCAAACAGCATAACTGTAGCCGCTTTTCCCGCAAACTGTACTGCCTGTTCTTGTGTCTTGATATTGCCGACACATTCAATGACTACATCTACGTTTTTACAATACTCATTCAATACTTCCTGCACATTTTCCTCTAATGGATTGATTGTTTTCGTTGCGCCAAGTTTCAATGCCTGTTCTCTTTTTTCTTCCACCGGCTCAGAAAGGATCAACTTAGATGCCCCTGCGTACTTGGCAAGCTGAAGCATGATCATCCCAATGGGACCGCCGCCTATCACCAATACCGTAGAGCCCATCTGGATATTACACAGATCAATTGCATTTAAACAACATGAAATAGGTTCTGCCATTGCTGCTTCAATAAAATTAAGGTTTTCAGAAAATTTGTATACTTGCTTCTCATGCATCACAACGTATTCTGCAAAACCGCCATCTACTGTCGTTCCCACTCCAATATTATTTTCACAAAAATGTTCTTTTCCATTCTTACAGAAATAACACTCTCCACACATGTCATTGGGGTTTCCTGCTACCCGATCTCCCGGCTTCACAGTCTTTACAGCTGCCCCGACTTTCTCAACAACTCCTGAAAACTCATGTCCCGGTATTAATGGCGGAGTTACATCACTCGATCCTCCGTCTCCGTGGAAAATGTGAATATCGGTTCCACAGACACCACAATATTTCACCCGAACCAACACCTCATTCTCTTTTGGCTCCCTTACCGTAACTTCTTCTACTCTCAAATCTTCTTTCCCATGATACACAGCTGCTTTCATCATCATCATTTTATCCTCCCTATTTTTGTTTTTCTTCGGATATATTCGCTTCCAACTTATAATATTGTTTTAAACACTGATATCCCATTTCAAATAATTCTTTCTGTTTTCTATATACTTCTCTGTTCGCTAAATTAGGTTCAAATACCTTCTCTCGTTTTACAAATTGATTTACCACCGAAAAATCATCAAATACTCCAACGCCTACTCCTGCGATAGTCGCTGCTGCAATGGATGTCGCTGACTCTACATTATCCAATCGATACAAAGGCAGTTCCAGAACGTCTGCAAGAATCTGAGCCACCACATCTCCTCTTGCCCCGCCTCCGGTAAGTACTAATTCGTTGATCGACACATTTTCCCGTTGTGCTGTAAGAATAATGTCTAAGTTCATCGCAACGCCTTCCAGCACAGCTCTGACATAATCACATTTCTCATGCTCCATCTTGATTCCAAGAAAACTTCCCGATGTGTCGGGGTTCCATCTGGGACTTCTCTCCCCCAAGAGATACGGTAAAAATACCAGACCCTTGGCGCCGGCCGGTGATTCCATAACCAATCGATTCAATACCTCGTACACAGATTCTCCCGTCTCTTTTGCAATTTTTTCCTCTTCTTTACAAAGCGCTCTGCGAATATAGGAATAGGAACTTCCCGCCGCCTGCATGGTTCCGCAAGGCATATATTTTCCGGTAATTACATGACCAAAACAAATCAGCGTCTTCTCTTTATCTAAGAATACCCTATCTGAAGTCCCTGCAATCCACGCAGAAGTTCCGAACGAAAGAAAATGCTGTCCATTCTGGAAACTTCCTGCACCAAGAGCAGAACATGGTCCGTCACCACCGCCACATACAACTTTCGTCTCCTGTGTCAATCCCAATACCTTTGCTGCATCATCTATCAATTTCCCAATCACGTCCACAGACGCGTGAAGCTCCGGCATTTTTTCCCGCTCAATTTCCGCCGCTTCCAAAATCTCCCCAGACCACTCCATCTTATGAAGATCAAAAGCATCTGTCCCTGATGCCTCCGAATAATCCGTCACAAATTCACCTGTCAAACGACATATAATATAATCTTTGGCTAAAAGCATTTTATATGTATTCGCATAAATCTCCGGTTCATGATCTCGAATCCACATCAATTTCTCTATACTGTAGCTTGCACTCACGCGATGACCGTTCAATTCATACATCCGGTCTTCTCCAACCCGTTCCGCTAATTGTCTGGCCTGTTCTTCCGCCCTTAAATCTGCCCATATCATCGCCGGGCGAAGTGCTTTTCCATCCTTATCCACAGCGATACACGCCTGCATCTGAGAAGAAAAAGAAATTGCCAGTACATCCTTTTTATCAATTCCTTCCATTATTTTTCTTGTTGCTTCGCCCACCGCATTCCACCAATCTTCCGGATTCTGCTCTGCACAGTTCCGTCCGAAAAAGTGGACTTCATAAGGAATCGTACAACTATCTATCAATTGCCCACTGGTCGAAAATAATGACGCCTTATTTCCGGATGTCCCAAGATCATGAGCAATCAAATATTTTCCCATATCCATTCTCCTTTCAAATTTTTTTCGAATCTTCCTGGTAAATTATTCTCTGTCTATTATATATAAACATATATCATAAATCATAGGTTTTGTAAACTACGAAGTTTATTTTGCTTTCGTACGAAACTAATTTTATTGACATAGAACTATTTTCGTGCTATTATATTTTCGAAGATAACAAGGAGGGTGACTATGAATAAACGTCATACGAAATTGTTGGAATACATCACACTACATGGAAAAACAGAAGTTTCCACCCTTGCCGAATATTTAGGAACTTCAAAGGTTACTATTCGTAAGGATTTAGATTTCTTGTCTGAAAAGGGGATTCTGAAACGCGAGCGCGGTTATGCTGTTCCCAATGATCCTAACGACATCAATTACCGAATGGCTTTTCATCTGGATACCAAACAGCGCATTGCCCAAACGGCTGCTGCTTATGTAAAGGATGGCGAAACTATCATCGTAGAATCCGGTTCTACCTGTGCATTGTTTGCAGAAGAGCTTGCAAAGACAAAACAGAATGTAACAATTATTACGAACTCCATGTATCTGGCAAATTATGTCTGCTCGTATACAAATATCCAACTCATTCTTCTGGGTGGCACCTTGCAGCCTCACAGCCAGTCTATGGTCGGACCTTTAACTAAAGATGCTATTCGTTCTTTTCACGTAGACAAAATATTTACCGGAACAGATGGCTACTCCAGAGATTATGGTTTTACCGGCGAGGATTTGATCCGAGCCGACACGTTAAGCTCCATGATCGCTTCTGCCAATCATACTTATGTGCTGGCAGATTCTGCAAAATTCAGCCAGACTGGTTCCGTCTATTTTTTAAAACTCGAAGATGTATATCAGGTTATTACTGACTCAGGTATTGATCCTGATGAAAAAGAGTATCTTGAAAAACAAGGTATTCAGATTACCATTGCATAACTATTATTTATATATAAGGAGGCTCTTATGAAATACTTATTAGACACTGCTAATCTTGCAGAGATTAAACGCTTTTATGACATTTTTCCAATCGCGGGAGTAACTTCAAATCCTTCCATTGTAAAACGAGAGGGAAACATTGATTTTTTCAATCATATGAAGGAGATTCGCTCTATCATTGGAATCGATAAACCACTTCATATTCAAGTTACAGCTTCTGATACGGACGGCATGCTTCGTGATGCGGATACACTCCTTAATAAGGTTGACTCTGAGGTGTATATCAAGATTCCTGTTACTATGGAAGGTATGAAGACCATTAAACTCCTGAAAGCACAAAATCTCCATGTCACCGGAACCGCTATCTACAGCAAACAACAGGGGTTCCTTGCTATGGAAGCAGGCGCCGACTGTATTGCCCCATACTTTAATCGTATGGAAAATATGGGCATCAACTCTGATGATGTTATTGCTTCTCTCGCTGAAATGATTGATCTTTATCATTATAATACAGAGATTTTGGCAGCAAGCTTTAAAAATGCAGGTCAGGTAGACCGCGCTTTCCTCGCCGGAGCTCAGACTGCAACATTGGACCCATCTATTCTGGAAACAGCACTGACATTTTCACATATTACAAGTGCGGTAGATGCTTTCGAGCAGGATTGGAAATCCATTTATGGGGATAAAACCCTATCAGATTTGTAGACTGCTCAATCGAATTAATTTTAAAAAACTTCGCACGGATATTTCTCCGGCGAAGTTTTTTTCTTTAAACTACTGTCTTTTCTATTACTCTGCAAACCGTACTCGATCTATCAGACTTTGTTTTTTAAAATTTGAATTTACAAGATAGGTGATCAAAATCTGGAGAAGTAAAACTACCACGATGAGAATGACTGCCGGAACGACCGGATATTCATAATAGCGCACTCCGAACATTCCTTCTTCTCTCGCCTTTAAGAACAAAGCATATCCTGTCAAACTTCCGACTCCAAGAGATAAGATCAGCGTTCCCACTGTATATACAAGCCCTTCCAATTGAAGCATCCGAACAGTCTGCCGGTCTGACATACCGATTGCCTGTAACATTCCCAGCTCTTTCTTTCGCACATGTACGCTGTTGATCATTGTATTGACCAGATTTAAAATTCCAATAAGTCCAAAGACGCCCAACATTCCATAGCCCATGTAGGACAACATTCCAATGCTTTTTTCCATTTCTTTATAAATACTCCTGTAATCGGACATCTCCAGATACTCTTGATTTGCAATAAGCTCTTCTATTGCTCTTTCTGCTTCCTCGTAATGAGATGATTCAATAAAAATATCAAACTGATCTGTAAGGTCTTGTTCACACATGTCTTGGAGCGCTTTCTCCGGCACAGTCAGACTGTTTCCCAACATACTGTTCGGCGCATCTACAACCGCCACAATCTCAAAACTCTTTGGCAGCAGTTTATCACCGTCTTTCAATTTGACCTCCACAACATCTCCAACTGTCAGATCTGTATAATGTGTAATATAACCTTCTCCCAGAATGGCTCCTGTTCCACTCCTTCAATCGATAAAATCTGTTCTTTCAATTCATCTGTCAGCGGATTGTTCTTCTGGATATTCTGAACTTCTCGCTCCGGGTGCATCTTATCTCCACTCCAGCTGTTAATGCTGACACATATATCACTTCGTATCTCTTCCTCTGTCATCGTCTTAGGGTTCACACAGCTCAAAAGTGTTGCAACGGTGATGAAGAAAATTCCGGTCATTCCAAGCGCGGCAATGGTGACCGCAGTACGCTTTTTATTTCTTCCGAGATTGGATAACGTAAGCTTACCGATACTAAGTTCCTCGTATCCTTTTCGTTCTTTTTTCTGTTTCTCTTTTTTTCCTGCACGCCTCTTCTTTGGCTTTTCGCCCTGATACCGGATTGCTTCGACAGCAGTGATCCGGCTGGCAATTTTCATTGGACGAAGAAGGGCAAGATAGACTGTTACAAATGCAACTACGGCTGCAAGTACCAGAATCCACGGTTGGATGATAGATACTTTTCCATCTTCAATCAACTGCTTCATTGTCTCTGACAGAATATTTTCTGTGGAAACACCGTGACGCACAACTGCTTTCATAATCTGCACACCACATACACTCCCCAGAATTAATCCTATGGGAACTGTAATTCCTGCAACTGCAAGCCCTTCACGAAATACGAGCTTTCGAATCTGCTTTCTGGTGGCTCCGATTGCCCGAAGTTTTCCATACTCCTGCACTTTCCCAAGCATAGACACGTAATAAATACTGTAAATTGTAATGACACCCGCAAATACGGTTACAAGAAGGAATCCTGCCAGTCCCATATATATCGCCGGATCTTTATACGTTGCTATGAGCATATCGGAATTTGTAACAATATCCCGCTCTTGAATCCCGTAGTCCTCTCCAAGCTCCTGAATCATCGCTTCAATCTCATCGGTTACTTTCCTGTCCACACCGGCGAGCTTCACATATAAGCGATATGCGTGTTGTCCTTTGGAAATGACGGAGTCTGCAAATGCTTTGGACACCATTGCCGAATAGATTCCTTTTTCTTCCGACTCTTTGCTGTCCGGCTGAAAACCAGTGATGGTAAATTCCTGTTCATGAGCAAGAGAGAGACCTCCGTCCTCTGATACTTGATAAGGTACTGTAATGCGGTCACCGATTTCTCCTGTCAGCCCCATTTCTTCAAGGAGCCCTCTGGTCACTACAATCTCATCTTCCTTCTTCGGAAGACGTCCCTTAGTCAAATTGAGTCGGTTCTCCCGACAGACCATCTCATCTGCATACACCATACTGATGATCACATCTTCGTTTTCTGCAATCATATATGCCGGATCTTCCCGAAATCCAATCTCCTTGATTCGGTCATCCTTTGCCATTTTTTCCGCTGTTTCTCCGTCCACATTCCGGTACATTGCATGATAAGTCGGATAGATCTCCTTGATTGCTTCATTCTCTATTACAAAGCCTCCGAAGAGTACCATCGGAACTGCAGACAGTAAAATCGTAGTCAGTAAAACTGCAATACCAACCAGAACATTCCGGCTTTTATTTCGTCGAAAATTTGCAAGTGCTGTCTTTGTCACAATGTTCATCTAGCTCACCACCTTACCATCTGCAATGACGATCACGCGGTCTGCCATCTGTGCAATTGTTTCATCATGGGTAATCATAACAAGCGTCTGTCCGTATTTGCTGACACAATTTTTCAAAATAGAAATTACTTCCATCTCGGTATGAGAATCCAGATTTCCTGTAGGCTCATCAGCCAAAATAATTGCCGGACGGGCTGCAAGGGCGCGTGCGATAGCCACACGCTGCTTCTGTCCGCCGGATAGTTGATTCGGCATAGCATGAAGACGTTCTTCCATTCCGATACTTTTCACTATATCCAAGACAAAATCTTTCTTCACTTTCTTCCCGTCAAGCCCGATCGGAAGTACGATATTTTCCCACACATTTAACGCGGGCATCAAATTATAATCTTGAAAAATAAAACCAATCTTTCTCCTTCGGAATACAGCCAGTTGTTCATCCTTCAAATCGAAAATGTCTCTTCCCTCAATGTAAACTTTCCCACTGTCCGGGCGGTCCAGACCGCCGAGCATATGAAGAAGCGTACTCTTCCCAGAACCGGAACGCCCTACCACTGCAACAAACTCACCGTGCTGTACCTGCATACTGGTGTGGTCGATGGCACGCACCTGATTTTCTCCTTCTCCGTAATATTTCACAAGATCCTCTGTCTCTAAAATTGCTTTCATATCAAAACTCCCTTCTCTTAATTCTGACTCTATCGTACCTCAGGAGTCTTACAATTCCCTTTCAGAGAAGATAACAAAATTGTTATTTTTTGTACCCGCAAGCTTCATTTTCCTTTGGAAGCACCATTTGAAACGTAGTTCCCCAGGCTCCGGATTTTAATACTCTTACATTTCCTCCTTGTTCCTCTAAAATCTTCCTTACCAGATAAAGACCTACGCCGGCACCGTCCAAGCCAGTTCTCTCTGCCTCTTTCCCACGGTAAAACCGTTGAAAGATATTCGTATACTCCTTCTTATCAATCCCCATTCCCTGGTCTTCTACTTCCACGGAGATATAAGATATATATGGCTCTACCCGAATCTTCACCCGAGAACCTTCCGGTGAATATTTCACACTGTTTTCAATCACATTGGCAAATGCTTCTGCTGTCCATTTCACATCGCAACATACACTTATATCTTGAAATTCTTCCATCTCTATCTCGATATGCTTTTCATTTGCCTTCAAATAGACACCATTGACAGCACGGATCAATGTTTCTTTCAGACTTGTATACTCCGGCGCAAGGTGAACCATCCCGCGTTCCAGACGAGACAATTGAAATAATGTCTCTAAAAGGCTATGCAGCTTTTTTACTTCCTTCTGTGCCCGCTCCAAAAATTCTTGTTTTTCTGCCTCGGTTGTCTGTGTGTCCTGCAAAAGTTCCAGACTCATGTGAATTGCTGAGATTGGAGTCTTGATCTGGTGCGAAATATCTGTCACCAATTCATTTGTTCTTTCCTTTTCTTCTACAAGCTGTTCCTTGATGACACTGAATGCTCTTCCCAGCCGTTCCAACTGCTCTATCATCTGTGAATGGATTCCAAGCTCTATCCCATTTTCTGTTCCCTGATATTCATAATCTCCATTTTCAAATGCTTCCAAATACTCTTGAAGCGACAGATATTCTCTGTATTCCTTCCGGTAAGAAACAAACTGCCACAGTACATTTCCGATAACAGCAAGCAAAAAAACACTGAAAAATCCTATTCGGAACTCCTCTTTTTGTCCTCCTGTCCCGTACAAAATTTCCAGTATAAATATGAAAAGAAAACATGGGGCTGTCGGTTAATGACAGTTCTAAATAGGGGAGGCAGATGACTCATTTCGAGTCATCTGTCTCCCCTAAAATTT
>PPYF01470608.1_pt1 | contig 19293 bp, 15 predicted proteins | sample 1559871 | NCBI WGS metagenome assembly PPYF01 (sample SAMN08240021, study PRJNA423297) | Human gut metagenome, whole genome shotgun sequencing project. | reverse complement strand
CTTAATCTTCTTCAGCTCAATGCTGCGAGCAATTTCTATGTCTGATTTCATACAGAATATGATTAGTTTTATTTTTGAAAGAACAAAAGTATAACAAAAAAGCGAAATAGAGAAATTTAAAGTTCATCGGATATTTATATATCTATTTATCATAAACACTATAAACTCTTTTCACGCAATAACTGTTGTAAATGACATAACCTAAAACAACAACTTAATTATGGAATGGATTATTAATCAACTAAGGGTACACCCTGAACTTGCTATTTTCCTGACGCTCTTTGCCGGATTCTGGCTGGGCAGACTCAAAATAGGGAAATTCTCATTAGGGACAGTCACCAGTGTTCTGCTGGTCGGCGTGTTGGTCGGGCAACTGAATATCACTGTGGATGGCCCGATGAAAGCTGTGTTCTTTCTGCTTTTCCTGTTTGCCGTCGGCTATAAGGTAGGTCCACAGTTTTTCCGCGGATTGAAAAAGGATGGGCTGCCACAGGTGGGATTCGCTGTACTGATGTGTATTGTCAGCCTGGTGGCACCGTGGATACTCGCCAAAATCATGGGATACCATGTAGGGGAAGCTGCCGGACTTTTGGCAGGCTCACAGACCATATCCGCCGTGATCGGCGTGGCAAGCGATACAATCAACCAATTGGGAATCAGCGATGCACAAAAAGCAACATTCATCAATGCGATTCCGGTAGCTTACGCTGTAACTTATATCTTCGGTACAGCCGGTTCTGCATGGATTCTGGCTTCTCTCGGCCCTAAAATGCTGGGCGGACTGGATAAGGTGAAAGCCGACTGCAAAGAACTGGAGGCTCAAATGGGAACATCGGAAGCTGATGAACCCGGATTTTCCCCGGCTCTTCGTCCGGTGGTATTCCGTGCCTATAAAATCACCAATGAATGGTTCGGCAAAGGAAAGAAAGTCAGTGAACTCGAAACATATTTATGTAAGAATGATAAACGGCTGTTTGTAGAACGGATTCGTCAAAGAGGAGTGGTGAAAGATGTTGATCCGAACCTGATTCTTCGCAAAAATGACGAAGTGGTACTAAGCGGACGCCGTGAGTTTGTAATCGGAGAAGAAGACTGGATCGGTCCGGAAGTGATCGACGCACAATTATTGGATTTTCCGGCGGAAACTCTTCCCGTAATGGTGACTCACCGGACGTTTGCCGGCGAAACGGTAGCCAAAATCCGGGCACAGAAATTTATGCACGGAGTCAGTATCCGTAACATCAAGCGTGCCGGAATCAATGTTCCGGTATTATCCAAAACAGTTGTGGATTCGGGAGATATTCTCGAGCTCACCGGTCTTAAACATGAAGTGGAAGACGCTGCCAAACAAATGGGTTACATTGACCGTCCGACCAATCAGACGGATATGATTTTCGTCGGGCTGGGCATTTTGCTCGGTGGTCTTTTCGGTGCACTGGCTATCCATCTGGGAGGTGTTCCTATCAGTCTTTCTACCAGTGGCGGCGCATTGATTGCCGGACTTCTGTTCGGTTGGTTACGCAGCAAGCATCCTACTTTCGGAGGTATCCCCGAACCCTCTTTATGGGTATTGAATAATGTAGGGCTGAATATGTTTATCGCAGTGGTCGGCATTGCTGCAGGTCCCAGTTTTATAGCCGGATTCAAGGAAGTCGGAGTCAGTCTGTTTATTGTCGGTGCACTGGCAACCGCCATCCCTCTTCTCGCAGGATTGCTGATGGCGAGATACCTGTTCAAATTCCACCCTGCCCTTTCATTGGGATGCACGGCCATTACGAAAAGTTATGCCAAGAAAATGGAAACGATCAGCCCGTTCGAGCTGAAAAACAAACTGATCGATATGGCAGACGAAAGCATTAAGAAAATAGCACATACCATGCTGAATGCGGGAAGAGGTAATCCGAACTGGATTGCTACCGAACCACGCGAAGCATTTTTTCTGTTGGGACAATTCGGACTTTGCGAATGTCGCCATGCGTTTTCACTGGAAGAAGGAATAGCAGGTATTCCGCAAAAGGCTGGAATAGCCGCCCGTTTCGAGGCTTTCCTGAAAGAGAATGAAAAAGCTCCGGGTGCTAATCTGCTGAAAGAGGGCTACAATTATATGTTGATGGAGCATGCTGCCGATCCGGATACGCTGATTCACGAATGGGCGGAATCGGTCATCGGCGACCAGTATCCTGTGCCCGACCGTATTTTACATTTTACAGAGTTAATCGTGCAGGATTACTTGGCACAAGAGATGTGTGACCGCCGTCCGCCGAAAGGGACTTTTGACCTTTTCGCCACCGAAGGAGGTACGGCAGCCATGTGTTATCTGTTCGATTCTTTGCAAGAGAATTTCCTGTTGAATCAGGGAGATGCCATTGCTTTGATGATTCCCGTGTTCACTCCTTATATAGAAATCCCGGAATTGCGACGCTATCAGTTTGACGTTACCGAAATTTCCGCCGACCAGATGACTCCTGACGGATTGCATACCTGGCAGTATAAGGATGAAGATATAGACAAGTTGAAAGACCCGCGGATCAAAGCGTTATTTATCACCAATCCGAGTAATCCGCCCAGTTACGCACTTAGCAGGGAGACTACCGAACGTATCATCAACATTGTGAAGAATGACAATCCGAACCTGATGATTATTACGGATGATGTGTATGGAACGTTTATCCCTCATTTCCGTTCATTGATGGCAGAATTGCCACACAATACGCTTTGCGTTTATTCGTTCTCCAAATATTTCGGAGCTACGGGATGGAGAACCGCAGTGATTGCTTTACACGAAGACAACATCTACGACAAAATGATTGCCCGCCTGTCGGAGGAGCAGAAATCAATATTGAACAAACGTTATTCCAGTCTTAGCCTGCAACCGGAAAAGATGAAATTTATCGACCGCATGGTGGCTGACAGCCGGCAGATTGCGCTGAATCATACCGCAGGGCTTTCTCTGCCCCAACAAATGCAAATGAGTTTGTTTGCCATCTTCTCGCTTCTGGATAAAGAAGACAGTTATAAAACCAAGATGCAGGAAATTATTCATCGCCGCCTGCATGCGTTGTGGGATAACACAGGGTTCACACTGGTAGAGGATCCGCTGCGTGCCGGGTATTATTCGGAGATTGATATGCTGGTATGGGCGAAGAAATTCTACGGAGATGACTTCGTTGCTTATCTGCAAAAGACATACAATCCGCTGGATGTGGTTTTCCGTCTGGCAAACGAAACTTCACTCGTACTGTTGAATGGCGGTGGCTTTGCCGGACCGAAATGGAGCGTGCGTGTGTCACTAGCTAATCTGAATGAAGCCGATTATGTGAAAATCGGGCAAAGCATCAAGTGTGTGAAACTGATTCTATTTCTTTCGCTGATATTATCGGTCGGTTTTGCATCCGCACAGTCGGAAATTCCTTCCGATAGTATTCATCGTGCTCCATCCACCAATATTAAAGAGTTTGGTGGCTTTCTGCTGGATATGGGGTTAATGAATGTAGCGACTCCCGAACTTCCCAAGTTTAATTTAGAGATGCCTAATATGACGAAAGATTATAATCAGCTCTTTCGTTTAAATACAGATGTTACTTATTCGCAAGGATTCACTGACTCTTTTTCTTCGCCTTCTTTCTCCGGCTTTTCTGGCTTTGGCTACGGATATGGTTGGGGACTGTCTTCTTCTCTACAGTTTATGCAGATGGGGTCTTTCAAACTGAAAAACGGAATGAGAATCAATACCTACGGAGATTATGATAAGGATGGCTGGCGGGTGCCTAACCGCAGCGCTATGCCTTGGGAAAGAAATAATTTCCGGGGAGCATTCGAACTGAAATCGGCAAATGGTAATTTCGGAATACGAATCGAAGTACAACAAGGACGAAACGCGCCTTATTAAATAAGGAACTTCAATATAAAACCCCGGAAGTCTGAAATAAAACCAAGTAGTCCTATAGATTAGATCAGACAGTCCGGAATTAAATTAAGTAAGTTCGGCACAGAATTAGGAAAGCTCGAAGGCCTTATCTGCCGCACTTATTGCGTTGGCAATACGATCACACCATGAATCAAATTCCGGATCGGGTATTTGTGATTCCGGATGGGAAAGCATATAGTGTACGGCTTGTCGTAATCCGTCTGCCATGGAAGTGTCACATATAAAATCAGGAACCAACCGCTTTATCTTCGAGTTATCAAAGACTACCGTAGCAGCTTTATCTCCTAACAGTTCACCTCTGAAATCATAATGATCGCTATGCTTGGCAAGGAAATCGGAGGCTACGTGTAATGCATTCAGAGGTTTACCCAACGCGTCGGCAATGGTTTGATAAATCTGATTCCAGGTCATGCTTTCATCGGTAGTGATATGAAAAGCGTTCCCAATGGCATGAGGGTTCGCCATCAGTCCTACATAACCTTTGGCAAAATCTTTAGAGTGAGTCAATGTCCACAAAGAAGAACCGTCGCCGGGGATAATAACAGGTTTACCTTCAAGGATTCGTTTTAGGATCTGCCAGTTTCCCTTATCGCCATGTACAGATACGGGAGGTTTTGTTCCGTTGTAGGTATGGCTGGGACGGACGATTGTAACGGGGAAACCGTTTGTGCGATAGGCTGCCATCAGCACTTCTTCCGCTTCTATCTTGTTACGGGAATACTGCCAATAGGGATTGACCAAAGGGGTGCTTTCGGTTATGCGGTAATCGGCCAATGGCTTTTGGTAGGCAGAGGCACTGCTGATAAAGATATATTGCCGCGTTTTATTCTGGAACAGGCGGATATCACGCTTCACGTCTTCTGCCGTATAGCCGATGAACTGTGCAACCACATCGTAATGTTCGGACACGATGGCTTTTGCCACAGCTTCTTCATCATTAATATCCGCAATGATACTGTGAATTCCCTCCGGCATCTTTTTCGAACCACGATTTAGGAGAGTAATCTCCCACCCTTTTTGTTGCGCCAATGCCACTACATCTGTACTGATCGTACCTGTACCTCCAATAAATAATGCTTTCATAAAACCTGTTTTTTTATATTCTCCGGAACAAATATATCAATTCCATCATTTACTTCCAGCAATCATTGCCATTTATTTTTCTGCCCGAAAGTTTATGTAGTATACAGATTACTGATTCTTATACCCATATTACTGATTTGCTGAATGAAATTAAAAAGATACCTTCAAATGTTTTATCTTTGTATCAGATTAATAACAGAAGCATATGGATGAAATAACAAAAATTGAAACCGTCGATCAGTATGACCAATTGTTTGGACTGGAAACATTGCACCCTTTGGTGAATGTAATCGACTTCTCAAAAGCCACCAGGTCAGTTGAATATATCCGTATGAATATCGGATTCTACTGCTTGTTCCTGAAGGATGCAAAATGTGGCGACCTCACTTATGGGCGTAAGAATTACGATTATCAGGAAGGAACGGTTGTATGTATGGCACCGGGACAAGTGAGCGGAATAGACAACCGCAACAGGCCTGCTCCCCGCACCAAGTCAATCGGCGTTTTGTTTCATCCCGATTTAATCCGCGGAACTTCATTAGGACAGCATATCAAGAACTATACTTTTTTCTCTTATGAGGTAAATGAAGCATTGCATCTTTCAGACCAGGAAAGAGAAATCGTAACTGATTGCATACATAAAATCAGGATCGAGCTGGAACACCCTATCGACAAACACAGCAAGCAACTCATCGTGCGAAACATCGAACTGCTGCTGGATTACTGTATGCGTTTCTACGAACGGCAGTTTATTACACGTAATCAGGCGAACAAAGATATTATCGTAAAATTCGAGCAATTGCTGGACGAATACTTCCAGAATCAGGTGGCAATAACCGAAGGACTGCCATCCGTGAAATATTTTGCAGACAAGGCATGTCTCTCTCCTAATTATTTCGGAGACCTGATAAAGAAGGAAACAGGAAAAACTGCACAGGAATATATCCAGTGCCGGATTATCGAACTGGCAAAAGAAAGAATACTGGAAGGTGTTCAAACTGTCAGCCAGGTGGCTTATGAACTGGGATTTCAATATCCACAACACTTCAGCCGATTGTTTAAAAAGCATGTCGGTTGCACCCCGAACGAATATAAACAAAGAAACTAAGCATTTTTTAGCTACAGGAGTCTCAACATCATGGGAGATAAAGTACTCAAAATAGGAACCGTGCATCAATGCAATTGTTGTCTGGGAAGCAAAACACTACATCCACTAGTGAGTGTCATTGATCTCTCAAAGGCTGACTTGTCGCCTCATACGGACATCAAGTTCGACTTTTATACGATTCTATTGAGTGAGTGTAAATGTGAGGCCTATGTGTATGGTCACCAGTATTATGATTTCTCGGACGGTACTTTGATCTGCCTAGCTCCCGGAGAGTCTATCAGTATGAAAGAAAAGAATAAAAGATTTCCCTCTAAAGGATGGATATTGGCTTTTCATCCCGATCTGATTTGTGGCACTCCGCTCGGACTTAATATAGATAACTATACTTTCTTCTCTTATCAGCCTGAAGAGGCACTGCATATATCATTGCGCGAGAAACAGATCATTCTGGAGTTTATGGACAAGATCAAGCAGGAACTCGAACGTTGCATTGATCGCCACAGCAAAAAAATAGTTTCCAAATATATAGAGCTATTGCTGGATTACTGTGTCCGTTTCTACGAACGCCAATTCATTACACGTAACGAAGTGAATAAAACGATTATCAAACAATTTGATAAAATGATAAATAACCATTTCGAAACGAAGCTGGTACCGGCTGTCGATGTGCTTTCAAATGAGTATTGCGCTAACATGCTTCATTTATCTCCTGAATATTTCAACGACTTGCTGAAACACGAAACGGGTAAATCTTTTAAAGAATACATCGAGTTCAAACGTTTCGAGATTGCCAAAGACTGGTTGCTGAATAAATGTGTTTTTCATAGTATTAGATTTAAGGTTAACAAAGGTTGGAGCAAGGCGTTGCTCCTTTTTTTATGTCCATACGTAAGCTCTCCTCTTTAACTTCCTAAGTTACCATTTCCCGAACAGTTGTTCTTTCTTATGAATGACGGTATTGGAATTACGCTATTTTTCAGTAACTTTGCAAAGAGAGATGTATCAATTATGTCCCGGTAAAGCAAATCAAAAAGTTCTCTTTTTACGTTATATATAAAAAGAAAATTTAATCCTTAGTAGAATAATGGAAACAATGCAACAATATTATCGTCTGATGAAATCAATCCTCTTCGTATTATTTCTTTCTTTCGGCATGATTTCGTGTGAGAAAGAAGATCCGGTTTCTACATCTCCCAACACAAGGCAGACGGACAACACTGATCCGACAGATCCTGATCCTACCGACCCGGTGGTTCGTTCGGATAATGAACAAACTGTATTTATGTATCTGCCTTGGTCGACTGACCTGACTTCCTTTTTCTATCAAAATATTGCTGATCTGAAAAGTATTATCGGACAGAATATATTGAAAAACGAGCGGGTTCTCGTATTTATGTGCACAACGGCTACAAAAGCCACTCTCTATGAGCTTTCTTACGAAAAAGGCGCAGCTGTGCAGAAGGCTTTAAAAAGCTATAATTATCCGACTCCCAGCTATACAACGGCCGAGGGTATCACTTCTATCCTGAATGATGTACAGACCTACTCTTCCGCCAAACGATATGCAATGATTATCGGATGCCACGGGATGGGATGGATCCCCGTATCAAGAACGCAATCACGCAGTAGCCTGCAAACAGTCAAAAAACATTGGGAATATGGGAATACACCTATGACACGTCTCTTCGGAGGCAGAGAATCCAAGTATCAGACGGATATTACTACACTTGCCGAAGGAATATCGAGCGCAGGATTGAAGATGGAGTATATCCTTTTCGACGACTGCTATATGTCGACAGTAGAGGTTGCTTATGACCTTAAAAACGTAACAAGTCACCTGATAGCATCCACTAGTGAAATTATGGCTTATGGTATGCCATACGACAAGATCGGCCAGTACTTAATCGGAAACATAGATTATGAAAAGATTTGTGATGGTTTCTATTCTTTTTATTCAAATTATGTCACTCCCTGCGGAACAATCAGTGTCACAGATTGCTCGGAAGTGGATAATCTGGCGGCCATTATGAAAGAAATAAATCAACGTTATACGTTTAACGAAGAATTAATTTCTTCTTTGCAGAGTTTAGACGGATATAAACCTTCCATATTCTTTGATTGTGGTGATTATGTTGCAAAGCTATGCTCCGATCCTGATTTATTGGAGCAATTCAACGAACAACTGAAACGCACAGTTCCATATAAAAAGAATACGGAGTATTATTTTACAGCAATATCCTCCTATTATGGAGAACGAAAAAAAATCAATACTTTCTCCGGTATCACTATTTCTGATCCAAGCAATGTGTTTTTCATAGTATTAGATTTAAGGTTAACAAAGGTTGGAGCAAGGCGTTGCTCCTTTTTTTATGCCTATACTCCAAATTGCCTTTGTTTTTCTCTTCCCAGTACATGTGTCAATCACCCTTTAATAACTGCCATTGGAGCAAGTTCCACCAATGGTTTCACCAAATCCCGCTCATTCGCTATCACTTGCGCAATATCTTTATAAGCTCCCGGCGCTTCATCCAATTCATCCTGCGAACGAAGTCCGTGAATGATTCCTTGCTGGTTCATTCGCTCTTTCTCTTCATCCAGTGACAAACGGCGACAAGCATCCTTTCGTCCCATCAATCGGCCGGCACCATGCGAACAGCTTTTGAAGCTCTCCGGATTACCCAGTCCTTCAACGATATAGGATTTAGTACCCATAGATCCGGGGATAATACCAATCTCACCTTCATAGGCACGCGTAGCTCCTTTTCGGTGCACAATCACATCCTGATCGAAATGGTTCTCCCAGGCTGCATAGTTGTGGGCAATATTAATCATAGGCTCAAAGTCCGCTTCAGGTTTCACTGCCTGGATGGCTTCACAAATACGGGTCATCATCAACTGACGGTTGGCAAAGGCAAAGGCCACACAGTAGTTCATTTCACGGAAATAATCTTTTGCCATCTGCGTCTCCATTGGCAGGTAAGCCAGTCCCGATACCATTTCAGAATACCATTTCTCATTCCAATATTGCGCAATCTTATTATAGTGATTGGCAACCTTCAAACCAATATTACGGCTTCCGGAGTGAATCATCACCCACACATCAGACGTTTCGGTATCTTTCTGAATCTCAATAAAGTGGTTTCCTCCTCCCAAGGTTCCTATCTGCTTCAAACAAGCCTCGTACTGATTCTTCAATATAGGCATCTCCTCAAGGTCGAATCCTTGTGGAAGTAATTCCTGATCTTGCTTTTTAGTATGATGATCGAATCCCAAGGGAATGGCCGCACGAATCTTCGACATGATGGAAGTCAAATCCGTATAACTAAAATCGTCCGCTTTTCGATTGGTCTTAATCGCACACATTCCACAACCGATATCCACTCCCACAGCATTGGGAACAATCACACCCTTCGTAGCCAACACACCGCCAATTGGCATTCCTTTTCCCGCATGGGCATCAGGCATGATGGCGATATGTTTAAACGCAAAAGGAAGTGAAGTTAAATCCATAATCTGCGACATACAAGAGTCTTCTACTTCATTCAACCAAAGCTTAGCGGGCAAACGTGTTCCCATAATTACTTTTTCCATACTTCTTTTCTTTTATCCATTCATATAAATCTCGTTATCGGGAGCAAAGTAAGATGGGAAGTACGAAATCTATTTGCGCAATGGATATTATTTTCTATTTTTGTAGAAATATATGCAAAAAAGTCGTGTCTCCGCAATGATTGTATCATCAAAAAGTCCGGATATGGCGCCTTGATATCTATAACACTATATATAATAGAACCTAATGAAGAAGATATTGATTATCGGCGCCAATGGATTCACCGGACGCCAAATATTAAATGATTTGTCTGTTCATGCACAATATAAGGTAACGGGGTGCTCTCTGCATCCGGATATTTCTCCGAATGATGCAGGGAAATATCGTTTCATTGAAACAGATATACGGAATGAAGCGGACATTAAGCGTCTTTTTGAGGAGGTTCAGCCTGATGTGGTCATTAATTGTTCCGCCCTGTCCGTACCGGATTATTGCGAGACGCATCATGAAGAGGCTTATCTTACCAATGTGACCGCAGTGAGCCAACTGGCTGTTTTTTGCGAAGAATATAAAAGCCGGTTCATTCATCTATCGACGGATTTTGTTTTCGATGGAAAGATGTTTGTTTTCGATGAAAAGATAAATGAAGATGCCGGACTGTTGTACACAGAAGAAGACATCCCCGCTCCCGTCAACTATTACGGATATACCAAGTGGAAAGGAGAAGAGAAAGTGGCAGAAACTTGCAGCAGTTATGCTATTGTCCGTGTAGCAATCGTTTATGGCAGAGCGCTGCCGGGACAACACGGTAATATCGTCCAGTTGGTAATGAACCGTTTGAAAGCCGGGCAAGAAATCCGTGTCGTATCCGATCAATGGAGGACACCGACTTATGTTGGAGACGTATCGGATGGTGTACAGCGTTTGATAGCACATACAACGAACGGTATCTTTCACATTTGCGGAGATGAGTGTATGAGCATTGCGGAGATTGCTTATCAGGTAGCAGATTATATGGGACTGGATCACTCTCTTATCCATCCTGTCACGACAGAGGAAATGAATGAAACCACTCCCCGTCCTCGTTTTAGCGGAATGAGTATCGATAAAGCACGAACAATGCTTGGATACGAGCCACAGAAGCTAAAAGAAGTTCTTGCGAACTGGGAACATTTATAAGGAAGAGGACAGATTACCAATTATTCAAGGATTATCCATCATTTTACGTAAACAGAAAACTACAAGAGGAATTCTGTGGTTTCTATTTATATAATAAGAGAGTCCTCAAATGGTGAACAGTGGCTATTTACACAAAATGCGGGATAGTGCCCAAATTGAAGACAGTGGTAGAATTGGAAACAATACTACTTTTTACAACAATCTATTTCATTCCGAATAATTCTTTCGCTTCATTTATTGCATATTTATTTTGAAAATATGCAATAAGTTATTATCTTTGCACCAAAATCAAAAAAGACCAATGATGAATCAAACATTACAACTACATAACGCTAATCTTTTTCTTGCAGGAATACCGACTTTCTGTAAGTCTTGCTGCGTGCATGTACATTGGTTCAGTGGATTCATCTAAATTACCCTATTATTTCTTAACAGGAACTATCTGCTGACTTGTTTCACTATTCACAGCAGTATTCCTTTCCGATTTTCAAGCAGATGTATCATCTTCTTTGAAAATTCTCTTGTGTGTTGTCAATAATCAGTTTAACCTAACCAAAAATATATACATTATGTTCTCTATTATATCTACTATGTTTTTAGGAATCGGCATCGGTTATGTATTGCGTAACTGGAGTATCTTGCAAAAGACAGAAAAGACAATTTCTCTTACAATATTCTTGTTGCTCTTCATTCTCGGTGTGTCTATCGGTTCTAATAGCCTGATTGTAAACAATCTCGGTAAATTCGGATGGCAGGCAATTGTTCTTGCCGTGTCCGGTGTATTGGGAAGCCTGATCGCTGCCCGTTTGGTACTGCAATTGTTTTTTAGAAAAGGAGGCGAATAATAAAAAAAGGAGTCTGATTTCTTTTAAGAGGAAAAAAGACGCGTTTATTCAAGAAGGAGGTGAACAATGAAAGGAAGTTTGATCGTTATATTATTCTTTTGTGTAGGTTGTGTCATGGGAGCTTTCAACAAGTTCCAGTTTGATACGCACACAGTTTCAATGTATATACTTTATGCGTTAATGCTGCAAGTGGGAATCAGTATCGGTTCTAATAAGAACCTGAAAGCGATTGTTTCACATTTGCATCCTAAAATGCTGTTGATTCCGTTGGGAACGATTATCGGTACGTTGCTGTTTTCTGCTTTAGCAAGCCTGCTATTGCGCCAGTGGAGCGTGTTCGACTGTATGGCAGTGGGAAGCGGATTCGCATACTATTCGCTCTCTTCTATCCTTATCACCCAGTTCAAAGAGCCTTCTATCGGGCTGCAACTGGCTACGGAATTAGGAACTATCGCACTGCTGACTAATATTTTCCGTGAGATGATGGCACTTCTCGGTACTCCAATCATCAAGAAGTATTTCGGGAAACTGGCTCCTATTTCAGCGGCAGGAGTCAATTCGATGGATGTACTCCTGCCCTCCATCACCAGATATTCGGGAAAAGAAATGATCCCCATCGCTATCTTACACGGTATTCTGATTGATATCAGTGTTCCTGTTTTCGTTTCTTTTTTCTGTAATCTCTGATATTGCTTGCGATGGTTTGACAAGAGCAAGAATGAGCATTATGAACGAAAGACAGAGATATTTTTATGCTTGGGGCTAGGTCCAGAGATAATCAATTAATGCCCGGAAACAGCCAATACAAACTTTATATCAGCATAGGAGACATCGTCTCCTAATGCTGCTTTAATGGCAAATATTCCCATGTATTCATGTTCTTCCAGATGCTTACGAATCTTCGCCAGATTTTCAGCTTTCACTACTTTCTCCACTTTAATTTTTCCCAAACGGACATAATATTCCAGATGTCCGGCAATGGTTCCCGATACCAATTCGCGGGCTTTGGCAATTTCATCTATGCTCATTCCCTGGCAGAACATTTCATAGCTGACTAATTTTGTATCTTTTTTCTTCTCCTTCTCCGCTTCTTTTTTCTGTTTCTCTACTTCCTTCTTCTGTTTTTCTTCCTCTTTCCGTTGCTTCTGTTCTTCTTTCCGTTGCTTCAGCTCTTCCCGCCGGCTTGCGGCTTCCCTATTATCAGAGATGAGCATATCCATTATTTCCGGTCTTTCCAATTGATTCTCCGCCATATACTTACGGACAATGCCTAATATTTCAAGCCCATACTTTTCCACCCCTTTTGCTCCGAAATAGGGTATCGCTTCCAGAGCTCTTGGATTATCCGGTAGCAGATTCACAATTCCCATCAACGCTTTCTGCTGCATAATGACATACGCAGGAAGATTCACCTCACGTGTTTTAGCTGTCCTCCATTCAGCCAGAGCACGATAAAGCCCCGGATGCAGAATATCCGTAGGCACTTCCACTTTCACCTTTTCAGCACCACTACGTGTCCGTTCTTTCCGTTCCTTCCGCTCTTTCTTTTCTTTCAACGCTTTCGAAGAACCGGAAGAGGAAGAATCATCCTCAAGACTCAACATTACTTTAGCCTTCAACTTCAAATAATCCGTAATAGCGAATCTCCCTCTCGCAGACACAGCCTCCAACAAAGACTCTTTAATCCACAATGCATCATCCAACGCCTGCATGCGTTCCGCCAACAGCTTTCTCAACTCTTTATTGTCAAGAGGCATATTAGTCTTATTATACAAAGCCCGAACCGGCTCCAACTCTTTATGAAAATATCCGGCCCCGGAACGAATCCGCTCCTGTAACTCCTGATTCGTCGCATAGTCTTCACTCTCATGTATCAACCGGGTATACTGGTTACGAAAACGCTGGGACACTTCCACTATTTTCTCTTTGATGCGAGGTTCCAATGCCTTATATTCTGCCAACTGCTTCGGAAAGAGCTTATACAAATCTTCATCTATCAAACGAAGCAATCGTTTATAAGCCTGATCGATCGAATAGAAATTAAACAAATCGCTCAACAAATCAAAGAAATACGCCTTTTGCATATCGTTCAACTGCTGACTGCCCGGCTTATTCTGCTCTACCGCTTTGGTGAAATTATCCACCGTAGCATCACTAATAATGGCTTCCCTCCGCAAAGGAGACTCTAACACCATCCCTTCTAAAGTCTTACAACGGCTCAACGCCACATAAGTCTGTCCGTGCGCAAAAGAGTTACGTGCATCAATAATGGCACGCTCAAACGTCAACCCCTGACTTTTATGTATCGTAATGGCCCATGCCAGACGGATAGGATATTGACGGAACGTTCCTTCTATTACTTCCGTGATTTCCTTTGTTTCCTCATTCAGTACATACTTATAATTTCCCCACTCTTCCGGCAACAACTGAAATTCTGATTTATTCCCCTTCCCCCGCACAATAATACCTGCATCATTAACAGTGACCACCTCACCAATCATACCGTTATAATATCGTTTCTCGGACGATGGATCATTCTTCAGGAACATAATTTGCGCTCCTTCCTTTATTGTCAGGAGTTCATCCGCAGGATAGGAATATTCGGGGAAATCTCCTTCTATCTCGGCACGAAAATGATACGCCTTGCCGGACAAAGATGCCAGTTCACGGTCATTTACTTTCTGTGCCTGATAATTATGTGTCGTCAGCCGAATATATCCTTCTTCTTTTTGTGGCTGGGAACCGGGCTGATAACGACGGTTCAGTTCATTCAGCACTTCATCGTCAGCCTTATTTTCCCGGATTTTATTTAATAAAGACAGGAAGAACGTATCACTCTGCCGGTAGACTTTTTTAAGTTCAATGGTCATATATACCGTTTCTTTCAACGCATGGCTCGCAAAGAAATAAGGGGTTTCGTAATGCTTCCTCAACAGTTCCCACTCATTATCTTTCACGACGGGAGCCAATTGCTGCAAATCTCCAATCATCAACAGTTGCACCCCGCCAAACGGTTTCTCTCTATCGCGATACCGCCGCAGAGTTGCATCCACCGCGTCCAACAAATCGGCACGCACCATACTGATCTCATCAATAACGAGCAAATCCATGCTACGAATTATGTTCCGCTTTTCTTTACTGTAACGGTAATGTGTTTGGGAAGAATTAAAGGTAGTTTCCGGCACAAAAGGGGCAAAAGACAACTGAAAGAAAGAATGAATCGTTACTCCTCCCGCATTGATGGCTGCGATCCCTGTCGGTGCTAATACAACCATGCGCTTAGGGGTGTGTTCTTTCAATCGTCTAAGAAATGTCGTTTTTCCGGTTCCGGCTTTTCCGGTAAGAAATAAATGTGTGCCTGTATTTTCTATGAACTGCCAAGCTAGCTGCAGTTCCGGGTTATTTTCCATGAAAGTTATATTGTTTTGTGCAAAGGTACAGAAAACTATATAGAGATTGAAATAAAAGTAGTAAACTTTTTCTAGTAAAATAAACGAGAAACAATCGGATAAAAAAAAGTCCCGGTCGTTTTCATTAAATAACGACCGGGACGAGAGATCAATTAGAACACCAAATGTTGTGTTATATGCTTTGAGAGTTAATTTACATGATTGTTATACCAATCCGTATATTTTTCTCCTTTAGAATCTGCCCAAGCTTTAAAGTTAGGATATTCGGTATCAATACTCTTTTTTTCAGTTACTGAAATAAAGTTCAAGATAGGAATATCAATAGCAAACGGATAAGCTCCTTCTTTATCTATGTAATAAGCATCCTTTTGAGTACCTGCTAAAGACAAGTCCGCAAGAGATGTTGCCTCATGCTTAGGCAGATGCACTTCTGTACGACCTTTTTGCCCTTCGGCATACTTCACTATGATATAAGGATTATATGACTTTAAATCTTTCTTATTGAAAGAACCGCCTGTAAATTCACGGGTTATAGTATATACCTTTTGAATAGCTTGCTTCACATTCGGACAAACAATAATAGAAGATGTTGCAGATTCCGTATGTATCCCTTCCGTAGTAGCGGAAAAAGTCATTTTACCGAATTGTCCCTTATCTACCTGATAAGCAAAAGCATTCGCAAACACTGCACCATCATGTACAGGAGTAAATGTATCTACAATTTTAGTTACCTGGTTCTTTTTATCAAAAGATACGGTACGATTATATTCTACGATTACGTCATTCATATCATAATCTCCACCGCCAGGCCATATATCTTCAAAAGCTAATGTACCGGTCTTCGTTTCAGTTACATCCGGTTTTTCTGGTTCATTTCCATCATCCGGAGTTATAACAGGTCTGTCATTGGGTTCCTCAATAGTTTTTGATGCATTTACATAGAATAAAAGATCACAATAACTATTATTTGCCCCATCTTCTACTCCGATAATAACCTTGCCGCTTGTCTCGTCCTTTACAGATACAAAATTCTGTCGCTGCTGTCCCAACACCTGATTAGAAGCTAATAAATTAGAGAAACCTGATGCAACTTGTTTTGTTATATCAATTTCATTCTCACTCTGATTATATCCATCAGCATACATAAACCATCCTACCGTATAACCGGCTGGAAATTCCTCTTTAGCATTACCTTGTTCATCAAAATAGAGCAAACGTACTTTACTGCCACATTTCAAAATAGGCAACTGACCTCCATATACAGAGAAAGAAACATTTGGAAATATGATATACTTCTTCATATCTGACATTCCGCGCATATCAGGTTCCTTAGATGTTTTATAATAATAATACCCGAACGAATTATTATACATGGCATCCCGATTCAGGAAAATAACATCCAATGCAGTCCCATCTTGTGTTACCGTAATATTTGTAGTTCTGGATTGGGTGACTAAATTCATATTATCAACATTCGCTATTCCATCAGGATTAAAGAAATTCTTCAAACGTTGCGTCAAACTTCCAACCGTTTCATCACCAACGTTCTCTTCAAATGACATATATTTACTGTCAAGACTTCCTCCCTCTCCCCATTTACATAAGGAATACAGTTTATTATTTCCATTCAAGACATAAGGAACCGTCCCTTGAAAACCATAAGACCGTGTATTATTTTTTGCTTTTACAGTAGAAGCTCCTATATTTGACATATCAAAACTAACCATACCATCCTTTATTTCCAATGGCATACACCTTGGTAATCCCCAACTTTCCGTATATAGGTATATCGATTTTACAGAAGTAGGAATATTCATCTTTCCATTAAACTTTCCGCTTTCATCTGTGTAAATCTTGAATAAAGCTTCCACTCCTTGTTTTTTTACAGGTGTATTATCCACAATTTCCATCGGATCAATGTCATAGACTTCAATAAGAGCCGCAAATCCGGGTAATGCATAATTCACATCAAGCGACACATCTCCACGTGTTTCGAATCCAAAATATTCTTCAGGACCTTTTACAGGTTCTTTCCCATAATTAGGATCATACAAATCCTTTTCTGCACATCCTACTGCCACACCGATAAATACCGTTGCAACGAAAAAGTTCAATAAATGCTTAATTCTCATAATCTATATATATTTTTAAGTTTGTTTTGTCTAGGCATAAACCCATAATCAAGCCTAATTATGCCACAAATATATATACAAATATCCCATTTTTAAGGCTTATCTTAAAAATGGGATACCGAATCAAAAAATATTGTTATTAATCCTTGGAATCTATTTCATTGTCCCCCCTACAATATCCAGCAACTCATTCGTAATTGCTTGCTGACGACTCTTATTGTACTGCTTTGTCAAATCCTGAATCAGCTCGTTTGCATTGTCCGTAGCCACTTGCATAGCTAGGGTACGTGCAGCATGTTCCGATGCATTAGAGTCGACGGCAGCGGTAAAAATCTTCTGGCTCAATACTGTTGGTATTAAGCTGGCGATCAATTCTTCCGCGTTCGGTTCGATGATATAATCATTGGCAATTTCATGCTCCTCTACCTCCTCCTTATTCATTCTGTCCTCTTCACTTACCACATTCGTCATATCAATGGGGAGATACGTCTCCCGGAGAAGAATCTGTACCCCCATTGACTTGAAGTGATGATAGATTATTTCCACGCGGTCTACTTCTCCTGCCACATACATATCCATTAGTCGGTGAGCCAATTCGGCAGCCTCCTGATACGTCGGTTTGTCGGAGAGCGTCGGAGAAGTCTCCTGCGGTTTGAATCCCATTCGTTTGACCGCTTCTCTTGTTCAACTTCTTCTGATAAGGCAGCATATTCTCAATGGCTCCTTGTGCCTTGTGTAATTTGGCAGAAGCCACCATCTTCATTGCTGAAGTGATTTTTCGGGTACTTTTTACCGAATTTATTCTGGTTTTTACTTCTTTCAGTGAAGCCATTTTTTTAGTGGTTAGTGGTTAATTATTAATAGTTGGTGATAGTGATTAATAATTGGCGGTTAGTGGTTGGTGACAGTAAGCTAATCACTTATCACTAACCAACTAATCACTATTATAAGTACTGTTTCGCCACCATAGCGGCAGTCTCTTCGATAGCTTTAATCACGTTATCGTCGATCACGCCCGTTTTCAGTATGTCCAATACATCCTCCTGGTGGTTCAGTTGCAGAGATTCGATGAAACTGCGTTCAAAGTCCTGCACCTTATCCAATGGGACATCATGTAGAAGTCCGTGCGTACCACAGTAGAGGATAGCAATCTGCTGCTCTACGGGCATCGGGCTGTATTGCGGTTGAATCAATAATTGTCCGTTCTTACGTCCTTTATCAATAGTCAGGGCAGTAATCGGGTCCATGTCGCTGCTGAACTTGGAGAAGGCTTCCAACTCGCGATATTGCGCCTGGTCAATCTTCAATGTTCCGGCCACCTTCTTCATAGCCTTAATCTGCGCGTTACCACCTACACGGGATACGGAGATACCGACGTTGATAGCCGGACGCCCTGACTGATAATCTTGGCAGCACGTTCCAACAGACGGGAGTGCAGATAGAAGATATCACCCGGATAAGCCTCACGACCGGACGGACGACGAAGAATCAGCGAAACCTCACGATAAGCCACCGCCTGTTTGGAAAGGTCATCATAAACCACCAACGCATGACGGCCGGTATCACGGAAATACTCGCCGATGGCAGCACCCGCAAACGGAGCGTAATACTGCAACGCAGCCGGGTCACCAGCCGTGGCAGCTACAACCACCGTGTAGTCCAGTGCTCCGTACTCACGAAGCGTATTAACGATAGAAGCAACGGTAGAACCCTTCTGACCGATAGCTACATAGATACAATATACAGGGTCGCCTGCCAGGAAGTTAGTGCGTTGGTTGATAATCGTATCAATCGCAATGGCAGTCTTTCCTGTCTGGCGGTCACCGATAATCAACTCACGCTGTCCGCGACCGATAGGAATCATGGCGTCCACAGCCTTCAATCCGGTCTGCAACGGCTGGTTCACAGGCTGACGATAGATTACTCCCGGAGCTTTACGTTCCAAAGGCATATCATACAGTTCGCCGCCAATCAATCCTTTGCCGTCGAGCGGTTCGCCCAGCGGGTCGATCACACGTCCCAGCATGCCCTCTCCTACACGGATGGAGGCGATACGTT
>PPYF01660529.1_pt1 | contig 19296 bp, 15 predicted proteins | sample 1559871 | NCBI WGS metagenome assembly PPYF01 (sample SAMN08240021, study PRJNA423297) | Human gut metagenome, whole genome shotgun sequencing project. | reverse complement strand
ACTCCTTTTTTAGTCTACTTTGAGTCTAACCTTGTTAGGCTTTTTTTGTTAAATGTTACGAACTAGCAAATCGCGTAAGTTGAACATTTTAGTGGACAGAAAAACCCATAAAGGTCTTTAACGGTGTCGCTAAACAAAATCCATGAAAGACCTTTATGGGCATCATTATTTTATCATTTTCAGACCTCGTTGTCATTGAAACACTTCATAATGTATCTGTCAAGTTTTCATAGGTAAATATACAGTTTTAGTGGGTTAGTGCCTTAAAAAGTTGTCCCATTGGTCTACTTGTGGCCGTGTTAATCGGAATTATTCCTTGTACTGCTCCAATTGACGGCTTTGTCGGTGCCTTTCTTAGAAACTCTCCAGTTCGAATATGCATTTCCTGTAATAGGCTGGTTTGAGCCACTCGAGGAAGAACTGTTAATTGTTCTAGGATTGTATTTAAACTAGCTTGCAGTTCACCATTCATTCGGGCTTCAATTAAACCAATCATGGCTTTAGCCCCCTGCTTAGTCCATGACTTGCCCTGTTTCTTCATCCGGTAAGTAAAAGCCCGGTGAGAACTTTCGACTGAACCAATTAAATGAATATCCTTAAATCCACGCATTTGTGGTGAGAGGATATACCGCCAATTTCGCTGTAGATACTTTCTTAAACGCATTAGGTCGTCTGCTTGTTTTTCCGTTAGGTTTTGTGATTCATAAGTATCTAAAATTATTGTTAGCTCTGCTTGATCATGATGACGAACGGCTTTAATTGCTCGCATGGCTAATTCGTTGTGCCGGCCTAAAGTATGTTCAATTTTCTGTAAACAATGATAGCGGTCGAGAAAGTATTCACCATGTGCACCTTGAGGAACTAGACTTAATAGCTTAGCTGGTTCGTAACCTGGGCCAGCGTCACTGGCCAAAAAGATCGTTTGACCGGCAAGCTTATAATGGCGGTCTAAATAATCACTTAGTCGTGCTTCAAGCCGTCCTTGGTGCCCAACACTGAGAAAGTCATGCCGATTAATGATTTGATTAGCTACTCGCTCATAAACCCGATAATGGTGCACAAGAGTCAGCTGACCTGCTTCTTTTTTACCTTTAATCATAAAGGCATCACCCTCAATAGTTAAATTTTTAGGCATATGGCGAGGAGTAGCTTGGTGTTCTTTTGCTTGAGTTTGTTTAGCTACCTGATTTCCTAACTCATGCACGGCGTGCATTACCGAATCGGCAGTAATTCCGCTGTCAAATACAAGGTTCAAAATGTCGGCAGTATTGCGCATTGTAGTTGTTTGGGCAATCTTAGCCATCATCATTAAGTAGTGTGGCGATAAACGACGACGTGGTTTAATTTTTAATTGTTGGTCTAAGTAAAATTCACGTTTCTTTGTCCCAGCCTGATAATACCGTCGTTGAAAAGTCACCGGGCCAAAGATAAAATTAAGCGTCCGTGGCTGTTTATTAATTACTTGATAGTTCGCTGGAGCTTGGGACTTTAAGCTTCGATCTAAGCTTTCCAAAAAGTTTTGCATGATTACTTGTCCTAACTCCAATACCCCTTTTAAAATAATCTGTTCAGCTTCAAATAAACTGCCTGATTTCACCAAATTCTGCTCGATTTCTGTTAAAATATCCATGAGGAAAGACCTGCCTTTGCTTAGTATTCGACACACTAAAGGCTACTGGTCTTTTCTTTTTTTGTAAATAAATAAATTGGTCTACAAAAAAGATTTCCACGACCAGATGAATTATTCATCCAACCTATGAAAATCTTACACTAACCTTTAGGGCTAGGCGGTTTTCTGCTTTAAAGCATGACTATAATTCCAGACCGTCGTCCTTTTCCTTAGTTGCTTTTGCCCTCTTATTTCGGTTTACTTGCTTCTGCTGTTGTAACTCTTCTTTCCGTTTTGCTGCTAACAACCGCGCTCGTTGTCGCTTCTTCTGATATAGCCGTGCTGCTTCTAATTGCTTATTATGTAGTTCAAGCTGTCGAACGCGTTTCTTTTCGCGGGCAGTTTGAGTGTTCACAACTCTCCATGTTGGAATTTTCTTTGGCTTTTCAAGCAGTTCATCAAGCTGCTCATCACTCATTAAGCTAACATCAAATGACATTAATCCCAATCTCCCTTCTTATAAATTTTCCAATCCATTACTCCACAAATAATTATGCCAAGTGGTGCTACTATCAACTTTTGCCATCCAGGCGTAACAGCTACAACTGCCACCAAGATAACTAATTCAATGCCAAACATAACAAGGAAGGTCATAAAATTTTCTAGCATGGTAGTAATTTGTCTCACTGATTGTTGACTAGCTTTGGCGCTAAGTTTTGCACTTGCACTGGCTTCTTCAGCACTCTCACGTTCTTTGGTAAAGTCTTGGCTCACGGCCGTCTTGATAATTTCATCAACCGATAATCCTGTATCCTTCTTTAGTTGCTGGTAAACGTCATTAGTAACTTCTTCTGTATGGTGAGTAATCCCGTTACGCATAGCCAAGATTAAGTTACGCATCGTTGGTACTAACCGATTATTAACTGCTTGAGTATAATTCTCTAGATATTTACTGGCTTGGTCCAGATCTGCCACTTTTGCAATGCACTCTTGGGTCTTCTGATCCAAGTTCTGTTCGCGTAAGTTAATATCAGCCTCAAGCCCACTAATTTTCTGGTCCATCGCGTCAACACGGCCGACCAGCCCATCTGAATAACCAATGGCTCGGGCATCAGCTACTGCTTTAACCACTTTAGAGCTCTGGTCCTTCAGCTGTTCTTTTAGTGTTTGCTTGCTTTCGTCGAGCTTGTTGCTCAAGCTGTCGACGTTCTTCGACACTCGATTGACGTCGCCTTGCTTTGCTGACTCGTCGATGAGATAGTCTAGCTTTTCCGCGAGATCTCTGTTTCTGCTCTTCAGCCTTGGCGGCCTCACTTCGTTGTCGGTTGAGTTGGTTGAGTCGCTGTTGTCTAGCAGTTCTGATTCGAGCATCTCTTGCCATCGTTTTGATTTTTTCGAATTCTTCATCTTTTGATTGTCGTCGTTCATTAGTATCTTCCTCCACTTCTTTCTGCTTAAAGTAACCTGTTAAATAACTTTTAGTAAACGTTTGGCCCAAACCGCGAGTTGACAAAACTTTACCGTTTTGTTTATCTACTCGTTGATAAAAGTCACGAACTTTGTATGACTTACCATGAACCGTTTGATGGTAAGTCCAGGCGCTTCCCTTCTGGCGTTCAGTCACAGTTATTCCAGAATCATTTAAACGCCGGATAAACTCCTTGAGTGAGCTTACTTCATTCTTCACTTGACTGATTATCTTCTTTAAGCTCTGTTGCCATTCAGAACGGGTCGTTAGGTTTTTAATATCTTGTCTTTCTTGTTGGTTATGTATTGGATTAGTCCAACTACGACCGGCTACTCGTTGGTAGTTTTGAAACATTTCATGGTCGAAGTTGTTTCTTAACTTATGTATGTTGAAACAGTTTGTTGGAATTGTTCGCCCGTTTGGTTTGATGGTATTAAAAACAACATGAGCGTGCAATTTGCCACCTTGCCCATCCGCTTGAATTACGATTACCGATTGGGCATCGGCAAAATGTTGATGGACAAAGTGTTGAACCAGAGCTAATGCTTGCTTGGCTTGTAAGTTGAGGTCTGTAGTGTCAAATTCATCTTCTGAGAAAGAAATAATTAAAGTTTGTGCTTGATACTTTCGTTTGGGGTTATGTGCTTTATTTAGGTTAGCCTTGAATTGCTTTTCCAAATAGGCGCTATTTTGCGTTGCCGAAATATCGCCATTAGGGTTATGCAACAGTTTAATGTTAAATCCCGTACTTGCTAGCACCCGCTGCGACGTCTTTTGGTAACTATGTGGCGGTTCTTGGAACAAATACTGTAGCCTGCCGTAACTACTACGACATGAGTGAGTTTCCAGGACTGACAACGGTGCCACCAGCTTTCTGATTTGACGATCCAGTGTCATTCTTAAGGTTGATGATCTCTTGTTGCAATTCAACCAAAACACAACTATTTTCGACTAGCTGCTTAGCAACCCACCGCCATAAGTCGTCATCGGTTAAATCGTCATCTTCTTGTTCGGCTTGTTGCTTTGCAGCATTCAAAACATGCGCAATCTGGTTAAGATTATTCCCCGATTTCGTAATTGTATACATAATAGCTTGGAGCTGTTGCTGAATATCGGCATATTGATCACGCACAATAGACAACTCTGATGACGATTTAGTGTTCGTCAATCCGTACAGTGCTTGAACTAGTGGTAACCGTCCTTGGTCATTCAGTTGTTGTACTAAGGCCGTTACAGCATCACGGTTGTCGTTATGCCAGTCATTCTTAGCTTTCATTAGCATCTTTTCATCCTGAATCATTTGCCGCATTGCTTTAGAGTTGCCCGCAACGCCAAATTCACGTTTCACTTCTTCAAAGTCCGCAAGTTCATTTTCACTTAATCGGGCTTGAATCAATTTATTCTTTAATGGTTCCATCCATTCTTGACCTCCTCAGTTTGCCTGACGGCAAAAGAAATTTTCAGTCTTCACGTGCTCGTGACAACGACTGACTAAATTCCTCATTTCGTCGGGTTCGTTTGTTTTTTGTATTGGTATAGACCAATTATTCAACTATATTATAATACAAGAACAAACGAACTTGCACGCAATTAAGTTCGTAATATCAAACAAGTTTGTAATACGTAACTAATGCTTGGAGGGGGCCTTGCTAGCTCCCCTTCACCCCGCCGAGCGATCAGATATTACATTCGAAAATGAGTACCTTGAGATTGCATTCAAGGTCATTTCGAGATTTCACATCTGATTTACTTATGTTTTCGTCATAAGTAACAACACCGACCAGCTGTACTTGCCAACTGGACCAACAATTTCTTTTTGAATCACCAAAAAGAAACAAAAAATGACTGCCTAGCTATTTAAAGACAAGGTAGTCACGTTAATAAATACTATTCTAGTAGAAAAATAAAGGAACTAGTCGCAGTAAACATGCTCTAGTTCCTTTTGTGTTACCTAATCATCGAAATAGAATCACAGTAGAAAAACGGTAGACAACTTTACTTAAACCTGTATTTTCTACTAAGATCTAGCCTCTACAAATGCCGTCAAATTAGGATTCCCACTTCATATTGTTCTATTAAATTATTCGTACTCAATTAAAAGGGATCATCTTCTTTCCCTTGACTATCAAGGCTTTATAAGGGTAATGAGTGTCGGTAGTAAATTTGTAGTAGACATTTACGGTTTTACATATTGGTTTCCCACGAATTTTACCAATGAATGGCTAGGGTGATTAATTTCACCCATTGCACCATTTAGCCGATCAGCAACTGTTCGATTTCGTCCACGCCATAATTGAGCATAGTATTTCAACGTGGTCGTCGGCTTAGCATGTCCTAGGCGCTGAGAAACCGCTAGAATATCAATATTATACTGATTAATTAGTAAACTGGCGTGAGAAGCTCGTAATTCCTTAGCTTTAATTCGATGCACACCTGCTAAATCAGCATACCGATTGATGATATTATTCACGCTAGAACGATGCAACGGCCGATCTGTGGGCGAAAGTACATAATGATCATTACCATGTTGTGGTAAATTATCATTCTGGATTTTTCTCCACCATGCTAATAGTTCTACTAAATCTTGTGGAATGTCTATTGTTCGCATCCCACTGGCCGTTTTTGTGTACGGCTTACGCCTTTTATTTGAGTCCTTTGAGTTAGTCAAGGTATGACTAACCGTAATATAAGCCCCATTAAGGTTAATATCCGACCACCATAAAGCTAATGCCTCTGATACTCGCATCCCTGTGAAATAGTAGAGATTAAGCATGACGTAAGACAATGCTCCTTCTACATCCCCTAGATAGCATTTAGACACTACTTTTTTAAACTCATCAAGAGTCCAATAGTTAATCACATGAGGACCTTTTGAGATTGCCCCCGTCGCCCTTTTAAGTCGTGCGGGGTTTTTGGATAAGTAATCTAAATCAACGGCACTATCTAAAATTTGGCGAAAGTAACCATAGACTAGCGAAGCAAAGGATTGGGAATACCCCGTTTCATCAGCTAACAACCAATTCCGAAACTTGAGACAATCACCAGGCATAATATGAGATAGTTTTTTGTCCCCTAAATGTTTAAGTATAGTATCGAAGACTGGTTGGCGAGCGATCCAAGTGCTCTCCTCAACTTCCGTCTTATAAGTAGGCTTAAAAATATTTTCCACAAACTCGCGAAAAGTTGCTCCACTGGGCATCACATTTTCTCCGCGTCGAAATTCATTCTTAATTCGTTCAGCCTCAAGATAGGCTTCACGAGCGGTCTTAAAACGGTTGCCAAGTTGGTCCTGTTGGGACTTCTTCATGATCTTTTTGCCAGTTAGCGGGTCACGCCCCAGATATACAGAATAGTAGAAGTAGGCCTTACGTCCATTCTTGGCAGCTTGCCAATATACCGACTGATACTTAGTCTTTGACATCTTCATCACCCTCATTAAGAGGAAAACCTAAGATGGCTTCTTCTATAATAGCACGTGGTGCAACCTCTAAACGAGGATTTGCCCAAAATGTTTTTCCACGTTGGACCATGACTTGACGAGCATCATGTAGGATTTTCTTCGCTTGATTGGGTCGAAACCCCATTGCTTCCAACTCTTTCTTTGTTACTGTTGCTTTTGACATCATAAGCCACCTCCTTCTTATTAAAAAACTCTGTTTGTGTTACAACCTCTGAACCATTTTTAGCTATAAAAGAACGCTCGTAGTATGCACGCTTATCACTTTCTCTTATGTTATATTGAGCCATTATTTCTGCTTTATTAGCCAGAATTTTAATTGGGGTCACAATACCACGAGACCGCCTATAGATTCTCACTCCTTTTGGATATAGATGAAGTCTAGCTCCCTTCTTCATCCCTTTTGTTGTTTTTAGATTTGATACATAGGCCATTACATATGAGGCCACATTATCAGCCTCCGATAAGCGTTTGGTCGAAGTAAAACCTTTTCTCCATAATTTAGCCATTTGAGAGTTTGGAATCACCAATTGAGATCCATCCGAACTTTTAAGTAAAACGTGGATGTGCCAGCGGCCAGATAATTGAGGCTCAAGGACACTTATATATTCGATTCTCATAATGCATTGACGTAATCGCTGTATAAATACTTTAAAGTCTCGATATACGACTTTAGTGTCTCCTTGATTACGTGCACTAACATTATGTGCATATGTCAAAGTTACCCAGAGCTGATCATCTCCACCTTGATAATTCGCAGCAATCAGTCGCCTCAATTGTTGCATTGTACGTTTGACGCTTGACAAATTATCTACTCGGCTGGAACTGCCAGTATTCATTTTATGAACCTTCATTGTTCTGAGATCTAAATACTTATGCTCAGGTAATACTACAATCGTTCTACGAGTATTAGCATTATTAGCCGAGAATTCAATTGTCGAACCATAAACATAGGCAATAACTTTTTGATTCACCTGAATTTTATTTTCTTGCATACTTCTAATGTGTGACGATAATCAAGTAAAAGCGGTTGCTTGCTGCAACCGCCCTGTGTCGCTTCATGAATGCCTTAAGCATTCCCGCGCGATACAGCATTCATCAGCTTCCAATCAGATTGAGTTTCACCGGCAACCCGCTTCAAATTCGATAAATAAACCGGTTCAAATTTACGCATATCTGGTGCCATGAATCGTCTCGGATTAATATTCATACCTGCCAAGGTGAACAATCCTGTTCCAGGCTTGAAAGTAGTTAATGGTGCCTCTATACCATGGCCAAACAACATTGTTCTCGTTTCGAGAGTTGATGGTCCTAAGATGATATTAAGCTGAGCTTGATTTCTTAACTTAGTAGGCAATGTTTGAGAATCTAGTTGCTGCCCAATAGAAATCAGTATTATACCGGCACTCCTTCCTTTCATAAGCAATTGCGATAATAAACTAACTACACGCTTATTCTCTTTGGTATTAAGTGAGTTAATGAAAGCACTCATTTCATCAAAGACATAAAGCACAGCTGGTAATCTCAGGTCCGTAAAATCCTGGCTTATTGCAGATGTTGCCCATTCTTTAACTTTCATATTTCTAGCGTCCATTAACTTCACCATTCTTTCAAGCGAGCCGATAATTTTATCTTTATCGAAAAAAACTCGTCCCTGTGGTAATGCTTGGTCTAAATTAGTTGACTTCTTTGGATCTGCATAATAGACCTGTATAGAGCTCTTAGCAGCAGTATAGATAATGTAATTGGCCAAGTAGGTTTTTCCAAAACCAGTTTCTGCCATTAAATTCATGTGTGGCTCTTTTGCCAACTGCCAAGTCCAACCTTGCATTAATTGAATGGTATTTTCATTCACAACTGGAACATCAGAATCTTTAGTAATAATCAAACGGTTTTGCGCTTGTGTATCAAAAAGAAAGTAAGTAACTTGAGTTTGCTCAGTATTTATTTCAAAATCGTCTGCAACAATGCTTCTATTCCAACGACTAACTAGCGCGGAACTAATATCATTTCCAAGCTGTACAATATCGTCAGTAGCACCAGGTATTAAATCAATTGTTACAGTCCCATCCGTCAAAGTTTCATTTTTAAAGTTAGCCCGTACAAATACGTCAGGAACTAAAGTAGTTTTCTGTGTGAGATTAGGATTACCTATTTGCTGATCAATAAGTATTTTTTGTATCGTATGCTGTAAAGAAAAAGATTTAACAGCATCAGAAAACGTTTGTCCTTTAGTTGTACTTAAAGTGCGCTTAATCCAATCTCGTTTTGTTAAAAGGTAAATAATTCCTAAACAAGTTGATGCTCCAAATAGAATATGGCTAAAAAGAGTCAACAAATATGCAAAAGAGTGATACAAGCTCAATGGGTCATCTTCATTGTTTAGTTCCCAAGCGATACCCTTTAAAATGACCGATGGAATAAACAACGTCAAGGCTAATTGAGCTTGTCCCCTTCCAGTGGACAAAACAGTTAATAAATCAGGGTTTCGTTTTAAAATAATTGTCTTTCTAGCCATTATTGCGTCCTCCCTTGTTAAATTCAGGAAGAATCATATCTTCCGCACTAATTGATACATTGATAGTTGCAAAAGTTGAATCTTGAGACGAGGTGGCGTAGACAGCATGGACTTGTGGTTTCACGAGCTTGATTCCCATAACCATGGCTTTGATTTCTGGAACTTTATTGCTGTTAATAGTTACTTGAAACACTTCACCCGTGTTAGCACCTTCTACTCTTTCTCCGTTGGAGCGGGTGTACGTAGAGCGATCAGTCGTAATTACCAACGTAGCACGGTACGCACGAACCTCACCATTATCATCTGCAAGAGGGCGAGCCTTCAACAAAGCAAAGTCCATCTTACTAAATACTGAAGTAATTCCATCGTTGGTTAGTGTAACAATATTAAATGACATATTATTCTCCTTATATTGAGTCGATTAGTAGTGCTATTGTGTCTGCTTGATTACTAGTTGATTGTTAAATTTTTTATATTTGTAGTAACAATATACATTTCATTAATTTATTTATAATTTATGTATCAAAAAAGACCAATTCAACAATTATGAATTGATCTTTTACCTTAATATTTTTATGTCTTTTTGTCGTTTTCTGCCTACCAAGCATAATAAACAGAATTTTGGGCACACTACACCCCTGACGACTTATAAAACCTTCCAATAGCATACCTAACGGTACCCACTGGCCTTTAGGAAACTATCCACACACCAACCTTTTAGTATGCCACCGGTGGACTAGATAGCAATCGGTTGTCCTCCGTTAAAACGAATAACACCTGCTACTACATCAGGAGGATGTCTGTGTTTTGTAACAAGCGTTCAACATGTACTCAAAAAAATACATACTGAATTTAAACCGATTTTCACCCGAAAATCCTATTATCTAAAAAATTTAACAATCAATACCTAAATACTATCAGAGAATAATTTATGAGTCAATACATACCTTAGATTCTTATTGATACTCTTCATACGGATTTTTATTACTAATTATTTTCTTTAACTCAATCTCGGCCCACTTACAAGGAGCATAACTTACTTTCTTATCCGGTGCTCCATCTTCTGATTCTGGTTCTGCAAAAAGGTCTAGTTGCTCATAACTATTCTTGACACGACCAGTAGGACCATCCTGATTGATGATCGATTCAAAGGTGTACTCCGTGCGCTGGACCTTGCCTCTTCCCAGATCATGCCACTCACTAAAGATAATTGGTTCACCAGTGGATGTTATTTGCTTTAAAGTATCACCTTGCTGCATATTGGCTTGAATAATTACCTTAGCACTATCTTCAACATGACGGTTAGCTTTTGAATCATACTTTTCTCGCATAATACTTTCATATTCACGATTAAAAGTCGATATCATATTCATAACTAGCATTTCCACGTTATCTTCCATGTATTCAATACCATACAAGGTCGATAAAGCAATTAAGCTATTCATATTAAAAGTGCGTGCAGACTTACTCATTTTCATTGCCACATGGAGCTTACGTTTAAGCAGTTCAACTAAAAACGCCCCTTCACCTGCTGATGGTTCAAGAAAGGTAGCATGCAAATTATTAATCTTAGCAGTAATCTCAGGCTGGTCAAGCATCAGATTAACAATTTTTTTAGGGGTAAAGACTTCTCCTACATCTTTAACGCGGTCGGCTGATTTAATTAATTTTTCCGCCATATTATCTCACCCTATTAATAAGGAATTTTAGTAAGTCTTAAATCCGTACTTACGAATCCATATTTATTTAATATTTCTCTCATTTTGGACATTTTGTTAGTCCAATTTCTGTCTAAAATAACCTGTTTTAATATTGATTCATCCAGTCCTATTTTAATCTTATGTTTATTCTTTAGTACAATATCTTCTTGTGTTTTTCCATCTTTTACCAATCTTAAAATTACAAACCGAATTTCTCTTTCTTCCCATATTTCAGGTCTTTTAAAGCAAAGAGAGAGTAAATACAAGGAATGCATACTATTTTGTAAAATTTCATTCATATCTTTTAGGTCAACATTCATGTTTTTAATACATGCTAAAACAACTTTAACGATAGGTAGAAGATACTGTCTTTGAAATTTTTGATTATAATTTACAACAAGTGGGAAAACAAATGCATCCCCTGACTTCAAATAACCATTAGCAAAATTCAAAGGTGTAAATTCATTTGACACTACATTTTGAATATCTTGATTATCAAACTTCAAAACCGTATCACCATACCTACCCATAGCCATAGAATCGCCATTGCCTGTAAAGCACCATAAATAAGTATCAAAATGTATCATTGTAAACACAAATTGAATTGCAAATTCATGAATTTCATTCTCTGATGCTCCTAATGAATTTAATATACTAACACACAAATCATATGTATGCTTTATTTCTTCTGAATCATTCATTTCACTTATTGATCCAGCTAAAAACGTTTTTGTTTCCAATATTGATTTTAATGAACTACTTGTTGTGTAATGAAATAATTGTGGATATTTATTGGGCTCTGCTAAAAACCTCTTGGCTAGCAATTCCGGCTGAGCATTTTGAAAAAACTCAGATGATTCATCTTGATAAGCAAGTAATGCCTCCTTTCCATCCTCATCCAGCGAGTTCACTGTCTCAAACACCTGATTTCTTGTTACTTCATCCGGAAATTTAGTTGAATTTAAAATTTCGTCTAATGTCATTACTTCATCTCCTGAACCTTAGTTTCGATAAAGTTAATTTCATCCTCTGACAAGCCATACTTACGATAAAGCTGCTGGTCAATCTCTGAAATACTCTTTGACCAATCAATATCAGAATTAGAGGTAAAGTCTTGCACAGGAACTTTTGACCATTTTTCCGGATTATTGTCCTGCGTAATTTTCAAAACTCCTAAAAGTGCTCTAGCAAATTTGCTCTTTACATACTTCATAGCTGCTTTAGCCTCATTAATATTATCAAAAGCACCTATACCTAAAAAGGTTCTAGTATACCCGATTAGGGGTTCCCCGATTAGGGGTTCCCCGATTAGGGGTGTACTTAGCCTTTCTCCAAGAGCTCCACTACCATTAGACTTTGGAAGTAGCACTTTATACTTATACAAATTAGGGTGTGATAAATCCAGAAAGTCCTTATCCACGTATCTGTATACACGTTTATTATCAATTAAACCTAGAATTTTAACATCGTTATTTGACTGCTTTTCTACATGAAAAATATCAAATTTAGAGAAAATATTACTTTCCAGCCGCTTGTCTGTTCTATTTGCTCCAGGAACTCGTGAATTAAGTACATCTAAATTAAATTTATTCTGGTTATAAATAATGTCAGATAGATTACTATTAACTAATGCTGGAGTGACTTTAGATAAAATACTATTTAGCTCGTCAAACATAGTAAAAGTACCAATTGGTCCTATATTTTTACTTTTGTCCCGTAATGTAATAGCAACTCCACCTTTAATATCTGTTCTAGGAAAAATTACTGAACTATCTTGTTGATAAAGGATAACTTTTAAATGCTTATCATTCAGCATTTTTTTGTTCCACCCTTTTGGTGTACTACCCGCATTAAATAAAAATCTACCAGGAGTAATGAGTGTGACTAAAGGTGATAATTCGTAAGATAAGTCCATAAAGGAATCATATATTGCTTCTCCTCTTGTACTAGTTCCCTGAGCTTCTTGCTGATAAGGAGGATTCCCAATTACCACATCAAATTTCAAATTACCAAATACCTCCTTAATCTTATCGGCCTCAGCCTTAACATCCTTTTTAGCATCTTCAACAATGTTATCAACGAATTCAATATTCGTATCATAATCTTGATAACCAGTTAGAGTTCGCTTAGCAATCGCCTTTGCCATTGGTGTCTTTGCTACACAGAAAACATTTTCACGTAGGATCTGTTGCCAGAGCATCCGCTTATTTTCTTCAGAGACATTACCAGCAGTTGCCTGCTTTTGTTTCTCGTACTCTTGATAATAACGGGAAGTGGTGACATATAACGGATAAAGGCCCGTCTTAGAGTTGATTTCTAGCACGTGGGCTTCACGGTTAAAGACTTGATTAGTGTAATTAGTGTGGATCCAATGGGCCGCGTCCACCCCGTCAATCGTCGTATTCTGGTAGTGGTCATCATAGAATGAGTAACCACCAATCGCCTTACCGAGATGCATATTAACGACCCGCCAAGGAGTAAGGACAGTTTCCTTGTCTGGATTGCGGAAAGTGCCAAAGATCATCGCTAACTGCTTTGTCCGCTCAATTGGGTCAATCTTATCTAATGCTTTAACCCGGTTCCGGATAATTTTTCCCGCCTCAATAAAGACATCTTGGTCGTAAAATTTAGAGAATTCCTTGAAAAGCTCCTTAGTAACTCCTTTGGGCATGAATTCTTGCCATGACTGGTCATCGACCTTATCAATAAACTTATTGATATTAACGTCTTCATCCAATTCCACATCCATTCCGTAAATCATCATTGGAATTCGGATAGAAATAGAACGTAAGATTGAAATCATGGTTTTACGTTGCTTCTTAAGCTGCTTCATCTTGTCCATTGCAGCCTGTTGTTCCGGTGTCCGTTCTCTTGGTTTCCGCTTCTGACCCTTTACAGCATCATCGTATTCTTCATCAGTTAATCCCTGACTGTTAACGTCCACCTTTAAGGGCTTCTTCTCTGCCTTGGTGGTTCCAACAATTGCTTTCAGATCATTAAAGGCTTTCAAATCAGTATCTTTTAGCATCAATAATTCATCACTATACAGTGAATCATCATCAAAGCCTGTCCGAACCGCCTTCTCAGCGTAAACCCGTTTAATCTTAGCGAGCATCGTATCTACCTTAAATGGCTTCATCCCATTACCAGTCTCGCCAATAATCGGTAAGAAATTCATTAGTTCTGCCATCTTGTACTTTTGGGCCGTGCTAGTCCGTTTACCAACGCCAGTATTCAGCTGAGTAGAAGCCGCCATGACGGTTAAGGCTCGGTCAGGAGCAAAGTCAAAGATATAACAATCGGTCTTAGTCCCAAATGACTCAGAAGAATATGGAGTCTGGGCCCGAAAAGCGGCTTGCAGATATTGCATGGCACTATTGGTGTTCGATAGGAATAGAACTCCTGTCCAAGGTTTAATCGTGACCCCCGTAGTTAATTTCCGGACGGTTAATGTAATCGTTTTGGTCTTAGCTGGTTCCTTACCAATTGCATCGTTAACGAGGTCGACATCATTTTCAGAAGCAACCCCTTCGTTATCACCATTTTTAACCACGTTGACAATCTTGTATTCCATGCCAAAAACGGGGTGTTCATTCAACATTTTTTCTAAAGCATTAGCTTCCTTTACCCCTGGCATGATCCATAAGGTATGACGTAAACGATCACGAAATTCCTTAGTTGAATATGGGTAGTTAGTATTGCCATTGGGGGTGGTAATATTATCCAAAAACTGCTTAACCTGGTTCCGGTAAACAAATTCGCCATGATCATCCACCTTAAAGAACTCCTTAAAGTTGAAGGATTTCTTATCATCCCCCAGGAACCGCATATCAGTAAACTTATCACCCATTTCAAAGGTAAACATGTTAACCCTCGGCAGTCCCTGGTAAGGATTCTTTTCATCTGGGTGCTCCTTATTCCAGGTATACTTAGCCTTTTGTTCGTTGACGTAGTCCCAGGTATAAACTTGGTCGTCATCATATTGATCAAGAATATTAAAAGGTGTTCCAGAAAGTTCAAGGAGTTTAGTATTTTTACCGACAACTAAGTCAGTAACATTTTGGGCTAGCTCTGTCTGGGTCCCTTCATGTGCTTCATCAATAATTACTAAATCCCATTTGGTATTAAAGATCGCTTCATTTTTATCACCAGCAGAACCACCAGCTCGTTCAGAGCCCCGTAAATCCTGCAAACTAGCAAAGTAAACAAACGGCTTCCCGCTCTTGGCAAGGTAATCAAAGTCTTCACCATCTTTTTTGGACCCATAAAGGTAACCAGCATCAGGCATTCCGATCTTTTTGAAGTCCTCAAACCATCCAGCATCGACAACCGGTCGATGGGTCATTATCAAAACATGGTGGTAACCTTCATTTTTTACTAATTGCAGGGCCGATAATGTTTTGCCAAATCGCATTTTAGCGTTCCAGAGCATTTTGTCATAGCTCTTAAAAGCCTTCTCGGTCTTTTTTACGGCTTCGTTTTGTTCTGGTCGTAAAACTATTTTAAATGGCGCCGGTCTAGTATTAAGATCAAGAGACTTTTTACCCTCCTTAACAGCTTTAATCGCCCGTTTGGCAGTTTCAACATCCGTCTTATACCATTCATTACCCTCGGTGACTTCGGTCTTTTCGATATGAGACCGGTCTAAGACATCGTGAACATCGTAATCCCTAAACCAGGTGTGATCGGTCTTCCGGTAAGCAAGTTCAGCCCACTGAAGTTTATGGGGTACTCCGGCAGTTCGCATATATTCATTAATCCGTCTTTCGGCAACTTTCCGTAAATCCTTGCTATTAGGTGTATTATCAGTTTCGAGGTCATCGGTGGTCGCATCCCCGATTTTTTCCAGACCAATATAAGCCGGCCAATTACCATCCTTATTATCCGCTGTTTGCACATAGATAACCTTCCGACTATCAGTCGTCTTATACAGACTATTACCCTTTGGTTCAATAAAGCCATCAAGGGCAACCCGTTCATCAGTAATCTTGTTAGCAAACCAGGCTAATAAGGTATACAGCTGCTTAAGCCCTGCTAGCCCTTCACTTTTTGTATACTTATGTAAAGTATGGGCAGCACTATTGCCGGTATTCTTCAACTGGTAAAAAATATCAATAATATCCCTATTAGCTAATTGATGACGCTTAATTTCCCGTAAACAGTCATTAAAAGTACTTCTGTCCCTCATGGATACATAATTCAGATCTAAAATCATCCGGGCAACATTTTCAGCTACTTTACGGATGGATTCATATTCGTTGGCAAATTTTCCAATAGTATATAAGTCTTCAGCATCCTTAGCAGTGTCATAAAAATCCTGCGTATCAATATTGTGCTCTAAGAAGGCGAAATTACTAGCCATTTCAATACTCCTCGCTATTGTATATACTCAATTAATTATATAACAGCAACCATTGAGTTTTAAAAGCCAAAAGTCACTAATTGTGGTAGACATCCATCTAAATTCAAGTAAAACAAAAGAGCCTGAAACAAAATTAATTGCTCCAGGCTCCTATTAAAACGGCTTACTACTAACACTCATTGTAGTAGAAATGTAGTAGACAACTTTGTCTAAACCACGATTTTCTGAAAAATTGATCCCCTTCAAATGCCGTCAAATTAGGCTTTCCTCTTCAAGTTATCGTAATAAATTATTCGTACTCGATCGTCGAAGGTGGCTTACTCGTGACATCATAAAGGATGCGGTTAACGTGATCGACTTCGTTTACGATCCGGACAGAGATCTTTTGCAGAACATCCCACGGAATCTTAGCAAAGTCAGCAGTCATCCCATCAATTGAGGTAACGGCACGAATAGCAACCGCGTAGTCGTAAGTCCGACCGTCACCCATAACACCAACTGAACGAATCCCTGGCAAGACAGTGAAGTATTGCCAAATCTTTTCGTCTAAGCCGGCCTTCTTGATTTCTTCACGCAGGATTGCGTCACTTTCACGAACAATTTCAAGCTTTTCAGGAGTAATTTCACCAATTACCCGAATTCCTAAACCAGGACCTGGGAATGGTTGCCGCCAGACTAATTCGTGTGGGATCCCTAACTTTTCACCCAATTCACGGGTTTCATCCTTGAAGAGCTTCCGCAATGGTTCGATCAACTTAAAGCCAAGCTTCTTTGGCAATCCTCCAACATTATGATGGGACTTGATTGTTTGGGCAGTGTCAGTTCCGGATTCGATCACATCGGTGTACAAGGTTCCTTGAGCAAGGAAGTCCGCATCTGGAATCTTCTTCGCTTCTTCATTGAAGACTTCAATGAATTCCTTACCAATAATCTTCCGCTTGGTTTCAGGATCGGTAACTCCCTTTAACTTACCAAGGAAGCGGTCAGAAGCATCTACCTTGATGATGTTAACACCAAGATCTTTATTTAACGCCTTCATGACTTGATCTGCTTCGTTCTTCCGCAGTAATCCGTGATCAACAAAGATACAAGTTAATTGGTCACCAATTGCCTTGTGGATCAAAACAGCAGTAACACTAGAATCAACCCCTCCTGAAAGGCCAAGGATGACTTTCTTATCGCCGACTTCTTGACGAATATGTTCAATCTGAAGATCGATAAAGTCATCCATCGTCCAGTTATCCTTTGCGCCACAAACATCAAAGGCAAATCGCCGTAAAATGTCTAAGCCGTATTCGGAGTTCCGCACTTCAGCGTGGAATTGGATCCCGTAAAACTTCCGCTGATTATCAGCGATTGCGGAAATTGGGCAGTTCTTGCTAGTTGCAACAACTTCAAAGCCTTCTGGTACTTGAGTTACCAAATCACCGTGGCTCATCCAAACGTATTGCTTCTTTGGTAGTCCCTTGAACAAGACTGCGTTATCATCTAAGGCTTCAATGTCAGCCCGACCATATTCGGAATTATCAGCCTTTTCAACCTTACCGCCAAGGTCGTATGACATTAATTGCATCCCATAACAAATTCCTAAAATTGGAATACCTAACTTAAAGATCTCCGGATCAACCTTAAAGGCATCTGGATCATAGACACTGTTGGGACCACCAGAGAAAATAATCCCCTTAGGGTTAATCTGCTTAATCTCATCAGCAGTAATCTTATGCGATAGAAGTTCGGAATAAACTCCAAAGTCACGTAACCGCCGAGTAATCAATTGGTTATATTGACTACCGAAATCAAGCACGATGATCTTATCGAAAGCATCCAAGTTTAATTTTGCCACGTTGCCACTTCCCTTTTCTGAATTTCTTATTTCTTAACAACTAAGTTTACAAGCTAAACGTTTAATGGTCAATGGTCATTATTAGTTCGTTTTTTAACCGCGTTTTAGGTAGATCCGATCAACCACGTGATTAGCGGTTTTATGAAGAATGATGTTGGCCCGATTACGAGTTGGCAAAATATAATCAGTGAGGTTTGGTAAATCAACTGTTTGCCAAACATTCTTCGCCATCTTAAACGCTTCTTCTCGCGGCCCCTGGGAATAGGAATAATAGTAGTTATCCGGATCAGTAAGCGCCGTATCTAACAACATCCCAAACCGTTGCAGGTACCACTTTTCGATCTGCTCAGCATCAGCGTCAACATAAATTGCAGTATCGAAATAGTCACTAACATAAATTTGCTGACTAGATGGCAGCTGAAGGGTATTAATTCCTTCCACGATTAAAATATCTGGTTGCCGAATAACTAACGGCTGGTCTGGCATCACATCATACACTTGATGTGAGTATGTCGGTGCCTTTACTACTGTCTTACCAGCCTCAATATCATTCATAAAACGCAACAGCTTCTCCATATCATACGATTCAGGGAACCCTTTCCGATCCAGAATCCCCCGTCGTTTCAATTCGGCATTTGGATAAAGGAAACCATCCGTGGTCATTAATTCGACCCGTTTATCTGGGAGAAGCTTGTTTAGCAAAATACTTAGCAGACGGGCAATCGTACTCTTGCCAACCGCAACCGATCCCGCAATCCCTATAATATACGGGACCCGTTCACTTTTCTGGTGGAGAAAATTAGCCTTTTGCATCTGCCATTCCAGATGATTTTGAAAGCGCAACTGAAGCAGCTTGATTAGTGGCAAGTAGACATCTTGAACATCCTCAATTGAAATTCGATCATTAAGCGATTTAATCTCATCAAGGTTATCCTGGCTCAAACGAACCGTATCTGTCGGAAAGAAGCTATGCCATTCCTGTCGATCAAATTGCTCATAATTCATCCATTCATTCATAGTTACTGATTCCTTCATTAAATAATGTAAGCGATTAACAATAATCATACCATAGTTTAGGATGACTAGATCAGAAAGTGTGCTTGGTTATACTTATCAACAAATTCAGCAAAGAATGGTAATGATAATTGGACAAAGCCACAACGAGGAACCGTAATCAATTAATAGGCTATAACATACCTGTTTATATTTGCTTATCTTATTTTATATTTGTTTTATATTTGCTTTATATTTGATAATTTCTCTAAATTTCAAGAATAAGTTAGCCACTAAGCTGAAATAAATAGCACTGACCAATTAATTATTGGTTGATGAGAACGTG
>PPYF01385781.1_pt1 | contig 19299 bp, 19 predicted proteins | sample 1559871 | NCBI WGS metagenome assembly PPYF01 (sample SAMN08240021, study PRJNA423297) | Human gut metagenome, whole genome shotgun sequencing project. | reverse complement strand
TCTTCCTTTGTGATGCATAGCTGTCTTCTGTTCATGAAGCATGTACGCTGTTCCACCAGGAACTTACGCTCATTCATCAATGCCTTGAGCCTCTGCATGGTCTTGTCAGGCATTTTATAAGGCTTGACACATTCGGTACCATTATAGCGATAGAGAAAGTCTGCAATCTTGGCAGAGTCAATCTTGTCGCTCTTGTCCTTGGGTCCCATGGGATAATGCTTTACCACATGGGTGGAGAGCATGCAGAACTGATAGTTCCTGGCATTAAGAAACTTCTCCAGTTCCATGGAATAGCTGCCGGTGAACTCCATTCCAAAGAGACAGTTCGAGAGAACCACATGATTCTTCTTGAGCCATGTGCACATTTCGCCAAATCCCTTGCGGGAATTGTTGAATACATCGTGAGAAAAGTCCTTAATTGGGGTTTCTTCACAGAAAATTGATACGTCAATGACATTTTTTGAGATGTCGATGCCGATAAATGATTTATTTTTCATACCTTTGTACCGCATTTTGCAGGAAGGAGCTCTCTATGTCAGGGTAAGCCACATCTTTTAAAAGCTTCCACGGCTAATTCCCTAAACGGCACTTGACCTGGCATTTCAGGCTGGGGAGACTAGATCAGGGAAAGGTCTTTGTCTAAGACAAAATAGTTCACTACCCCCGTCCGGAGTTCCTTCCATTTCAGATGCTCCGGCAAAGGTAGTGAAAAAAACGCAGACAAAAGACTTAGTCGGGAAATAGTTATGCTCTAAGAAGTGCGATAGTTCACTTTTGCTGCATTTTAGTTCTTATATGCATCTGTCTCCACATATGGTGTTCCACGCTTTATCACGGCAAACATACGAAGGACTAGCTTGAACTTGATGGCATTGAGTACGATGCCACCGCATTTTTCCTTTCTCTTGCGTATCCAATAGTCTCTTATTGAAGGATTGTTCCTTATGGCGGAAAGGACAGCTATGGATAAGTCTGCCTTGGCTTCAGAAAAGCCTTTCTTGGAAACACCCGTTTTCTTTCTTACTGAGGTACCAGATTCCTTTTTAAAAGGGGCTATTCCTATGTAACAGGCATATTTGCGAGGATTGCTGATTGCAGTGAAATTTTCCGTCAATACAATGGTTTCCAACGCTATGATGCGACCAATGCCAGGAATGGAGGTCAGCAGATTGTAATTCTTTCTGATGCTTGTATCTTCATTCATGTAGCTGTCAATCTCCTTGTCTATTGCTTTCTGGTTTTCCTGCATGTTCTTCAGCAGGAGTTTCTTGCGTTCAACGGATAAGTCTGTTCTAAAGTGACATACAGTTCACCTTAACACCCGTTAACCAATTCGTTTAAACTTGTTTCCAGGTGCAAAGGTAAAAGAAATTGATATTTTCTAATAATCCATTGTATGCTGAAACTCTATGGTATAAGTTTAGGGCTTTTGCATACGATAATAAAATAGGAGTTTCGACTCAACAGGATTTAATGTACTCCAATTTAGATCCAGAACATAATATACATGAGTGGAAATATTATGATAGATGGCTATCTTGTTGCTGTTTGCGAAATGCAGAGATTATGCATGATTTTGTTCAGCAATTAGAAAATAGCAATTTGAAGAGTTATGATGAACCATCTGTTGTTTTTGAAAGATTCTTCCATTTTGCTTCTGAGTATGAGATATTCAGTTATGATAAGAAAGATAATAAAAACTTGATTATTAACTTTGAATTCTTCAAAGAAGTTGGAAGCATGCTGAAAAACTTTGATAATAAATACTTTATGAGTTTATTCGAAGGCGCATTTGGCAAAGCTAGTTCTGACGGTTCGATAAGCGATAATAGTTAAATGGAAACAATAGCCCAAGTTCTTCGTGTCCTTTTTCTAGAGACCAAGAGTGATGATGTCATAGATTCATGGCTGTCCCAGTTTAGTTGCGGAAAGTATCAGGATTCAGAAATAAATCAGGGAGTCTTCTCACGACAACTGGTAACAATCAGTATGGCTAATACTTTGGACCAAGGAAAAGTAATACATCAAGTTTTAGTAGACAAATTGATGTGTGTAGACAAGGATTGTCAAACGCTGGTCTTTTCAAAGAGACCATCAGTGTTTAATGTACTTTTGCATTATGCCAAAAAGTGCCTTGTTCTTCATAACGATTCACCCATTTGTAGGTATAAGGAATTGTTATCGTGGCATGATATAACTAGGTTATTGGGCGAAGATTTGCTGGTTGCTTCTTTCTTGGCATCTTATGATATAAAAAGAGGTGTTAAACGTAAGGAGTTTGATTGGAAGTCGTATCTGGATCATGATGCTGTTGAACTGAATCACATGTTTTCTCGTGAGATGATGGATATTCATGCACATTTAAAAGGTTCATCTTATAATTTCGAATTGAATTGGATTTATCTGATGAATCATATAAGTGGGTTGGAATCTAAGTTTCGCAAATTCGATAACAACACTTTATTACCAGAGTCCAGGTATACATATCGTAGAATTTCTCGTAGTCTCTATGTGAAAATCATTCTAGCAGCAGCCATCCGTCAATTCTTGTATAAGGTTAGCAATGATTATGATTCTCTGAGCTTTCTTGATATCAAGGATTTGAATGACAATGAGTTGAAAGAGCTTTTGCGTAATATTGATTTGTCCTTCTTGAAAGAAAAAAATCAGGAAGGTAAACTCGTGTTTGATTCGGAGAAAAAGTTGAGGGATAAAATGGAAAGCATTGCATTACATTTCAAGTCAACTAAGCGAACAGCAGAGCTTTTTTTCATGAGGCGGCTTCTGCGCTGTACCTCCTTGGAAGAACTTGCAATGTATATAGAAAAAAGTCAGGGGCATATTGACTTGTTGTCGTATGAAAAAGGCCGAAGGTATCGGTTCCGTGATGGTTATGTTGCCGTTCCTGATTATGCTATCAATGGTGATGAGACGTCTGTTAGGGCTATATTGACAGGCGAGCGTAAGTTAATGTATCAAGTCTTTAATCAAATCTATTCTGGTGAGTTCAATGCCAAGGGGTATTCAACATTATTCTATATATATCTGCTAATAAAGGAAGAGTTTCGTAAAGAATTAGTCCAGATTAATGATACAGTGGGGTTTGAAAATTTCAGTTTATATGAAAACAGAAAAGCAGATTTTATACCATATAATTCCGTTTATGATAGATTGCTTCCTCAGCTGGCTGTAGGTACATTTCTTGACAGATTAGAAGGAGATGAACGATATATGGAGGTACGTATAACTCCTAAGTCTAGTGTCTTGCTAGATGAGCAAGCCATTAAGCAGGCCGATCATTATATTTTAGATTTGGGTCTCAGAAATTTTGAGCATGAAACGGACATTCAAAGACAACAGGCAATAGATTTGGCAAGGCATAAGAAAGATAAGTTCTATTATATCTTTCATTTTATCAAGCTGAAGGATATTCTTTGTAAAGAAGAGTCTTTTTCCTGCATGCAGCCAAGACACGCTAAACTTCGTGAAAGTATTAAGCAACAGGCTATGGCGATTTGGAATTTTCGTAGTTCAGGAAGCTCCATGGTGTATAGACTGGTGGGTATTGATGCTGCCAATTCTGAAATCTTTTGCCGTCCAGAGGTTTTTGCCACAGCATTTCGTTATTTGACTCGTCATAAGATAGAAAGAATAGAATCCGTTCCTCGGCCTCAAGATTTGGGCTTGACCTATCATGTTGGAGAAGATTTCTATGACATAATTGATGGTTTGAGGGCTGTAGATGAAGTTTTGACTTTTCTCTGCTTTCGCAATGGGAGTAGATTGGGGCATGGATTAGTGCTAGGTACAGATGTAACCAAATATTATTCTAGTAGAAATTTTAGAGTGAATGCTACAAAGCAAACTTTATTAGATAATGCTGCTTGGTTGTACGAACAAGGGCAGCGTCTGGGTGCTTCAACGTCAATATTGTCGTATTTACATAAAATTTTCCAGAAGTATTTTAGGGATATCTATAAGAATAAAGTCTGGAAGAGAGGAGAAGATAATGATGTCTCGATTTATACTTATTATCAATCTTGGTTACTGCGAGGTGATTCACCTTATTGTTATGTGATGTGTGAAAATACTAAAGAAGATAAATATGATGTTGTTGTAAATCCTGAATGTCAAGCTTCGATTGCCCCTTGGAATGTAGCTTCGTTAAATAATTTAGAGGAAGTAGTCGAAGCTCGTTCATCTGAAATGGCCAAAGTTCTTTATTTTCGATATCATTATGATTCAGATGTTAAGCGAATTGGCAGTGAAGGAGAAATCTTGCGTATTGAACCAACTTTTCGAAAGGAATTGCTAGAACTGATAGGTAAAGTCCAGTTAGCTATGTTAGGTAAGTTGGAGAAGTATCATATAGCAATAGAATGTAATCCATCGTCTAATTATAAGATTGGAGAAATTCAGCGTTATGATGAACATCCAATAACAAAGTTCTATAACAAAGGCTTATCAACACCTTATCCTTGTCAGCATATTGCCGTTTCTATAAATACAGATGATGCCGGTGTTTTTGGTACTTCCTTGGAAAGAGAATACTCATTGATGGCATTGGCTTTGGAAAAGCATGAGGACGAGAATAATTATAATTCGCCAAGAGCTATAATGGACTGGTTGGAAAATATTCGTCAAATGACGCTTGAACAAAAGTTTCATAAATCACAGAAAAAAGAAATCTGTGGTATGAATGACAATACTATAAATGAACCTATGGGCTTCTTTGAAAGTATAGATGAGTATTAGAATTATGGAAATAACAAAGGAGAATATTTTAAAGGATTTGTTAATGACTCCCAGTCCTTCTGGTAGTGAGCAACCAATCATCAAGAAGATGGCTATGTTTCTCAAAGATTACATAGATGAACTGACGATAGACAACTATGGTAACTTAATCGCTTTAAAGTATGGTGCCAATAGCAACAAAAAGTTGATGCTGGCAGCTCATGCAGATGAGGTGGGCATGATGGTTACCCATATAGATAACAATGGATTCCTGTCTTTTCAAGAGATAGGGGGCATTGATACCAATCTCCTCCCAGGACAAAGAGTGGAGATTCATAATCATCAAGGAGTTGTTACGGGCATTATCGGCAAGAAACCTATTCATCTTCAGGATAGGGATGCCAAGGCGAAAGACTATGATGCCGAAGACTTGTGGATAGATATAGCTGCTAAAGATAAAGAGGAAGCCGAGAGTAAGGTTGAAGTAGGTGATTACATTACCTATCAGACGCAACCTGTCGTTTTGCAGCATGATGTTTGGACTTCCAAGGCTCTTGACGACAAAGTGGGATTGCTCACTTTGGTAGAGGTCGCTAAAGCACTTGATGGTAAGCAGCCTGCTATGGATGTTTATTTCGTAGCTTCTGTGCAGGAAGAGTTGGGAGCTCGTGGCATAAGAACTGCAGCGCTAGGTATCAATCCTGATTATGGTATAGCTATAGATGTTACTCATGCTACTGATTATCCTACCTGCTCTCCTCAAAAAAGTGGGGAAATCAAAGTGGGGAATGGTATAGTTATAGCAAAGGGACCCAATATAAACAAAACTATAGGGCGAAAGCTCATAGATTTGGCAAAACAGCAGAACATCAAGTACCAGATAGAGCCCATTGCTCGTCCTACAGGAACTGATGCCAATTTTATGCAAGTTTCAGGTACCGGTGTAAAGACGGCATTACTGAGTATCCCATGTCGATATATGCATTCGCCAAATGAAATCGTATCTTTGGTAGACGTCAATGAGGGGGTAAGGTTACTTACCTATTTCTGTGACGTTGAATTAGATAAATAGTAACAATATTGTTTAACATTTTAAAGATTTAAGAAATGAAGACAAAGAAAATTTCTTTTTCATGGGAAGAGAAAAGTTCTTTCGACACAGAGCGTGTAGGAGCAATGTATTGCTTCAAGCGTTGTGATGTAAATCAGAACTAAAACTCCCAAAGGGAAGCTCTGGTGGCATGCGCCAGAGTCTCCCTCTTCATTTTTCGATACTTTATGAGTAGAAAAAGTGGAAGCTATCAAGCTGATGATGTTCTTTGCTTTTCTGATAGCATAGAGTTGATTCCTTATGAGGATAAGACTTTAGCGTTATCAGTTAATACAGGCAATTGGATAGTCTTGTATAATGATAGCCAACTAAGATATTTTAGACGATTGCTTTCTGGAACTACGATAGGAGAGGTGTATGAGGAGGCGCAGCGGGAAGATGCTTTGCCCGACCTCATGAGGGTACTCTCCTCCATTTATGCTAGAATTTTTGGACAAGTAGGGCATTTGCCAGTGGCAACAGTAGTCAATGCCTCCAAGTATTTGAATGTGTACCTCACCAATGCTTGTAATTTGCATTGTGTTCATTGCTTTATGAATGCAGGAACCAAGTTGGAATATGAACTGAATGCAGAAAAGTGGAAGGCTGTTTTACAAGATTTTGCTCAGGCAAGCGGTCAGTTCGTTACGTTTACGGGTGGTGAACCTACCATGTATGATGGATTTGAGGAGGTAGTTACCTTTGCTCATCAGCTAGGGTTGAAAGTTACGGTTCTCTCCAATGGATTGCTTTGGACAGAAGAGCAAATCCTTCGAATAAAACCCTATATAGACGAGATTCAGTTCAGCATAGATGGCGTAACCGAACAGGATAATGCCAAGGTTCGTGGCAAGAATCATTTCCAGAAGGTAGTGGACACGGTGTGTCGTTTTGCCATGACTGATGTGCGAACCTCAGTGGCAACGACATTCACATGGGAAAATCTCAGCACTGCCGATGCTTATAGGCAATTTGTAGATAGCATCAAGAAGCGAGTTGGAGATAGGGTATTCTTCAAACTAACCAAGAAAATCCTTCCAGGAAGAGGTAAGGCTTTTTCCGAAGAAGAGAACAGACGTTATTATGAGCAAATTGATGCCATCGAGCGATATGTGGATTCCACTGCCGGCTATGCCAACTTCATAGAAGGACATGAACCCAATGTAATGATACGCAATTGTGGTTTCGGAGGTCTTTCCATCTCATCCAATGGCAATGTCTATTTCTGCAATCGCATCCATGAGGTAGATTGTTTTGGCAATGTGAATAGAGACGGTTTCCTGGATGTCCTTGCAAAAGGTAAACAAGTACTGAATGATACGGCAGTTGAGAATATAACGCCTTGTCAGGATTGCAGCTTGCGCTATATTTGCGGTGGAGATTGTCGTATAGACAATTTCAACTTTAAGGGGCATCTTAAAAGTTGGAATAAAGAGTATGTACAGACTCGTTGTACGGATGAGTTCAAGGAACGTTTGATCAAGAAAATGGTAGATAGTTTTACCTTTTATTATAATGTATGATACCCCAATATCGCTGTGTTTGTATTTACGAGACTTATAAGTCTCCTGCTCACATAGAGCTGAGAATAGAGGTATGCCAAGGTGCCAATACCAAATCCTTGTCCCCATTTATAAGAAAGGTGGATATGGAAGAGTTGTGGTATGCTTGTGTGCCAGAGTCTCGATGCCTGCTTCCCTTGCTCAATCAGATGGGACTGATCAAGCAACCTTTTCGCATATCAGGATTAGCATTGTCAGATACGATAGTGCAATCCTTTTTGCGCAAGAATCCTTGGAGTGGCACTCAGGTGAATGGCAAGGGCAGCGTGAAGAAAACAGCCCCAATTCTGCTAGCATCGCGTTTGCAAAATCTTTCAAAAGGGCTGATTCTGAATGGGGAACTGTACATTACTAACATTGCAAATTGGAACAAAAACATCAAGGTGCGTCTGGTATATCAAGATGCCTTGGTTTCATTCTATCCAAGATACAGTAAATGTCCCTATCTTACGTCAACAGGTACACTCATGCTACGAGATTCTGATGCAGAGAAGAAACTCTTGTCAGATTTGGGAGCGAATTTGAATCTTGATTTGGGCGAAGTAACATTTCCCGAATATGACATAGATAGATTAGCCTTGTTGGCAGAGAAAGGTTGGAAGGTGTTGGTGTCACAAAGCAAGGGTCCAGCTTCGCAAGTATACCTTAAGCATCATCCATCAGGCATTAATTGGTTTACGAGCGATTCTAATTCTTCTGCTGACAACACCATTATAGAGCAGATGCTCAATAACTATCTACAAGGTAGAAACTATATTGATAGTAAGGGTAAGCTAAGTTTGTTTCGAGCAAAGGACATTACTCAAATAGAAACCGAGCTGTTGTCAGAAAGTTTACCTTCCTTCAATATAAAACAACTATATGTTGTTCAACATTCATTGACAGAAACAGAGAAAGCTGACATACTAGCCTCTGTCTCCTCTGGGGTAAAAGCTCAATTGCGTTCCTATCAGCAGGCTGGAGTGCTTTGGCTGTCAGAAATGCGCAAAAAACACCATGGTTGTCTCTTGGCGGATGAGATGGGTTTGGGAAAGACACTTCAAGTATTAGCGTACCTATATAGTCTTGGTTATCAAGCAGGCAAGCCTCATTTGGTTATTGCTCCAACATCGTTGGTCTACAATTGGCAAAATGAGATAGCTAAGTTCATACCTTCATGGCAGGAAGAGGTAGCCATCCAACTTCATCAACCTGATGCCGATAAGAGGCTGCTCATCGTGTCTTATGATATCCTTCGGTTGAATATCGAAGCTTTTCAACGGATAGAATATTCCACCATCGTCATAGATGAGGCTCAAATCATCAAAAATCGTTATACTAAGAAATATAAGGCAATTAAAACATTAAAGGCTCAGCATCTTGTTATTCTCACGGGTACACCTATAGAAAATAGTATCGACGACATCTGGTCGCATTTTATGCTCTTGATGCCAGAGATGAAGACGCTTTATGCTCTGCTGAGTAAGCAATGCCAATCAAAAAGAGATGAAGCATTCTTAGAGATGTCTCGTAAGTTCTTAAAACCTTTCATTCTAAGACGAACGAAGCAAGAGGTACTGAAAGACTTACCAGAATTGATAGAAAAAACAATTTATATAGAAATGTCAAATACAGAACGTCATCTTTATGGTAATGTTCATAAGATGGTGCTTCAAGCTTTGACCAGTGGTGTAAGTAGTAGAATAGAGAGCATAGCTTTGGAAGGCTTGCTGAGATTACGCCAAGCATGCGTGTCTCCCAAGTTGCTTCCTAATTCAATATATAAAGGTATAAATACGTTGATTTCATCAAAACTCCAGACGGCTCTCGACTATATTGAGATGTTTTGTCTCAAGGAAGAGAAGGTCTTGGTCTTTTCTCAGTTTGTGGGAGCTTTGGAGGAGATGGAGCACATTCTTGCCGAAAGAAAGATACGTTATGAGAAAATCTATGGAGATACCCGAGACAGAGTATCACCCATAGGGCGATTTCAAAAAGATAAAGACATCACCGTATTTTTAATCAGCTTAAAGGCAGGTGGTGTCGGCTTGAACCTTACGGCAGCCAGCAATGTCATTCTCTTGGATGACTGGTGGAATCCTGCTGTGGAAGATCAGGCGTTTGCCCGTGCTCATCGCATCGGTCAGAAGCGGAATGTGATGGTGTTTCGCCTCATTTGTAAGGATACGGTAGAAGAGAAGGTCTTGCAACTTCAAGAAAAGAAGCGTCAGACGATAGATGTTTTTAATTCTGCTAGTGGCAAGTTGAGTATGGATGAGTTACAGAACTTATTGAAATAAAAATATAATATGGAAACATTTAAATCAATAATAGATAAAATATCTGAAGGATTGAATTTCTTTGATTTCTCCTTCTTTGTATCAGGTTTTGTCACCTATGTTACGCTGTTGTATTTCTTTGGCGAGATGTTTTGCAAAACCATAGAGTATACAACTGTAACAGGTGTTTTAGCATCTATCGTTCTTTCCTATATATGTGGAATCATTTCGTTTTCGATGGGAAAGTGGATACGCACAAAAATTCAGTGGTTGTTTCATTGGAAATGGTTGGGAGATTGGAGAGATAGGGATTTTGACGAAATCTTTAAGGAATCACAAGAGAATTTTATAGCATTTTCTGGTTTATGTGAGGAATTCGGAGCTACATTAAATACTCCAGTCCTCTACAATGATGCTGGCAATGTGATGAATTTTAGTAAATTTTCTTATTCCGCGATGTGGATAGAAATTAGAAAGCTTGATGAAAAAGGAGTTTACTATCGTCCATTGTATCGTCAATGGGTGATGCAGGCCATTTGTGAAGGACTTGCATTTTCTTTCTTGTTGATTTTTGTGTTATCAATCTTTGTGCTGTTTTTTGTAGAAGTTTGGGTATATTTGTATGTGTGTAGTTTAATTTTGGCTTTTATCGCATTTTGTGCAAGTTGTTATGAAGGCCGTCGTTATGCAGAGAATCAAATCAAGGAAGTGATAATTAGCTACTATTGTTTAAAGAATCAAAATCAATGAAGAATATCATAGCTATCATATGGGATTTTGACAAAACTCTTATCGATGGGTATATGCAGGATCCGATTTTTAAAGACTATAATGTCAATCCCCATGAGTTTTGGACTGAGGTAAATGCTTTGCCTAAGAAATATAAGGAGGAGCAGCATGTGAAGGTGAATCCTGATACCATTTATCTCAATCAGTTTATCAGATATGCCCAGTCTGGAAAGTTTGAAGGATTGAACAATGCCAAGCTAAAGAGTTATGGCGAACGTCAGAACTTTTATGCTGGAATTCCTGCGATATTCAAACATACGAAGGAGATGTTGAAAAATGACCCTGTATGTGAGGAGTATAATATTAAGGTAGAGCATTACATTGTGAGTACAGGTTTTGCTGAGGTGATTCGAGGCACGGAGTTGATGAATTATGTGGAGAATATTTGGGGATGTGAATTAATCGAAGATGAAGAGCATAAGATTATCAATGAGATTGGTTTTACCATGGATAACTCCACTAAGACAAAAGCAATCTTTGAGATTAACAAGGGTGTAAACAAGGAGAAGGATATTACTGTAAATTCTAAGCTTCCAGATGAGTTGCGCCGTGTTGATTTCCACAATATGATATATATAGCAGATGGCCCTAGCGATATTCCTGCTTTCTCTGTAGTAAAAGGAAGGGGTAGAGCAACATTTGCCATTTATCCTAAAGGAGATGAAAGGGCTTTTGCCCAAGTAGAGAAACTTCGTGAAGATGACCGAATTGACATGTTTGCTGAGGCTGACTATAGTGAAGGAACTACAGCCTATATGTGGATATGCAATAAGGTCAGAGAGTTTGCGGAGAACATCAAGAAGCAAGAACAAAGTAAACGTAGTGGAAATTATTCAATTCCGACACATTTAGTATAAAAAGAGTGAGCATGAATATAATGAACTTTTCCGAGCCATAGGCAAGGAAGCATTCGCCAATATGATAAAGGCTAACATACGAAGTCGTGTCCCTGAGCCTTATGCAAGTATGTATTGCCATCAGTTTGATAATTTCAAGAACGTTGCAGATTTCTTTGAATTTGCAGCTAGGTTGATGAGGAGACAATAACGATATTAGTATTCATTTAAATATAAACAATTATGGGAAGTACTGGAACTGGTAATTTTAGTGATTACAAAAATTTTCCAAGAGCAATAAAAGGCATTACTGGAGCAGACGATTCTGAAGACAAGTGCGCTCTTGCGTTTTCAACTCTTATTGAAGATGTTGATGCTTGTGAGTATTACTGTAAAAAGGGGATGCTCCCAGCTGTTGGTACAGAAGTCTATGTTGACTTCAAGGTCAGATTGGTAGTGAAAAGCAATGATGGGCTCATTATTGGTTATTTACCAACGAAATACAATTACTTGCGCAACTGTATTGTGAAAGGCTTCACTTATACTGGCGTTGTTTCCAATGTTAGTACGACTCCTATCAATACAGTTATAGTTGATATCACTCCAAGTGCAGTATGAGTAAGTTCTGTATACTAGGCTATATCTTTAATGATGTAACATTAAAGTCTGCAGTAACACCTCTGATAAAGATGAGATTAGGGGGAATAGTACATGCTGCCAGAGGTATGTATGCAGTTGGCGAAGAATATAGCGTTGCATATTTTGCTCCTTCTTATTTAGATAGTCATATAGAGCATTATCTGAAAGAGATAGGATGTACAGAGGTTATAAAACTGGGGAATGTAACAAATTCACCCAATACGGTCTTGATTCAGGAGGTCCAGGAGGTTGGTGACCAAGGTTATAACTTTTTGTTGAATGAAAACGTAGAGGTAGTTTACGATGATTCACAATTAGCTAAGCTTGACAAGTTTGAAAAGATCTTGTTGTTCGCTGGTGATTTCGATATGTCTATGGTAATGAGACATAATACACATGCTCAATACTACCTGGATGTAACGAATGATGTAAAGCATATAGCCGACTTGGGAGAGACTCATTTTCGAACCCTTTTTCTCTCAACTTCTTCTACTTTGTTCAAGAATGACTATTCCGATATCGATTCATTGGTAAATGACTGTCAGAATAGTTGTGAGCAATTTGTATTGAAAGAAAATAGAGGTGGTAGTAGAGCTTATGATTATGCTTTGAAGAAGATAGTTTCAACACCATCTATGACAGTTCCCGTCGTGCATTCTGTAGGAGTTGGAGATGTCTTTGATACGATTGTCGCAATATATGACCAACGCTCACCCTTTGAGCACAACCTGCTCAACGCTTCTTATATAGCTGCGGAATATGCACAGACTACTTTCATAGATGAATTTAAGGCTATGGCTCTACATTACCTGAACTTACCGATAGAAGATAAGCAAAAGCATAATGGAGTTTTGTTGCCATGGGATGTCAGAAAGGGAATCAATATCTATATTGCTGCTCCAGATTTTGACTTTGTTGATACTAAACCAATAGACTTTATATGTCAGGCTTTAGAATATCATAATTTTACACCCCGAAGACCCATTAAGGAAAATGGTCAAATGTCGAAAGAAGCTGGCAAGGCAGAGAGGCAGAAACTGTTTCAATCAGACATGGCATTGATAGATTCTTGCCAGATGATGCTTGCTGTTCTTTTGTATAATGATCCTGGAACATTGATTGAGATTGGGGTTGCAGCAGAAAAAGGAATGCCGGTGTTAGTATATGATCCTTACTCTATTGCAGAAAATTGTATGCTGACGGAAATTCCGAATGTAGTGTCTACATCTGCAGACCAAATAATTTCAGAACTATTTAAATATGCTTCAAAATTATGAAAACAGAACTAACTAAGGGAGTTGTCTTGGTATCAGGGGGATTGGATTCAACAACTTTGATGTATCAGTTTGTTGCTCAGAATGTGGAGTTTGTTCCACTTTTCATCAACTATGGCCAGCATTGCGCCAGTAAAGAGTTTGATACGCTTTTAAAAGTTATTCCAGAACAATACAAAGACAAAATAGAAACAATAGATATATCTTCAATCTTCAAGTATTCAAAGTCCAAATTCATTCGTCCTGTTGATTTGTGGAAAGATGATATAAAGGCAGAAGATTTATATATACCTTATCGTAATGTGCTGTTGATGACAGTTGCAGCCTCTTTTGCCCAAACTCTGGGATTAAACAAGGTATATGCAGCTTTCATTAATAGTAATCATGCAAAAGAAATAGATTGTTCTTCAGCATTCTTTGATAAGCTGGAAGGACTATTGTCTGAGTATGGATCTGTTAAGATAGAGATGCCTTTCCGAAACCTCTCAAAATATGAAGTTGCGAAATTAGGTATAGAGCTAAAGGCACCTATTGGGACAACTTTTTCATGTCAGGCTTCTCCGGATATTCCTTGCGGGGCATGTCCTAATTGTGTGGATAGATTAAATGCATTAAAGGAACTTAGTTTAGAGTCTATAAACCATGGATAAACCTTTAGCCATTAAGGTTCGTAACCTTATCACATATATAGGTAATGCACGAGGTTTCCAACTGATTGCAGCTCCAGATTGCCCCTATAGAAATCATATAGGTGCATTGCTTACGGATGTCGTGTTACAAGCTGGTTTAAACTATCAGCATGTTGTAGCCCCGAGGGTCTATAAGGTGTTAAACGAATATCCTGTAGCCTATACCATAAACAGATTTTCAGCTGTATTACAAAAGTATTCTATAGAAACAGTCCTCGATTGGCATGATTGTGAAAAGCAAATTAGGATGATTCGAATCTTAGAGTTTTGTAAGGCTCAGGGCATTCAAGATACTTATCAATTAAAGCTTTATCTGGTAAATAGCAAATCAAATTCCGATAAGTTCAAGAGCATTAGGGGTATTGGAGATAAAACTTATGATTATTTGTTGAAACTTCTGGGTGTAGAAAGTGTTGCAGTCGATAGGCATGTATATAAATTCGTGTCGGATGCAGGAATCATTTATAAAAATTATAAGGAAGCTAAACAGATAGTTGAATATGCCGCAGATATGATGCAAATATCAAGAAGAGCTTTGGACTATAGTATCTGGTTGTATATGTCCAATAAAAAACGAGGGGTTCAATTTGAATTATGTTTTGATTAGTATTCCCATTTCTGACAATAGAGTTCTATCATTTGCTGTAGGTTGTAGATGATACAATTTGGGAGAATGATAGAAATAAGTTTTTTTATCAATTGAAAAGAATAAATAAGTGTCATTTCAAAAATCAGATAATAATAAGCTAATTGAGAAGATATATAGCTTCTTTGCTGTTGAATGCTTGTTATGATGATGAATCTCGATATATTCGCTATATGAGAAATTTCAACGATACACAAATCATAATCATGGCCGGCGGCGTAGGCAGCCGCTTCTGGCCAATGTCAACCCCCGATTACCCAAAGCAGTTCATAGATGTGATGGGAGTCGGCCGTTCCCTCATACAATTAACAGTAGATAGATTGAAGCCAATCTGTCCTGTCGAGAACATGTGGGTAGTGACAAACGAGAAATATATCAGCATTGTCAAGGAGCAAATCCCTGACATACCAGTAGATAACATATTATCAGAGCCGGAGGCTCGCAATACCGCTCCATGTATTGCTTATGCCTGCTGGAAGATTCAGAAGAAGCATCCTGATGCCAACATCGTGGTGACACCATCCGATGCCCTGGTCATCAACACCTCGGAGTATCAGCGAGTGCTCAGCAAGGCATTGAGCTATACATCCGATAAGAACGCCATCGTTACCATCGGTATTAAGCCAAGCCGCCCGGAAACAGGCTATGGCTATATAGCCTCAGCAGAGCCAACATCCGTAGATGAAATCTACAAGGTTGAGGCTTTCAAGGAAAAGCCAAACCTGGAGACAGCCGAGCAATACATTGCCGCTGGCAATTACTATTGGAATGCCGGAATCTTCGTATGGAACATCGATACCATCAGCAAAGCAATCCGCACCTTCCAGCCTCAGCTTGCCAGTATCATGGACGAGATGGCACCTTCTTTCTATACCGAACAGGAGAAAGAGGTGGTCGGCAAACTCTTCCCAACCTGCGAGAAGATAAGCATTGACTATGCGGTAATGGAGAAGTCGAAGGAAATCTATACCTTGCCAGCCGAGTTTGGTTGGAGCGACTTAGGCAGCTGGGGCAGTCTCCGAACCTTGCTTCCACAGGATGAGGCTGGCAATGCCAAGGTAGGCAAGGACATCCGTTTGTATGAATGCAAGAACTGGTGGCTACTTCTTCGAGAGCTTCAGCGAGCGAGAGTTTGAAGAAAAGGTTGCCCCAATCCTGGGACACAGTGTTCACTTCTGCCAAGACAATGAGTCTATGAGTAGCTATGGTGTGATGCGAGGCTTGCATTTCCAGCGTCCACCATATACCCAAAGCAAGCTGGTACGCTGCGTAAAAGGTAGAGTCCTCGATGTGGCAGTAGATATCCGCAAAGGCTCACCAACCTATGGCAAACATGTGGCAGTAGAACTGACAGAAGACAATCATGTCCAGTTCTTCATTCCAAAGGGCTTTGCCCATGGCTTCGCAGTTCTCTCAGAAACAGCCGTCTTCCAATACAAGTGTGATAACTTCTATCATCCAGAAGCCGATGGTGGTATCAGCATCCTTGACGACACCTTAGGCATAGATTGGAAGATTCCAACCGATCATGTCAATCTCTCCGAAAAAGATACGAAGCATGCAATGCTGAAGGATTTCGACTCACCATTCGATATCAATGTGGATTTATACAAATAATACTTCTGGCGGATTTTTTTAGCTCATTTGATGTCTATGCTTTTAATGGATTATCAAGATATAGATGATGCAATATCAGAATAATATAAATTTTAAAATTAACCAATATAATGAAAGTATATTATTTAAATAGAGAACGATTCTCGAAAGGTGATACTAAGATTGCTTTTGAATTCGCAAAAAAGTTAATTCTAAAGAATCCTAATTTGAAGATTCTAACATTCTTAGTTTATCAACAAAGACAATATGAGTCTTTTTTGTCAGAAATGGGTTTTACAAAACAGCATTATAAAAATCATGGGTTTGTTGCCAAAAACGGAGTTCGCATTCAAATACATACAATAAAAACATATAATCCTGATTATCAATTTGTAGGTTCCCCTCAACACGAAGTATTAATAGCAGTGGGTGTTCCTCCAAAAGAGTTAGAAAAATATGAGGATAAATCTGATATTTATGCGTGTATTGTGATACCTTGGCTCTTGGATGAAAATGTAAGTTTTTTGAATCTCCATGAGGCAATAAATATAGAAACAAACGAGTCGGTAGCGACTAATTATAACATAGACCAGAGAGTGGTTAATGCGATTAATTGGTTGAAAGCAACTTCTTATCCAAATGAAGGTTATCATCATCCGAATGACGAAAAGAGATTACAAGAAATGTCAAATGCATTGGCTCATTATAGTGTCCCTTTGGATTATGATTCGGTAATTTATTGTGGAATGCATAATGGATTGTCACCTTCTGCATCAAGGCAAACTGCTAATGCTTTTGTTAAAGCTCAACAACGCAAGTTCCCAGTAAAGGGTGAGCAAAATTATCCTTTTTATAAGAGGATGATGGAAACAAAAGAACATTAGTATTTGAATGCTCCGATTTTGGAGGCATTAGGTAACGATCCTGCCAAAAGATTAATGATGCATAATTGTGTGGAAGATGAGCTTGGTTATTCGGCACCTAATAAAGATAAACCTTTTACGGCTTATAAAAATGTCAAGGAATGGAATTCCTGGAGTGATGTACCAATAAACTGGAAAAACAAGATGAGGATTATATTTTCTGATTTTGCAGATAAATTATGAGTTCGGAACAACAGTTTGATAATTTTATAAGGAAGTTGGTCAAATGAATAAATCGTATTTAGAAAAATATATAATGGATGATATTGATAGCAGTATAGGAAAATATTGTTATCATATTCTTCCTTCTGTGAAGCGACATATAAAGGCTCGTGTCCATCAGTATGTCAGGAGTTTGAATGATAAGGATTTTGAGTCACCTTCTTATGTTTCAGAGATGATTAAAAGGAAAAATGAGTTTGTTGCAAAGTTGATGCGTAATGTAGAAAATAGTTATATAACAACTCGTTCTTTCAAAGTAACAGAAGCTAGTTATTGTAAAACCTATCCTTGCAAAAATGATTGATGAGAAAACTGCTTTTGTAAAGGCTGTAGATTTGGCGATTGATACCACCAAGCTGATAATAACATTATCGACAACGATTATTACGTTAAGTGCAACAGTTCTTAAACTGTTTATAAGTAAAATCTGTTTTTGTAGTATGTTGTTTTTAAGCTTGTCTTGGTTATGTTTCCTTGCGTCAATAGTTTTGGGCTTCTTTTATATACTTGGAATCACTGGTCGGTATGCGCTTATAGGACAAGGAAATACAGCTTTGGCTTTTAAACGCCTTGGCATCAATGAAACGGTTAGTAGGCAGAAATTTGGATGGATGTTAGGTTCTTTTGTTTTTGGAATAGTCTTTCTTCTAATATTTGGAGTAAGTATTACCACCATTAATTTGGAAGGAAAGAAGTCTCCAAAGTTCAATAAGGAGCAGAAAGAACAGAAGATGCAAACTCCCAAATCAAATGATAAAACATTTCATTCTTTGTTGCATTAGCAGTTGTCGTCTTCCCCATGCGGTCCCATCCCGCACAACCATGGCGAGGGCTTTGATGCCCCGCCAACCTTATAGCGTAGCGGTTCTGAGCACCAGAGGGCGGTTACATCCTCTCGTTCCTGAGGAAAGAGAGGCTTGGTGAGAAAGGTGGAGCCTTCCTTAAGGGTAAGGAAGGACGGGTAGGTTTTCGAAACTTGTTTTGATTAATAAATAATAATTATATGAAAGGAATAGTATTAGCAGGTGGTAGCGGTACTCGTCTGTATCCTATCACAAAGGGTATCAGCAAGCAGCTGATACCTATCTTCGATAAACCGATGATATATTATCCTATCTCGGTATTGATGTTGGCAGGTATCCGTGAGATACTCATTATTTCAACACCATTCGACTTACCAGGTTTCAAACGCCTTTTAGGCGATGGAAGCCAGTTAGGTGTGAAGTTCGAGTATGCAGAACAGCCATCACCAGATGGCTTAGCCCAAGCCTTCATTATCGGAGAGAAATTTATTGGCGATGATTCCGCTTGCCTCGTATTAGGCGATAATATCTTCTATGGTGCAGGATTGAACCAAATGCTTCATCAGGCAGTAGTAGATGCAGAGCAGAATAACAAAGCTACAGTGTTTGGTTATCGAGTAAGTGATCCAGAACGATATGGCGTGGCAGAGTTTGATGAGCAAGGCAATTGCCTGAGTATCGAAGAGAAGCCTCAGCATCCAAAGAGCAACTATGCTGTGGTAGGCTTATACTTCTATCCTAACAAGGTTGTAGAAGTAGCAAAGCATATCAAACCATCTGCTCGTGGTGAGTTGGAAATCACCACTGTTAACCAGGAGTTCTTGAAGGATAAGGAGCTGAAGGTGCAGACTATGGCAAGAGGGTTCGCCTGGCTTGATACCGGAACCCATGATTCCCTTTCAGAGGCATCTACCTTTATTGAAGTCTTGGAGAAACGCCAAGGTTTGAAGGTGGCTTGTTTGGAAGGAATTGCATACCGCCAAGGTTGGATTACCGCAGAAGAGTTGAGAGAAAATGCTCAGCCAATGTTGAAGAATGACTATGGCAAGTATTTGCTTTCAATCCTTGACGAAGCAAATAGTACATTAAAGAAGAATTTAGAATATTAAAATATAAGATAGGTGAGGGAGAGAATAAGAGCATTTTTTAAGCTACTTTTCGCTCTGTTCTCAAACTCATCTATCTCTCTTTAAGTAAAATATGAACATACTAGTAACAGGTGCTAACGGTCAGCTTGG
>PPYF01029138.1_pt1 | contig 19302 bp, 17 predicted proteins | sample 1559871 | NCBI WGS metagenome assembly PPYF01 (sample SAMN08240021, study PRJNA423297) | Human gut metagenome, whole genome shotgun sequencing project. | reverse complement strand
TTTTCTGCCGGGATATACTCAATAAAGCATTTGCCGCGCTCCGTGCTCCGGTAGAAAACCAAACCTTCTGCAAAGCGCTGCTTAAGCCATTCCTTTTTCATCACGCTCTGCTTGCCGGACATTGCACAGCAGATATGTTCTTTCTCAATATTATCCTTTGTAATTTGGATATAATCCATTTGAAAACCCTTTCATGCTTCATGATTCTACCGTGCCCACAATCTCCGGCTTTACTTCTTTATCCTTTCCGTCTGCATAATTTCCTTTAACTTCTGCTGGTACATTTGCTGCACGGCGGGCTGCTCCCCCAGGCCGCGCAGGGTACGCGCGGGCAAACAGGCAGTCCGGCGCGGCCTGCCGCTTGTGCCGGGTATCTTCAAAAATTTTATTCCACTCGCCGCAAATAGTCAAGGCTTGGGGCGGGGTATCAAAATTCATCGTTTCGCCTCTTAAATTTTTCAAAAACATTTTATTTGTCTGCTCAAATCCGCATTTTCCGCTCGTTATATTCAATAAGCAGGCAAAACGCCTGCCGATATGTGTGATAAAAAGGAGGTAGCACCGTGCTGTTTACCATGTTTGTATTGTTTTTGTTTGGCTGGCTGTTTTTTCATTCCATCGGGCTGGCACTGCACCTGACCTGGTGCGCAGCCAAAGTGATTGCCGCGCTGCTGTTTGCGGTAGCGCTGCCGGTGTTGCTGGTCTGCCTGTTTGTGGCGGGCGGCCTATTGCTGCTGGTCCCGCTGGGGCTGATCGGCGCTGCTTTCGGCATTTTGAAATTCTGCGCTTAACCTGTTATCTCTCCTCTTAGCTGTCCTCAACAGGGCAGCTATAATTTTTATAACGCGATGTCTTATCTATGAAAACAAAAAAGCTTTGGACGCAGGCTTGTGCGGAGCAAACTGTCCAGGGTGTATACAAAAGATGCATATTTGCTGGTTCGAGCGCGAAAAGCCCGTTTGCCATTCTTTCGCTCATTGCTCTAAACGCTAAAGCTTTTTTACTCTCTCCGGCAAAGCCGGAGGTTTTTAGTGATGCTAAAGCTTATAACAAAAATATCCGCCGTAAAATCTTTCGATTCTACGGCGGATATGGCGCAGATGGTGGGAGTCGAACCCACGCGACAGTCTCCTGTCCTAAAGCATTTCGAGTGCTCCCTCTTACGACCACTTGAGTACATCTGCCTATTTAATTTTGTTGCAGGGAACTTCCCGCAGAGCGTGATTTCGAGTCAATCTCGTTACGACCGCTTCGATACGTCTGCTTATTTAGTTTTTATCGCACCGCCTCACACAGCGCTTGGAAAAATGCGAGATTTCGATGCAAGATAACGATGAAAGGTTGGGTACGCGACACCCGATAAAGCCCGCCGTTATGGGATTTCCTGCGGACAAGGTGACCTGCCGGATGCAAACTTTCGAGTGCTCCCTCTTACGACCTCTTGGGGAATGCTCCATGTTCTGGGTTGCTGCCGGATACTAAATTAGTATAGCAAAAATGCCGTCCCGCGTCAAGATGCGGGGCGGCATAATTCCTGTATACTGGGGGATATCTCATGTGCATCAGAACAAATGCTGTTTCTGCACCGGGCCGGGGGCAAAGGGGGTATCCTCGTGGTGGCGCACCACGGTCACCTCGCGGGTCTTTTCCTCCACATGGCCGTTGGCTTTGGGCACACTGTAAAAGCTGCGGGTAATGTTATAATAGCCGCGCATGTGCTGCACCAGGTATTCGGCCACAGCGGGCAGGCAGTCGGTATCCTCAATGTTTTCATAGTTATAGTCTGCGTACAAAAATGCCGTGTGCTCCCCCTTGCAGACCAGCGTGATTCCCTCTTCGTCCAGATGCAGTTCATCCACAGCGCACTGCTTCAGGCCGCTCAGGCCGCTTTCGCTGGCAAGTTGGGCGGCACGGCGGCGCATAGCCAATGGAACGGACTGCGGGTCCAGCGCTTCGTTGCCGCGCTGGCCGATCTCCAGCAGGATGTCCCGCATCATGCGGCTTTCCAGCAGCGGGCGGATCTTCTCCTTCGCGCGGGCTTCCTCGGTTTTTGCCTGAATTTTTTGCAGCAGTCCCATTCTTTTTCCTCACTAAACACATATCATTGCCCCGCGCACATCCGCATCGGCATCAGGGGCATCTTACTTTTTCATCGTGTAACTAATATTATATTATAGCATACCTTTTCATCCTGTGCCAGCGCGGAAGATAACTTTTACACCAAATTCATTCCGGTAAATCTTTTTAGCTGTGTGCTTTTTTGTATTCAGCTTTCATTCTTTTTTCTCCGTCAAAAGCACAAATTCAATTCCCGTTTTTTGTCTATTTTACTCTTTGCCTCATGCCATTCATTCTTATTTTTCTTTTCTCCGCTCTTTCCCGTTGCACCCTGCCAGTTTCTGCATTATACTGATAAAAAGTGCGCCGGCAAGTTTCCCCCCGCCGGCAGCCGGACAGGAGTGCGGCCTATGAACATTACCGCGTTTGCCCAATATGCCGGGGTATCCAAGGCAGCGGTCAGCCGCTATTTTAATGGTGGGTACTTAAGCGCCGAAAAGCGCGCCCAGATTGCCGCTGCGGTGGAAGCCACCGGCTACCGCCCCAGTATGCAGGCCCAGATGCTGCGCACCCGCCGCACGCGGCAGATCGGGGTGATCATGCCGCGGCTGAGCAGCGAAAGCTGTGCCCGCATGGTGGAGGGCATCAGCCGGGTACTGGACGACCAGAACTACCAGCTGCTGCTGATCAACACCGCCAACGACAACACCCGCGAAGTGCGCGCACTGGATACCCTGCGGCATGATACGGTGGACGGCATTATCCTGATTGCCACCATGTTTACCCCGGAACACCACGCGGTGCTGCAAAGCCTGCATGTGCCGGTGGTAATCGTGGGGCAGCAGTATCCCGGGTTCAGCTGCGTGTTCCACGATGATTTCGGCGCGGCGCAGGCAGCCACCGCCCACATGCTGCAAAAGGGGCGGCGCAAGCCGGGCTACCTGGGCGTGACTCTGCTGGACAAAGCCGTCGGCCTTGCCCGGCGCGAAGGCTTTGACAGTGCGCTGCGGGATGCAGGTCTCGTGCCCCAGCCGCAGCGAATGAGCATTGCCAAGTTCAACATGGAATCCGGCTACCACCAGGCGGAGCAGCTGTTTGGCCGTGCGCCGGGGCTGGACTGCCTGTTCTGCGCGACCGACTCCATCGCCCTGGGTGCGCTGCAATACTGCCGCAGCCACAGTCTGCGGGTGCCGGAGGACATCATGATTGCCGCTGTGGGCGACAACCGCATTGGCCGCGTTGCCTATGTGCCGCTGACCAGCGCCCATCTGCATTACCGCACCGCCGGGGACAAAGCCGCCCGCCTGCTGCTGGACATGCTGGCGGACCCCCATGCCGAGCCGCAGATGATCAAGCTGGATTATGAGTTAAAATGCCGGGCCTCCACCGGGGATGACAACTCAGATGAAAATGTCTGGTCGCTATAACAGGCATCCTTTGCGCCACACTTCCCTGCATCACTGCGGGGAAGTTTTTGTTTTGTGCACCCTTTCCATGCAGCCCCCTGTTTTTTGTGCATTTTACCAAAGAACGGTGTGAAACTGTGTGAAATCGATAACAGAATCTTTGCAAGTTGGGTCGTTTGGTCAATAGAAAAAGCACTCACCTTCGTATATAATAAAGCTGTCAAATGAAACAGGCCCCGGAACCTCCTACCGGGCCAACAGATAAAAGAAGGAGCGTGCAACATGGATTACAAGAAAGCAGCCCAGCAGGTACTGGACAACATCGGCGGTGCTTCCAACATTGTATCGGCCGCACACTGCGCAACCCGCCTGCGCCTGGTGATTGCGGATAATTCCAAGGTGAACAAAAAAGAGCTTGAAAATGCTGAGGGCGCCAAGGGCGTATTTGAAGCCCAGGGCCAGCTACAGATCATCTTCGGCACCGGCATTGTGAACAAGGTGTATGACGAGTTCACCGCCCTGGCCGGAATCACCGGTGGTACCAGCGGGCCATCAAGACGCTGGGCGATATCTTTGTTCCCATCATCCCGGCCATCGTGGCTTCCGGCTTTTTGATGGGCATTATGGAAGCGCTGAACTTTATGGTCAACAACGGCTTCCTGAACATTGATACCAGCGGTTCCATCTACGTGTTTGCCCAGCTGTTCTCCAACACGGCGTACACCTTCCTGCCTATCCTGATCGCGTTCTCCGCCGCAAAGGTGTTTGGTGGCAACCAGTTCCTGGGTGCTGTCATCGGCATGATCATGATTCACCCCAACCTGCAGAACGCCTGGACCGTTGCTTCTGAGGGCGTGCAGACCTACCAGTCGGTGTTTGGCGGGCTGTACAAAATTCCGCTGGTCGGCTACCAGGGCCACGTTATCCCCGTTATCATTGCCGTGTGGCTGATGTGCCAGATTGAAAAGCGGCTGCACAAAGTTGTGCCCGCCATGATCGACCTGTTTGTTACCCCGCTGGTCTCCGTTTTCGTTACCGGTTATCTCACCCTCGCTGTCATCGGCCCAATCTTCACCACGCTGGAGGACGGCATCATCAACGGCGTTCAGGCTTTAATTCAGCTGCCGTTCGGCATCGGTTCCTTCATCATGGGCGGTTTGTACGCCGTCACCGTTGTGGCCGGCATCCACCATATGTACACCCTGATCGACCTTGGCCAGCTGGCCAAGTTTGGCTTCACCTACTGGCTGCCCCTGGCCAGTGCCGCCAACGTTGCCCAGGGCGGTGCCGCTTTTGCCGTTGCCCTCAAGAGCAAGAACGCCAAAGTTAAGTCTATGGCCCTGCCCTCCGCCCTTTCTGCCTGCATGGGCATTACCGAGCCCGCCATCTTCGGCGTCAACCTGCGCTACTTTAAGCCCTTTATCGGCGGTCTGGCCGGCGGTGCCTGCGGCGCTTTGTATGCCAGCGTGACCGGCCTGGGTGCCACCGGCACCGGCGTGACCGGCATCTTCGGCATCCTGCTGCATCTGCACATGCCGCTGCAGTACCTCATCATGATGGCAATTTCCTTCGGCGTTTCCTTCGCTGTGACCTGGGTGATCTGCACCCCCGAAGCCGAGGAAGCCAAAGCCTGATGTTTTCCCCTCTCAATCAATAAGGAGCTACCTGTTATGAATGCCTTGCAGCGTGATTTGAAGCGTCTTGTCCCCATGGTGGAAGCCGCCGGGGCCGCCCGCGCGGCGGCGGATCCCCACCGGCAAAAGCTGCATGTTCAGCCCCCGGTTGGCTGGCTGAACGACCCCAACGGGCTGTGCCAGATCGGCGATGAATACCATGTATTTTATCAGTACGGCCCGTTTGACCCCACGGGAGGGGTCAAGCATTGGGGGCACGTGCGCAGCCGCGATTTGTTCCACTGGGAACACCTGCCCGTAATGCTGTACCCGGACGAACCGTTTGACTGCCATGGCGTTTATTCCGGCTCCGCTCTGGTGGAGGACGGCATGCTGTACCTGTACTATACCGGCAATGTCAAGCACCCCGGCGAATATGACTACATCAAGCAGGGGCGCGGGCACAATGTCTGCCTTGCCACCAGCCGCGATGCCATCCATCTGGACAACAAGCGCTGCCTGATGTACAACCAGGATTATCCCGCCGGGCTGACCTGCCATGTGCGCGATCCCAAAGTGTTTGCACTGGATGGGCGCTACTATATGGTGCTGGGTGCCCGAACACTGGACGACCATGGCGAAGTGCTGGTGTTTGAAAGCGCCGACAAGCTGCACTGGAACCACATCAACACCATCACTACCCCCAAAGCCTTTGGCTACATGTGGGAATGCCCCGACCTGTTTGAGCTGGACGGCCAGTGGTTTTTGGCGGTATCGCCCCAGGGCATTGCCTGCCAGAACGTGTACGGCTGCGGTTACTTTGCCCTGCAGGGTGACTGGCGCACCGATTGCACATTGAGCGAATTCCACGCCCTGGACGATGGCTTTGACTATTACGCGCCCCAAAGCTTTGCCGCCGCGGATGGCCGCCGCATCCAGTTTGGCTGGATGGGCATGCCGGATGCCGATTACACCAACCCCACCGTGGAGTATGGCTGGCAACACTGCCTGACCCTGCCCCGCGTGTTGACCCAGGACGGCAATGGCTGCCTGCTGCAAGCCCCCGCCGCCGAGCTGAACGCCCTGCGCGGCGAAGCCCGCCAGCCGGCAGACGGCGAAACGGTTGAAACGGACCCCTGCTTTGACCTGACCGCCGCCCCCGCCGGGGATTTTGTCCTGACCATTGCCAACGGCCTGACCCTGACTTATACCGAAGCGGACCGCACCTGCACGCTGCACTTTACCGATGCAGCGATCGCCGCCGGGCGCACCGAGCGCAAGACTGTGCTGGATGCCCCCTGCCGCAGCCTGCGTGTTGTGGGGGATGCTTCCTCGCTGGAAATATTCCTGAACGACGGTGCCGCGGTGCTTTCCACCCGGTATTACCCGGCAGCGGGCAAGGTTGCCGTGCAGCTTTGCGGCGCAGGCAGCACCCTGTATCCCCTTTCGATTTAATGGAGGACATTCCATGGCACATGATACCTTGTATGCGATCGGCGAAGCGCTGATCGATATGATTCCGTCCAAAACCGGCTGTTCCTTTGCCGAGGTTCCCTCTTTCAGCCCCCGTGTGGGCGGCGCGCCCGCCAACGTGTGCGGTGCTTACGCCCGTCTGGGTGGGAATTCCGCCCTGCTGACCCAGCTGGGAGATGACCCGTTCGGCCACAAGATCATTGATGAGTTGGCTGCCTGCGGCATTGATACCAGCCACATCCGTTTGACGGACAAAGCCAACACCGCCCTGGCCTTTGTTTCGCTGGAAGCGGACGGCAACCGGACGTTCAGTTTTTACCGCAAGCCCTCAGCCGATTTGCTGTACGCCCCGGAGCAGGTGGATACCAGCCTGTTTGCCAACGCCTATGCCCTGCATTTTTGCAGCGTTGCCCTGGTGGAAAGCCCCATGCGGGAAGCCCACAAAACAGCCATTGCCGCAGCCCGCAGCGCCGGGACTATCATTGACTTTGACCCCAATCTGCGCTTTCCGCTGTGGCCGGACCGTGATGCTTTGCGCCGCACGGTGCTGGAGTTCCTGCCGCTGGCCGATGTGGTCAAAATCTCGGACGAAGAACTGGAATTTTTGACCGGCACCAGCGATATTGAAGCCGCCCTGCCCAGCCTGTTTGTGGACCATGTACAGCTGGTGCTCTACACCTGCGGCAGCGCCGGTGCCCATGCTTACACCCGCACTGCCCACAGCTTTGCCGCCAGCAAACCGGTAAAGGCCGTGGATACCACCGGTGCCGGGGACGGGTTCATCGGCTCGTTCTTGTGGCAGCTGCACAAAAACGGGGTGGACCGCGCCGCCCTGCCCGCCTTGCAGGCGGACCAGCTGAACCAGTGGCTGGATTTTTCCAACCGGTTCTGCGGTTACAGCGTGCAGCGCTACGGTGCCATTGACAGCTACCCCACCGCCGACCAGCTGTAACCTTCCGCCATTCACTGCTATTTCATCATAATGCAACCGCCCGGTACAGGATTTGTACTGGGCGGTTGCGTTTGTATCTGTTTACAAAGTGCCCGCCTGCCCACAGGATTTCCTGTCAGCAGGCGGGTTTTGCTTATTCTTCGGCCGGTTCCCCGCGCAGCTTGCGGTATTGCGCAGGGGATTGGCCGATTTCTTTTTTGAACACTCGGCTGAAGTACAGCGGGTTGTCATACCCAACGATCTCAGATATCTCTTTTACGTTATAGTTCGTATGTTCCAGCAGACTTTGTGCATTGACCATGCGCAGTGAAAGAACATACTGTGCGGGCGACATACCCATATACTGCCGGAAGTTATGGATGAACCAGTTGGTGCTGACATGCAGCGATTCGGCATAGGCGTCAATGCTGATTTTTGTGTTGTAATTCTCATTAAAATAAGCAGCCGCCACTTCAATCTGTTCCTGCATGCTGCCGGCCACCTTGGGCTTTTCATGCTGCTGGCGGCTGACGAGAAGCAGCATATCATTGAACAGCGAAGCAATATAATCCTCGTACCCAAAGCGGCAGAGCTGCAGTTCCTGAATAATTTGGCGGAACAGCGCTTTGTATTCCGGCAAGACCCCGCTGTAAAACACATGCTCCTCCAGCGAGATCCCGTGGTAGGTCAGAATATTTTTTACATCGTTGCCGGTAAAATGAATCCAGAATACCTCAGGGTGATCTTCCAGGTAATACACATACTTTTGTATCTCGTCCGGCTTATACAGCACCATGTTCCCGGCGCTTACCACCTGTTCCACACCGTCAAACCAAAAATGTGCTTTGCCGTTGGCAACGTACAAAATCTGGTAGTCACGCCGGCCTTTCTGCCAATAGGTCGGCAGCCTTTTGCGCGTTTTCAGGCGGTAAGTCCCGCAGCTGCCCACAATGAGCGGGGCCGAATAATCCTTGAAATCCAAGCGGGAGTTATTCAGATAGCCGGCGTTAATGTACACAAAAATCACTCCTCGTTTTTGTCAATTTCGCGCGTACAAACTTTGCTTTTGGCGGTTTCTGCCCCAAATCCATTGATTTTGTGTATGTTTGGTCCCAACCTGTTTATGTCTTTGTTCCCTATGGAAATTGTATAATATTTTCAAACGGAACGCAAGTTGTATTGTTCAAATCACAGGAGGACCGCCATGGTTATCCCACAGTATTACGAAAACCCACACATTTTGCATGTAAACACCATGCCAAACCGTGCCTATTTTATCCCGGATGCCCGCCGCAATGACGCCCTTGTGGAACACCGGGAAACCTCCCAGCGGTTCCAGCTGCTGAACGGGACCTGGCAGTTCCGCTATTACCACAGCATTTATGATTTGCAGGACCCATTTTATGCCCCCGGCTGTGACTTGGCGGATTATGATACCATTCCGGTACCCAGCGTATGGCAGAACTACGGATACGACCACCACCAGTACACCAACATCCGCTATCCCTTCCCCGCGGACCCTCCGTATGTGCCCAAAGAAAACCCCTGCGGTGCTTATCTTTATGATTTTGACTACCAGCAGGACGAAGTTGCCCCGCGCGCCTACCTGAACTTTGAGGGTGTTGCTTCCTGTTTTTATGTCTGGCTGAACGGCAAGTTCGTGGGTTATAGCCAGGTTGCACACTCCACCAGTGAATTTGACGTGACCGCATTGCTGCAAAACGGCAGCAACCACCTGGCCGTACTGGTGCTGAAATGGTGCGACGGCAGTTACATGGAAGACCAGGACATGTTCCGCATGAACGGTATTTTCCGTGATGTTTACCTGCTGTGCCGCCCGGAACAGCATATCCAGGACTATTTTACCACCACCGGGATCCTACCGGACCGCGCAGACATCAGAGTCCGCCTACGCTACCGCGATTTGGCCGTCGCCACCCGCATTACCATTTACGATGCGGCCGGTACCCTGATCGGCACTGCTGCCCCGGCAGCGAACCCCGATGATGAAGCCTTTCCCTACTGCGCGGTCATCCCGATCCCTGCCCCGGTTCTGTGGAATGCCGAACAGCCGTATCTTTATACCCTTGTGCTGGAAACGGCCTGCGAAACCATCACGGATCGTGTTGGCATCCGGGAAGTTCATGTGGCAGATAACCAGATTTTTGTCAACGGCCACTCCATCAAAATCCACGGCGTCAACCGGCATGAATCTGATCCCGTCACCGGTTATACCATCGGGCTGGAACAGACCAAGACCGACCTTGCCATGATCAAGCGGCACAATTTTAACGCCATCCGCACCAGCCATTACCCGGATGTCCCCTATTTTTATCAGCTCTGCGATGAATACGGATTTTTTGTGATTGACGAAGCGGATAACGAAAGCCACGGTGCATCGGAACTGTACTGTGACGGCAATGTTGACTGGAGCAATCATGTTGAGCACTGGAACGAGCCGATTTCCGACAACCCGGAATTTACCGAGGCCACCGTGGACCGCACACGCCGCTGTGTGGAGCGCGATAAAAACCGCCCCTGCGTGATCATCTGGTCTATGGGCAACGAAAGCGCTTACGGCTGCACCTTTGAGGAAGCTCTGGCCTGGACCAAACAGTTTGACCCCACCCGCCTGACCCATTACGAAAGTGCCCAGTATCACAGCCAGAAGCGCAAGTATGATTTTTCCAACATTGATCTGTTCAGCAACATGTATCCTTCCTTGGAAAGCATTCAGGCGTTCCTTGACCAGCAGCCGGACAAGCCTTACCTGATGTGCGAATACTGCCATTGCATGGGTAACGGCCCCGGCGACCTGGAAGATTACTTCCAGTTTATCCAAAGTCATCCCGGTCTCGTGGGCGGCTTGCTGTGGGAATGGTGCGACCACGGCATCTACAAAGGCAAAGCCCAGGATGGGCGCTCCATCTTTTATTATGGCGGCGACCACGGCGAGTGGCCCAACGATGGCAATTTCTGCATGGATGGCCTTGTTTACCCGGACCGCCGCCCCCACACCGGCCTGCTGGAGTTCAAAAACATTTACCGCCCAGCGCGCGTGACCCATTATGACCAAAGCACCGGCACCCTGACCCTGCACAACTACATGGATTTTGTGGATTTGACCGATTACGCCACGTTGAGCTATGAGCTCAACTGTGATGGTCAGGTGGTTTCGGCAGGCAGTGTTCCTTTCCCGGGTGGATTCCGGCTGCCGCCGCACGCGGATGGCACTCTGCCATTGCCGCTGGATGTACCGGCCAAGGGCAAATGCTTTGTGAACATCTTTTACCACTGCAAACAGGATGGCGCACTGATCAAAGCTGACCACCTGCTTGGCTTTGATGAAATTCCTTTGCAAAATAGCGACCCCCGCAACCAGGATGCCGTGCAGCTGCTGGGCCGCCCCGCCGGGGATGGGCTCATCACCATCCGCGAAACAGACCGTATGCTGGTTCTCAGCTGTGAGCAGTTCACCTATGTGTTCAACAAGTTGACCGGCCTGTTTGACAAAATGACCTTTGCCAATGAACCGCTGCTGGATCAGCCCATGGGCTTTAATGTCTGGCGTGCCCCAACGGACAATGATCGCAAGCTGAAAGCTGACTGGTATGCCGCCCATTATGACCATGCTGCCACAAACGCTTACCATACGGAATATACCGTAACGGCAAGCGGTGTAACCCTGCACACCCACGTTGGGATTGCTGCAATTTGCGTGCAGAAGTTCCTGGACCTGGATGTAACCTGGACCGTTGCCAACAACGGCAGTGTAGACCTTGCCCTGCATGCCAAACGCAACACAGTCTTCCCGGAGCTGCCACGCTTTGGTCTGCGGCTGTTCCTGCCGCAGGAGATGTCCCAGGTCAATTATTACGGCATGGGCCCCATGGAATGTTACCGCGACAAGCACCACGCCGCCAGCCACAGCAGCTACACCGCTACAGTCTGGCAGCTGCACGAAGATTACATCCGCCCGCAGGAAAACGGCAGCCATTTTGACTGCGATTACGTTATGTTGGCCGGAGATGCCGTGCGCCTGACCGCTGTGGGCACGCAGCCTTTCAGCTTTAATGCTTCCCACTACACACAGGAGGAACTGACCCGGAAAGCCCACAATTATGAACTGGAACCCTGCGGCAGCACTGTTTTGTGCCTGGATTATGCCCAGAACGGCATTGGCTCCGAAAGCTGCGGTCCCCGCCTGCTGAAACAGTACCGCCTGGATGACGCCACCTTTAATTTTGGCCTGCGCCTGTTCCCGGAAAAGAAATAATACACACCCTCTACACTTCAAAAAGAATGGAGAACGAACATGTCTGAAAGTACAGAAAAACGCTATTTGAAATGGTATAACAAAATTGGGTATGGCTCCGGCGATATTGCCGGCAACGTGGTTTACGCGTTCCTGTCCTCCTTTGTCATGATCTACCTGACCAACACGGTAGGGCTGGACCCCGGCATTGTCGGCACATTGATTGCGGTTTCCAAACTGCTGGACGGCGTAACCGACGTCTTCTTTGGTTCCCTGATTGACAAAACCCATTCCAAACTCGGCAAGGCCCGCCCCTGGATGCTGTACGGCTATATTGGCTGCGCTGTTACGCTGGTTGCCATTTTTGCCATTCCGGAAAGCCTGGGTCAGTTTGCCCAGTACGCCTGGTTCCTGATTGCCTACACCCTGCTGAACGCTGTGTTCTACACCGCCAATAACATCGCGTATTCTGCCCTTACAGCCCTTGTTACCAAAAACAGCGCCGAGCAGGTGGAAATGGGCTCCTACCGCTTCATGTTTGCCTTTGCCACCAGTCTGCTCATCCAGTCCATCACTCTGGGCGGTGTCACCGCTTTGGGCGGCGGTGTTCAGGGCTGGCGCACCATCGCCATCATTTACGCTATCATTGGCTTGATCGTCAACACCGTCTCGGTTTTTTCCGTCAAAGAGCTTCCGGAAAGCGAGCTTGTGAACACCAATGATAAAAACGAGATTGCCAAGGATGAAAAATACAACCTGATTGAAGCCGCTAAACTGCTGGGCTCCAACAAATATTACATGATGATCTGTGTCACCTACATTTTGCAGCAGATCTACACCGCCATGATCGGCATGGGCACCTATTACGCCATCTATATCTTTGGCAACGAGAACCTGTTCGGCGTTTTCTCCTGGGCCATCAATATTCCGCTGATCCTTGCACTGATCTTTACCCCCATACTGGTCGCCAAATGGCATGGTATGTACAAACTGAACGTGATGAGTTACGGCCTTGCCACCATCAGCCGCGCTTTGGTTGCCGTAGCCGGATTTATGGGGGCCAGTGGCAATGTTGGTCTGATGCTGCTGTTCACCGCCATTGCCGCCCTGGGCCAGGGTCCCTGGCAGGGTGATATGAACGCCGTGATCGCTGCCTGCTCAGAATACACGTGGCTGACCAAGCACAAGCGCGTGGATGGCACCATGTACTCCTGCACTTCCCTTGGTGTCAAGCTGGGCGGCGGCATCGGCACTGCCATTACCGGCTGGCTGCTGGCCGCCAGCGCTTTCGACAGAGCCCTGGCTGTTCAGCCGGACTCCTGCATCAATATGCTTAAAATCATGTACCTCATCATTCCGTTTGTGTTGGATGCCATCATCACCTTTATCCTTTCTCGTATGAAGGTGGAGGAAGCCAACGAAAAACTGCGCACCGAACTGAACCACTGATATTCTCCATTCTCCTTCCCGCCCGCAGCCCCAAAGATTCTTTAGGACTGCGGGGCTATTTTATACACAGATGCAGCACGCGGTCCTTGATTTCGGCGGTGCGGCCCTGGTTCCAGAACTGGGTACCGATGTAGCCGCAGGTGCGGCGGGCAACGTTCAGCTTGCTCTGGTCGCGGTTATGGCAGTGCGGGCACTCCCACACCAGCTTGCCGTCGTCCTCCACGATCTTGATCTCGCCGTCATAGCCGCACACCTGGCAGTAGTCGCTCTTGGTGTTCAGCTCTGCGTACATGATGTTATCATAGATGAACTGCATCACTTTAATGACAGCTTCCAGGTTATCCTGCATATTGGGCACTTCCACATAGCTGATGGCGCCGCCCGGAGACAGGCGCTGGAACTCGCTTTCAAACTTCAGCTTGGTGAACGCATCGATCTGCTCGGTCACATGCACATGGTAGCTGTTGGTGATATAGTTGCGGTCCGTAATGCCCGGCACAATGCCAAACCGCTTTTGCAGGCACTTGGCAAACTTGTAGGTGGTGGATTCCAGCGGGGTGCCGTACAGCGAGTAATCAATATTTTCAGCGTTTTTCCACTCGTTGCACTTATCGTTCATGTGCTGCATCACACTCAGGGCAAAGGGCTTTGCGGCGGGATCGGTATGGCTCTTGCCAGTCATATATTTGCAGCATTCATACAGGCCCGCATAGCCCAGGCTGATGGTGGAGTAGCCGCCATACAGCAGCTTATCAATGGGCTCGCCCTTTTTCAGGCGGGCCAGAGCGCCGTACTGCCACAGAATGGGTGCTGCATCGGACAGGGTACCCTTAAGGCGGTTATGGCGGTACTGCAAGGCGCGGTGGCACAGTTCCAGGCGCTCATCAAAAATTTTCCAGAATTTATCCGGCTCACCGCCGGAGGACAGGGCCACATCCGGCAGGTTAATGGTAACAACACCCTGATTGAAGCGGCCATAGTACTTCGGCTTGCCCGGCACATAGTTCTTGGCGTTGGCCACGTTGTTCCAGCCAGTGCCGGAACGGTCGGGGGTCAAAAAGCTGCGGCAGCCCATGCAGGTAAATACATCGCCGTTGCCCTCGGTCTCGCCCTTAGACAGCTTGTATTCCTTCATCTTCTTTTCGCTGATATAGTCCGGCACCATGCGCTTTGCGGTGCATTTGGCGGCCAGCTTTGTCAGGTAGAAATAGGGGGTGCCTTCGCGGATATTATCGTCTTCCAGCACATAGATCAGCTTGGGGAACGCGGGGGTGATCCAGACGCCCTTTTCATTCTTAACACCCTGGTAGCGCTGGCGGAGCATTTCTTCCACGATAATGGCAAGGTCAGATTTCAGGCGCTGGTTTTCGCCCGCTTCGTTCAGGTACATGAATACCGTGATGAACGGTGCCTGGCCGTTGGTGGTCATCAGGGTAACGACCTGGTACTGGATGGTCTGCACACCGCGCTTGATTTCCTCGCGCAGACGGGCTTCAACGATCTGGGAGAGCTTTTCTTCACCGGGATCAATGCCCAGTTCCTTCATCTCCGCTTCGGTATCGCGGCGGATCTTTTTGCGGCTGATATCCACAAACGGTGCCAGATGGGTCAGGCTGATGCTCTGGCCGCCGTACTGGTTGGATGCCACCTGCGCAATGATCTGGGTGGCAATGTTGCAGGCCGTGGAGAAAGAATGCGGTTTTTCGATGAGGGTACCAGAAATAACCGTGCCGTTCTGCAGCATGTCGTCCAGGTTGACCAGGTCGCAGTTATGCATATGTTGGGCGTAATAGTCAGCATCATGGAAATGAATGATGCCATCCTCATGTGCCTTTACAATCTCGGCAGGCAGCAGCATACGCATGGTCAAGTCCTTGCTGACCTCGCCGGCCATATAATCGCGCTGAACGCTGTTGACGGTCGGGTTTTTATTGGCGTTTTCCTGCTTGACTTCCTCATTGTTGCACTCGATGAGGGACAGAATGCGGTCGTCGGTGGTGTTATGGGTACGGCGCAGGCTCTGCACATAGCGGTAGGTGATATATTTGCGGGCCACCTCATACGCTTTGGTCTGCATGATGGCGTCTTCCACCAGATCCTGGATCTCCTCCACGTTCATGGCGTGGTTGCGGCTCTGGCATTCCTGCGCCACATCGTCGGCAATGGCCGTGATCTGTTCCTTGGTCAAGCGCTGGTTGGAGGCAACAACGTTGTTGGCTTTGGTCACCGCTGCAATAATTTTGGATATATCGAAAACGGCCTCGCTGCCGTTGCGCTTGATGATCTTCATGAACTGTTATCTCCTTACCTCAATAAAAGCTGCCGGGTTGATACCCCACACCAAAACCGCTCTATGATTTTGGCGAGCGTATTTATCTTACCGCATTGCCCCGGCAAAGTCAAGCCAATACACCACAATATATTGTATATAATTTGCTAATAGCACCCATATATGCCATATAGCGCGATGGGACGTTCAAAAAGATTTCAAAACAAAACGCCGAAAAAAGTGCTGGCTTTTTGGGTAAAATAGGCACTTTTTTCAAAGCTGCGATGATATGTGATTTTATTGTTCCCTGGCCACTTGCTTTTGCCCGGCACGGCTGGTATACTGGTGCAAGGCACCTGCCTATTATGATGATTTGCCACAGCACTATACAAGATATAGTGTTGCATGTTATAAGGAGGCTCCCCGCGTGAACTACGCAACCATAAAATACTGTGATATTGCCAACGGCACGGGCGTGCGTACCAGTCTGTTTGTTTCCGGCTGCCGCCGCCACTGCCCGGAATGTTTTAACGCCGTTGCCTGGGATTTTGGTTATGGCCTGCCCTTTGATAAAGCCGTGCGCAATGAAATTTTGGGCAGCCTTGCCCCGGATTATATTGATGGGCTTTCTCTTTTGGGCGGCGAACCCTTTGAGCCGGAAAACCAGCGTGCGCTGGTGCCGTTCCTGCACGAAGTACGGGTGTTGTACCCCCACAAAACCATCTGGTGCTACACCGGCAATGTATACGAAACCGAACTTTTGCAGCCCAGCCACGCCCGCTGCGAAGTGACGGACGAGATGCTGAGCCTGATCGATGTGCTGGTGGACGGCGAATTCATCCCCGCGCAGCACGATATTTCGCTGCGGTTCCGCGGCTCCAGCAACCAGCGCATCATTGACTTGAACGCCACCCGCGCCGCCGGGCACACCGTACTGTGGCAGGATGACCCGCTGTTTGCTGACCACAAGATGTAAGACAGCGAGTTCGCGTTTTTGGATTTCGTGTAACTTTTAACAAATTTGACTTGTATTTCTGCCCCGCAGGGTGTTATACTGACACTAATTTAAGGTTGTGCCAATCGTTCCAGGCACAACCGCCCCAAACAGCTGCCGGGCCAGTTGCCCGCGCACGAAAGGAGAAATTACTATGGCAAAATTTCATCTGATTCCCATTGTGCTGGGCGCAGCCATCGGTGTTGGCGTTTATGTTGTCAGCAAGTATCTGGCTCAGGACGAAGAGAGCGAACAGATTGTGGATGACTCCGCATTTGACGACAGCGAAGCTTCCGAAAGCACCGAAGATGCGGACGAAACCGAAGAAAATGCCAACGAGGAACCCCCCGCACCGATTGAGGAACCCGCCCCCGCTGAGCAGGCCCCTGTAGCGGAGCCTGCTGCCCCGGTGGAAGAACCCGCGCAGGAAGATGACGGCGTTACCATTCCCATCCAGAACGGTGGCGATGTGCCGAACGTGAACCCGGTACAGGACAAAACCGAACCCGTTAAGCTGACGGAGGACGGCAAGGTGGACCCTACCACCATCGCCAAAGCCGAAGATTTCGGCGACTGGGAAGAAGAAACCGGCTGCAGAGGCTGAAGGCGAGACGATATAAATGACAACGCCGCAGGGAGTGCGTGATGCTCCCTGCGGCGTTTGTTTTTTGTTTTGGGGGTAAATTTGTATTTGGAGGGAGAGCCTTTGCGTGCACGGCAGGGTTCTTCCCACGTTTTGGGGGTAGCAGCGTGGCAAGGCCCGGCGGGCGGGACGATGCGAGCATCGTCCCCTACAAATCATTTGCAATGTTCGCGGCAATAGGGCAAGGGCAACACCGCACAATTCCCGCCTTGCGGCTTAAGCACCGCTCCGGCAGCTGTGGCACGGCATCTGCGTTGCCAAAATGCTCGATAAGACATCCAGTATTATCTGCGCTTTTGGCTTGGCGTCTGCCGCACCTCGCTCGCCGTATCGGCACTTAGAATTATGCGGTATTGCCCAAGGTTTCTCCGCGGCGGGGTGAGGGCACCCCGCTCTACTGCGCACAAACAAGCTCACTGTTATTGATGCGTCCGTCGGGGACGCCGCCCCCTACAAGCAATTTGTTGGTTCATCACAATTTTTCAACATGCAATGGGGCCAGGTTTCGGCGGGGTCGGGTGACCCCGCCCTACCGAATGTTTTATGTTCTATCACCCACTATAAAATGCTCCGTAGGGAACGGTCTTGACCGTTCCGGAACCATGCGGTAGATGCCACAATAGAATTTTATCGCAAGCCTTGGCTACAACATCCCACAAAGCATATCAAAGGGGACGATGCTTCCGCATCGTCCCCTACTTATTATTTTACGGGTTATGGCCGCCGGCAGCTCTTACACCACCCATTGCAGCAAAATACCGCAGCAGGTGCCGCAGAACCAGAGCAGCCCTGTCATGAACAAATTCTGTTTCCAGCTGGGGTTGACACGCCACAGCACAGCCAGGCCGATACCTGCGCCGGAGCACAGCCCCGCAAAAAAACTGCCAAAGGTAATGGCCCCGCCCATATACAGCTGAGCCAGCAGCACGCTGGCACCGCAGTTGGGTACAAGACCGATCAGCGCGGCCATCATGGGCTGGAAAATGCCAAGACTGCCCAGAAATGCCGCGGCGGAATCCGCCCCGACAAGGCCAAAGATCAGCCCAATGATAAAGCTGAACACCAAGATGAACACAAAAATTTCCAGCGTGTGACGCAGTGCCGCCAGGAAAATGCTGCTGTGTTCCTCGTGTTCTTCGTGGCAGTCCACCTCATCGGCATGGCCCTCATAGCCGCCATACAGCCCTTTGGGCAGGATGCGGCGCAGCGGAACATCCAACACCAAACCGGCTGCAATGCCAAACACGATTTTGAGCACCAGCAGCAGGCCCAGCTTGTTCCACAGGGTAGGCTCCGCCGCCAGCAGGGGGATGGCTTCATCCGATGTTGCCAGGAACACGGCCAGCAGCGTGCCGGGGGTAATGACCCGGCTGGCATAAAAGTTGGCCGCTACCGCCGAAAACCCGCATTGTGGTACGCAGCCCAGCAGTGCGCCGGGCACAAAGCCCCAGTGGCCGCCGCCAGCCAGCGCTTTTTCAATTCGCTCGCCATGGTTGCGTTCCAGCCATTCGATCAGCAGATATGCCAGATACAAAAACGGCAGCATTTTTACGCCGTCGATCAGTGCATCCAAAAAAGCATCAACAATAATTTCCATAATTCTCCTATCTGTTGCAAAGGTTGGGGTTACAGGGCATAACATGGCCGCACGGTTCGGAGCAGCTGCCCGGAGCCATGCGGCCCTTTTTCATTTTTTACTGCCTTTGTTGGTTTCAAAGCCGCGCAGCAGCGCTACGGCTTCCCGCACACGGGCGGGGGAAATGCGGGTACGGAACCGCTCCATGCTGCGGGAAGAAAACGGCACATCATAGGTAAAGGAATCAAAGCCCAAAAAGTATTGCAGGTAGGGGCTTTCGCGCACGATCTCCACCGTTTCGCTGTCCGTTGTGCGGCACGCTGCACGAATCACCAGCACACCGAACGCCATGCGGGCCGGAATTGCCACCTTGCCGCCAGCAGCAAAATGGCCGCTGTACTCCTGTTCAATGGCATCCCAGTCAATGGCCTGGGCTAGGCGCACCCAGCGGTTCTCCTGTACCAGCTCGCCTTCATAGGGCGGCAGGTAGTCATCAATGCTCATCTGATGTTGAATTGTGCGGTACATGGTTGCACCATTCCTTTTTATGTCGTTCCCGTTTTTAGGCAATACCGCATAATTCTAAGTGCCGATACGGCGAGCGAGGTGCGGCAGATGCCAAGCCAAAAGCGCAG
>PPYF01349690.1_pt1 | contig 19304 bp, 16 predicted proteins | sample 1559871 | NCBI WGS metagenome assembly PPYF01 (sample SAMN08240021, study PRJNA423297) | Human gut metagenome, whole genome shotgun sequencing project. | reverse complement strand
CCACCGAGTTGCCCCGATTAGAACCTGAATCTAACGCGTCTGCCAATTCCGCCATATCCGCATATTCTGTTTTGTTCGCCGCCGTTCGGCTCGGAACGATAGTTATTATACCACGGAAAGCAGGAAAGTCAAGCGTTTTTTCAAAAAAGTTTTTGCATTCTTTTTCGCATATTTTATCTTGCGTCCCTGCGCACAAAAATACAGACATCTGCCCCGGTGATGCCTGCTTCCGGGGCAGATGCCTGCCAGACCACGCTTCTTCTTTTGCAGTTTTTCCTGAATTTTCTCAGATGCCCCAGAACAGCCAGAGGCTCCCCGCCCCCACGAGGACCGCTGCCAACGTGAACGGCACACCGATGCGCAGGAAGTCCCGGGTGCGGACAGTCTCGCCGTTCTTGCGGAGAATACCGATGGCCGCGATGTTGGCTGACGCGCCGATGGGGGTCAGGTTGCCGCCCAGCGTCGCGCCGGTAAGCAGACCGAAGTAGAACAGCTCCGGCTCAATGCCCGCGCCGCCGTTCATGAGGTCGGCGACGCCCTGCACCACCGGCAGCATGGCCGCCACATAGGGGATGTTGTCGATGAAGGCCGACAGCCCCACCGACGCGGCCACCAGCAGCAGATAAAGATGCAGCGGCTCGTCTCCGGCTGCGGAGTGGAACAGCTGCGCCGCCGCGTCGATGACTCCCGCCCTGCTCACTCCTTCCAGCAGAATAAAGAGGCTGAAGAGCAGCAGCAGGGTGTCATAGTCCAGCGCTCGGAACGTCTCGGCCAGCGGCCTCAGGGAGCGGCTGCGCCGGCAGGCGCGGGCGGCACCGAAGAGGCACAGCCCCATGCAGACGAGCCCGCTGCGCAAGGTATAGAGCAGATGCAGCACGCCGCCAGAGGGCTCAGGCAGGAAAGACGCCGCGATAAGCAGACCTACCGTCAGCAGGAGAAGCGCCGTGGGGACGTCGTCCTCCACCTCCGTCTCCACCGTGACATGGACGGGCTGGCGCTGGTCCCGGAACAGCCAGAACAGCACCCCCAGCGAGGCCAGCGCTCCCAGCTCCACGCTCCAGAAGATGCCGGGCCGACCCTCCATCCAGAAGAAATCGAAGAAATTCATCCCCGCAAAGCCGCCCAGCAGGATGCTCGTGGTGTCCCCCACCAGCGTTGCCGCGCCCTGTAAATTGGACGACACCGCAATGGCAATGAGCACCGGCACCGGCGATAGCTTCAGCCGCCGGGCGATGGCAAGCCCTACCGGAGCCACCATCAGCACGGTGGCCACATTGTCCACAAAGGCACTGATGAACCCCGCCAGCAAAGCCAGCACCGACACAGCCCACCGGACATCCGGCACATGGGCAATGAGCTCTTCGGCCAGCCGGGCGGGCATCTTGCTCTGGATAAAAAGAAAGACCGTACCCATCATTCCCGCCATCATCAGCAGGACATTGAAGTCTACGGCCCGGGCGGCGTCCGCCAGCGTGAAATCATACACGCCCAGCTTTCCCAGCAGCAGGAACGCCCCGGCCCCGCCCAGCGCGACCCAGGGGCGGTACTGCTGCACCGCCAGCATCAAAATATAAAACAGGACAAACAGGCTCAGCGCCAGTGTCATTTCGTCTCCTCCGCAGGTTCCAGAGGCTTTGCGTCTTCTTCTATCATCCGATAGCCGACGCCAAGCTCGTTGAGGATATAAGTATTGCTGCCCGGGCGGCTGCCCAGCTTTTTGCGGATATTGGCCATATTCACCTGCAGCTTCTTGGTGCTGCTGGCGTCCGTGTCGCCCCAGATGGCCCGGACGATGGCCGCATAGGTCATCACGCGCCCGGCGTGCTCGGACAAAAAGGCCACGATGTTGTACTCCGTCTGGGTCAGGCGCACCTCCTGCCCGTCCACGAACACCTTGCGGCGCTCGTAGTTGATGGTGAGGCCCTGTGCGCTGAATACCCCGCCGGGCAGACTGCCGCCGCCATAGCGGTTCACTCGCAGCGCAGCCCGCACCCGGGCCAGCAGCTCACCGGTGCCGAAGGGCTTGGTGATATAGTCGTTGGCACCGAGGTCGAGGGCCTCGATCTTATCCTGCTCGGTGGTGCGGGCCGACAGGACGATGATGGGGGTCAGATACTTCTGCCGGATGGAGCGGATGGCGTCCAGACCGTCCCGGTCGGGCAGGCCGAGGTCCAGGATGACGAGGTCCGGGTTATAGGAGATGAACATGGTCATGCCCATCACGCAGGTCTGGGCCACCAGCGCCTGATAGCCGTTGGTCTCCAGCAGGGTCTGGATGAAGCTGCAGATGTTCGCCTCATCCTCGATGATCAGTATCTTGAATTTATTATTGCTCATCCTCTGTTTCCTCCGTATCCACTTCTTCGGTCTCCAGCCAGAACCGGATGGTCGTACCCTCGCCGGGCGTGCTCTCGGCCTTTATCTCGCCGCCGTGGGCTTTGATGATGGCCGCGCACACCGACAGCCCGATGCCCATGCCGTGCTTACCGCCCGACGAGGTATCCTGCGTCAGGGTCGTGCCGGTGAAGAGGGTCTTGAGCCGCTCTTTCGGGATGCCGCAGCCGTTGTCGATGATTTCAAACACCGCCCGCTGCCCCAGCGTGAACACCCGCAGCGTCAGGCGGGTCATCCCCTTGGCGTGGAGCACCGCGTTTTCCAAAAGGTTCGTCAGCACCTGCTGGATGAGCATGGAGTCCATCGGGATGACGATGAAGTCATCCGGAAGCTTTACTTCCACCGGTACGCCGGGGTGGAGCTTCTGGAACCGCACCAGCACCGTATCCACCAGCTCTTCCAGCACGGTGGGCGTCTTCTGGATGGCGACGCCGTCGGCGTCGATGCGGGTGACGGAGAGCAGATTCTCCACCATCCGGTTGAGCCACTGGGCGTCGGCACAGGCCTCGGAAAGGAGCTTTATCTTCTGCTCCCGGCCCAGCGAGTCGTAGTTGTCGATGACCGTAGAGCAGGACCCGTAGATGGACGTCAGCGGGGTGCGCAGGTCGTGAGAGACAGCCCGCAGGAGGTTGGCCCGCATCTTCTCCGTCTCGCTCTCCATCCGCAGCTGCTCCTGCTTTTTGATGCGGGTGGTCAGGGTGCTCGTCATGAAGGAGACCACCAGCATCACCACGCCGGAGAAGATGTTCTCCGGGATGGTGAAGTTGAAGGCAAAGTAGGGCGTGCGGAACGCGAAGTTGACCGCCAGCACGCTGATGACAGAACCGGCCACGCCCCACCAGTAGCCGTCGGTGTACATGGAAACAAAAAACACCGCCAGCAGGAACACCATCGAGGCCACACCGTCGATGCGGCCGCTGATGAACTGGATGAGCGTCACACAGGCGAACGCCCCGATGAGCGCCGCCAAAAGTACCCAGACGTCCTTTTTCCGGAGCATCTGCTTCATTTGCTGTCCCTCCCGATCTATATTCGGTACCACTGTAAAAGTATACCACAAATAAATTAAAGATACAGCAAAGGGTGGGTATTTTTCCATGGTTCCAAAGGGTTGACAAACGTGCGTTCCTGGCTCACAATAGAATCATCTTCTTTATCGTAATAAAGGAAAGGGAAAGAATATGCTGTATTTTGAGAACGACTACTGCGAGGGTGCGCATCCCGCCATCCTGCAGAAGCTGACGGAAACGAACTTCGAGAAGGTGTCCGGCTACGGCACCGACCCCTACTGCGCCAGCGCAAAGGAGAAGATACGCGCCGCCTGCGCCTGCCCCGAGGCCGACGTCTTCTTCATCTCCGGCGGCACTCAGGCCAACTCCATCGTCATCGCCTCCACGCTCCGCCGCTGGGAAGGCGTCGTCGCCGCCGCCACCGGCCATGTGGCCGGTCATGAGGCGGGTGCCATCGAGTTCACCGGCCACAAGGTCATCGGCCTGCCCCAGAAGAACGGCAAGCTGGATGCCGCCACGGTGGAGGATTTCTGCAAGACCTTCTACGCCGACTCGAACCACGACCACATGGTCTTCCCCGGCATGGTGTATATCTCCCACCCCACCGAGTACGGCACCCTGTACAGCAAGGCTGAGCTCGAGGCCCTGTCCGCCGTCTGCCACACCTACCACATGCCCCTCTTCGTGGACGGCGCACGTCTGGGCTACGCGCTGGTGAGCGAAGGCACCGATGTGACCCTGGCCGACCTCGCCAGACTCACCGACGTCTTTTACATCGGCGGCACCAAGGTGGGCGCACTCTGCGGCGAGGCCGTGGTCTTCCCCCACGGCGCACCGGCCCACTTCATGACCATGGTCAAGCAGCAGGGCGCTCTGCTGGCCAAGGGCCGCCTCATGGGCATCCAGTTCGACGTCCTCTTCACCGACGGCCTCTACACCCGCATCAGCCGCAACGCCATCGAGACGGCCAACGCCCTCAAAAAGGGCCTCGCCGCCAAGGGCTGCCGCTTCTTTATGGACTCCCCCACCAACCAGCTCTTCGTCGTGCTGGAAAACACCCAGCTGGCCGCGCTGGAAGGCAGGGCAAAGTTCGGCTTCTGGGAGAAGTTCGACGACAGCCACACCGTCGTCCGCATCGCCACCAGCTGGGCCACTAAGATGGAAGAGATCGAGCAGCTCATCGCTCTGATGTAAATTCCATGCCCGGGTTTTTCTTTGGTGTTTCGCCGAAGTTTCTGCATTCTCTTTGTGCGGGATGCTGATTGAATTTTTCGGCCGGGTATGGTATGGTTAAAAAAGAGCAATGCAGAATGCGAGAAAGGGGCAAGCATACACCAGACCGTGTATCCTTGCCCTTTTTGAGTTTACGATCTTCTGCGCTATTATTTTTCCGGATGACAGGAAGGAAGGATTTTCACAATGGGCTTTTTTGATAAACTGTTTGGCGGCAAGCACGATGCCGCCCCAAAATTTGCAGGCGAAAAGATGACCGTCATGGCTCCCATCGACGGCACGGTGATCCCGCTGGAGCAGATCCCCGATGAGACGTTCGCCACCGCCATTCTGGGGCCCGGCTGCGGCATTGAGCCCACCGGCGACACCGTGTACGCCCCGTTTGACGGCACCATCACGCAGGTGGCTTCCACCCTGCACGCCATCGGCATCACCAGCGACGACGGCATCGAGCTGCTGATCCATGTCGGCATGGACACCGTCGAGATGCAGGGCAAGGGCTTCACCGCTCTGGTCAAGGAAGAGCAGAAGGTCAAGGCCGGCACCGCTCTGCTGAAGGTCGATCCGGACGCCATCCGCGCTGCCAACCACCCCACCACCACCGCCGTCATCGTGACCAACGCCGACGACCTGCCAAAGCTCCATATCATCGCGGGCGGCATCGTCTCCACCGGCACGCCGCTGTTCAAATTCGAGTAAGATACAAAAAAGACATCTGCCGTCGGCAGATGTCTTTTTTGTTATGCTCATGCTTTTTCGGGCTTATACTGCAGGACCCGCTCGGAGACGAGGCCGTTGAAGAACTGGATGAAGGGTCCGAGGCAGAACGCACAGATGAGGGTGCCCAGACCCACAAGACCGCCCAGAAGCCAGCAGAGCAGGGCGCAGAAGGCGTCGGTGAAGACGCGGCAGCCGAAGTACTGGAAGTGCGTGTAGTCCCGCAGGCCCAGCGAGAGGTAATCGTAGGGCGCGATGCCGAGGTCAGCCGTCTGGTAGAGGGACGCGCCCAGCGCCGTCACAAGGACGGCCAGCACCACCCACACCAGCTGTTCCGGCAGGGACGCTGCCGGGCCGAAGGCTGCGGCAATGGGGTCGTAAAAGAAGGTTATGATGAACCCCATGCCGATGCCGTTGACGAAGGTGCCAAGGCCGATGTACTTGCGCCCGAACCAGAATTCCAGCGCAAAGAAGAGGATGTTGGTGGCGACGTTCTGCACGCCCAGCGAGATGCCCAGCAGCTCGGCAAGGCGCATATTCAGCGCGCTGATGGAGTCGTTGCCGAGATGGGACTGCTTGAAGAGGGCGATGCCCAGACCAATAATGACAATGCCCACCACCATGCCCACGATGCGGCGGGTGGTCGGCTTTTGGGTGGTCGAAGTGCTCATGAAACGGCCTCCTGATTTATTTTTCTCTATTATAACGCTGCAGGAGGGTCGGCGCAATCAATATTGCACAATTCTCTGTTTCATTGTGGAAAACTCATCGTCTCAAGTCCTCTTCCAGCCGGGCCTTGTCCAGCCCCTCGCCGATGACGATGAGCACCTGCTGTCCCTGCGGGATGGGGGCCGCCGTCAGACCGGCGGCGGCAGCATTCAGCTCATACCACCGGCCATCATCCTCCACGAAGCCTTTCACCCGGAGGACATTTCCGCAGGCGGGGTCGGTGAAGAGGGACGGGATGTTCTTTTCCAGCTGAGCACGGGGCAGACCCAGCTCGAGGAAGTAGGCCGAGGTGAAAGCATCGTGCGCGTCGAAGTGGAGCTTTTCGCAGCTGGCCTGCCGATAGCCGCACTTTGCGATGCGGGCCATGTCGTCGGCCGTCAGATCGGCCCAGTCCTTCGCAATGATCTCCTCCGGGCCGAACTTCCGGGAGCACTTGCAGGCTTCCAGCGCACGGGCCAGATGGGCTTCTGCCCCCTGCTTCTGCGCCTCAGAGGCCAACTGACAGCGGCTCAGGAGGACGCTGCCCGCCCATGCACTCTCGGAAGCGAGGATATATTCTGCCTGCGGGGAAAGTTCTTCCGGCAGAAGGGCATCCACGATGGCGATGACATTGCCCAGCTGATACCAGCGGTCCAGCGGCTCGTCCCGCAGCACGTCAAAGAACTCGTCCACGTCAAAGATGCCGCTGGGCTCCACGATGACCCGCTCAAAGCCCCGCATGGCCATGGAGATGAGCTTTGTCCGCATCCGGCGCTGGTGGGTGTCGCAGTCGCAGCCGCCGCTGATGGTCTCCAGCTCCACGCCCTGCGCCTCGAGGTCCTGCAGGAGCATGGCGTCCACGTTCACCGCGCCGAAGTCGTTTTCCAGCACACAGACTTTGACGCCCTGCCCGGCCCACCATGCCGCGTATCTGCGCAGGAAGGTGGTCTTCCCTGCCCCGAGAAATCCTGTGATAAGGTCTACCTGTACCATATTCCGTCCCTCCGTCGGTTTCTTTTTCCGCTGTCAGTATAAGCGAACGAGGCCGGATTGTCAAACACAAGAAACGGCCCTTTCCCGGTCTGGGAAAGGGCCGTTTCGCCGCAATGCTGGGAGTTCCTTACAGGAATTCGACGCTGCCGTCCTCGATGTGGTACATCGCACCGACGACCCGCAGGCCCGTTTCCTCCTCGATGTTATGGATGCACAGGCTCTTTTCGATCTCCTGCACACTGTGCCGGACATTGAGACAGCTGGCCTTGTAGGGGTCTGTTTCGTCCCCGATGGCCTTTTTTATCTCGTCCGTGATGTAGCGGATATAGCCGGAGGGCTCGGAGTTGATGGCCGCATCCACCGCGCCGCAGTGGGTGTGGCCCAGCACCACCACCAGCCGACAGCCCAGATGGCCGGCAGCGTACTCGATGCTGCCCAGCTGATGGTCGTCGATGATGTTGCCCGCCAGCCGGATGACGAACAGCTCACCGATGCCCGCCGAGAAGATGTTCTCCGGGATGACCCGGGAATCCGAACAGGTGACGATGATGGCGTAGGGCGACTGGCCCTTCGCCCAGGTGGACATCCGGATACGGCGGGAAATATCGCCGCTCCCGTTTTCCGCGTTCAGGTATTTCAGATTGCCCGCCGCCAGCTTGTAGATGGCATCGGCCGCGGTGCAGACTGGGGTCTCACGCATTGCAGCAGCCTCCTTGGGGAAAAGTGGTAAAAAATATCCTGCAAAAATGCCCGGCCGTCCAACGAAGGGCAGCCGGGCGGGAACTCAGTTTATCAGAAGTGGATAACGCCGAGGATCAGACCAGCGACGAGGCAGACGATGGAAACACCCCACTGCCAGCCGAAGCAGTACTTGATGTGGTCCTTGATCTCGACACCGGCCAGACCGATGCCCAGATAGGTAGCGGGAGCCACCGGGCTGATGAAGGTAGCGCAGTTGCGGCAGACGACCATTGCGATGGCGATGTGCGCCGGGTTGACGCCGAACTGGTTGCCAACGCTGACCAGAACGGGCAGCAGGCCGTAGAAGTAGGAGTCGGTATCGAACAGCAGAGCCAGAGGCACGCTCAGGATGCCGATGATGATGGGCAGGAAACGGCCCAGAGAGGCGGGGATGACGTTGGCCATCATAATGGCCATCTTCTCCATGATGCCGCTCTTGCTCAGAACACCGAGGAAGACACCGGCACACAGGATGGTGGATGCCATGCTCAGACCAGCGGAAGCGTGGCTCTTGATGATGGAGTTGTGCAGCTTCTTGCCGCGGTAGTTGACCAGAATGCCCAGAGCGCAGCCGACCATGAAGACGTAGTAAGAGGGGAAGATGTCCAGAACCAGCACGATGATGACGGCCAGAGTCAGGATGACGTTGAAGATGAAGTTCTGGGGACGAGCCAGAGCCTCGTCCTTCTTGCCGTCGTCGGAGTCGTCGTACTTGCCGGCGTCCTCAGCAACGATGGCATCGCCGAGCTTTGCGATGCGCTTCTTCTCCTGCAGGCCCCAGAAGATGGCGGTGCCGACAGCCAGCACCAGGCCGACGATCTGCATGGGCATGAGCTGGAACCACAGGTCGTTGGGCTCCATCTCGATGACGCTTGCGGCGCGCATGGTGGGGCCGCCCCAGGGCATCAGGTTCATGACGCCCATTGCGGTGACGCAGATGAGCAGCAGGGTCTCACGGCGCATGTGCAGGCGCTTGTAGACGGGCAGCATGGCGGGGATGGTGATGAGGAAGGTGGAAGCGCCGCCGCCGTCCAGATGGCCGATGATGGCGATGAGGCAGGTCATCAGAGCAACGCCGACGACGTTGTTGCCGACTTTCTTCATCAGCGCACCGATGATCTTGTCGAACATGCCTGCATCGGTCATGACGCCGAAGAACAGGACGGAGAAGATGAACAGGACAGCCGTACCGTGGACGCCCTTGACGCCCTCCTTGATAAAGCCAGCCATTTCATCCAGGGTGAAAGCACCGGTAGCCACCAGAATGGCTGCGGTGATGGTCGAGACGCTGACGAATGCCAGTGCGGGGACCGTGACATTGCGCAGCAGCAGGACGATGACCGCAATCACCGTTGCAAAGCCGAGCAGAGCGAGGATCGTATCACTCATGGGTTTGTACTTCCTTTCCTTTTTTGTATACTGGGGATGCATTCTGTTTTGTCATCCAGAATCATTCCCGTTCGTTATGGTTCCAGTATACAGACTCAAACTTACAGCCCAAAGCCCTTCTCGTTACGGTTTGTTAAGAAATTCCTTAATATCCTGTAAGATTCCGTATGGAAGGTTGGATACAATAAAACCGAAGCTGCGCAAAAAAAGAAACAAAAAAACAACAGGCCCCGGGGTGTTTCCACTCCGGAGCCTGTTGTCATCTTTATTTATGGGGAATCTATCGCCTTGCGGCAGTCCTCACACGGGGAAGAGAAAATTAGCCGTTAGCCTTTTCGACCACATCGTTGATGATGACGACCAGGATGTACTTGCCGTCACTCGTCTTGGCAATGCCCAGCTTGCCGGTCTCAGCAACTTCATGCTTCATGTCGTTAACGACAGCGGCCTGAGCCTCGAACAGAGCGCCATTCACAATGCCAGCCTGCAGGTTTGCGTTCTTCGTGGCATTCTCGGTCTTGACCAGAGCAACACGGATCTGCTTGCCAACATTTGCCTTCTCGGCATCAGAGCCGCTGTTGAGCACGCCCAGAGCCTTCTGGACTGCACCAGTGGCATCGGTGTTGACGTCGATGTGCTCCTGACTGATGACCTTGCCGGTGACCTTCTCAACAGCATTGTCCAGAGTGATCTTGTTGGCGGAGTCAGCAGCGATGATAGTCTCGATAGCCTTCAGGGTGTTCTCAGCAGTCTTATCCACGTCCTTGCTCTGCTCGACCTTGACGCCCATCTTGGTCAGAGAATCAGCGATGTCCTTGCTCTTGACGCTAGCGCCGCAGCCAGTCAGAACGGACAGTGCCAGAACGCCGGCGAGGGCGACGGCCAGAAACTTCTTTGCCATTTTCATGATTTTTGCCTCCATAATTATGAATGATCTTACAGGCAGGCTGTCCAGTTCCGGTCGTCGGCCTGTCGGCCTTATTGTACCCCCCCCCTATAGATTTGTCAATATATTCCTTGCATTTTTATCACATCATCGAATTATGAAGGATAGCTCTGTGCATATTCCACAAATTCGCGAAAAACAGCTGCTCTTCACTCTTTCCGGCTGCTCCGTATCTGGGCCAGCAGCGTAGACGCCGACACCGGTTTTACCACATAGCCGTCGATGACGCCGTGGCTGCGGGCGTCCACGATCTCCCTTGTGGGGGCATTGGTCATCACGATGCGGGTCATGCCCGGGTAGCGGCCCCGGATGGCCATGCAGAGATCCACGCCGCTGCTGCTCATCAGGCTCTCGTCGATGGCAAGGACGTCGAAGGGCTGCTGCTCCAGCAGCTGGCGCAGCTCGCCCCGGCGAGAGCAGGTGGACACGCTCAGGCCCAGCGCGCTGAGGTCTTTGTCCAGCAGGTCGAGGACCTTGTTGTTGTCGTCCGCCGCAAGGATGCGCAGCTTGCTGTCCACGCCCCACTGCAGCTGTTCGCGCTCCTGCTGCTGTTCCAGCACCGGCAGATAGACATAGAAGGTCGTGCCTCTGCCGATGGTGCTCTCCGCCCGGATGCGGCCCCGGTGGGTGCGGATGATCTGGTCCGCCAGAGCAAGGCCGAGGCCGGTGCCTTCGCCGGTCTTTTTTGTGGTGAAGAAGGGCTCGAAGATGTGCTGCATCGTCTCCTTGTCCATGCCGCAGCCGGTGTCGGTGACGCTCAGGCAGACGTAGCTCGACCATTCTTCGGAAATTTTCTCTTCCGGGAAGAGCGCCGCCAGCTCACTGCGCGGCACGACGCTGCCCCGGATGGTCAGCTTTCCGCCCTCGGTGCCGATGGCGTGGATGGCGTTGATGCTGATGTTCAGCAGCACCTGCTGCAGCTGGGTCGCATTGCCCAGAACGCATTCGCCGCTCAGCTCATTTTCTTCCTTCAGCTCCACGTTCTTCGGGCAGTTCGTCTCCACCAGCTTCCGGGTCCGATGGAGCAGTCCCTCCACCGACACGGCGTCGTAGACCGTCTCCACGTTTTTCCGGCTCATGGAAGAAATTTGTTTCACGACCTCCTGCGCCTTCTGCGCCGCCTCGCTGATCTCCATCGCGTTGTCATAAATTTCGCTGCCCGGGTCGGCGTCGGCCATGATGAGGTCGGCATAGCCGGTGATGGGGGTCAGGAAGTTATTGAACTCATGGGCGATGCCGCCGGTGAGGGTCCCCATCATCTGCAGCCGCTGGCCGTGGGCCAGCGACTCTTCGCTGCGGTGGAGCTCTTCGAGGGTCTGGTTCAGGGTCTTCAAATCGCTGATCTCGGTCGCGCTGCGGCGGTCGCGCTCCTGCAGCCGGAACATCTGGAACATGAAGAGCACCAGCACCAGCGCCACGCCGCCGAAGATGAGGACCACCTTCACGAAGCTCTGCTGTACCGGCTCGTAGAAATCATCGTAGTCCACCACGGCGCTGACGATCCAGAAACTGCCCCCCACGTCCAGATGACGAAAGGCGCTTATCTTATGCACCCGGGGCAGATCCGGGTCGGCCCACCAGTAGGAGTAGTAGTCCAGCGTACCGGATTCCTCTTCCTGCTGAGCGCGCAGCAGCTCACTCAGACTGCTCATGTCCAGTTCCTTCCCCTGATAGATGCGCTGGCGGCCCTCCACGACCTTGATGCCCCACTGAACGGCTTCGGGGTGCATGACCACAAGGTTATCGTCATTCTTTATCATGATGTAGCCGTTCCTGCCGACATGTATCTCCGAGATGAGCTGCTGATACATGACCGTGGAGTCTACCACAAGGCAGGCTGTCTCACCCCCGGCCTTCTTCTTCATCACAAGATAGTGCTCGTCGCCGCTGTGGTACTGCCAGTAGGAGATGTCCTCCGTCCGGGTGATGAGGACATCGCAGACAGCGCTGAGGCCGTAGCAGCTGTAGATGACCTCGCCGTTGCTGTTTTCCAGCCAGACGTCCCGGATGGTATCGCTCCGGGCCACCGTGGGGCGGAACGCTTTGCCGGCCTCCGCTTTTCCGGCGATGGAGTCCAGCCGGTCGGCGTATTCTTCCAGCAGGACGCGGATGCTGTCGGCGGTGCTCTGCACCACCAGCTCCATCTGCCTCGTCTGGCTGTCCATCATGGCGGTGCGGTAGTCCTTCCACACCATACCCACCACGACAGCCAGTGCGGCTACCGTGACGACGCCGATGGCCAGCGGCAGCCACAGGGTGCGCAGCGTCTGGAAGCGTATCTTTTTCGGGGCGTTCTCCTTCATATCGAGTCCTCCTTTGGGGCGGTCTTGCTCTTCCTGTCTAAAAATGTTATAATTTTATTTATCATAATTGAAACAAATTTTCCGGTCAGAAAAGTGCAGGGAGTTACCATGTCGTATCATGTTCTTATTGTAGACGATGATCCAGCGATTTGCAAACTTTTATCGAAAGTTATGATAAGCAATGAGATGGACCCTCTCGTCGTCAACAGCGGCGCGGCGGCGCTGGACCTCATCGCGCGGCAGAGCAGCACGCTGGATATGATCCTGATGGACATCACGCTGGGCGACATGGAGGGCTTCGATGTCATCCAGACCATCCGGCGCAACGGCGTCACCACGCCGGTCATCATCATCAGCGGCCGCAACGAGGACTACGATTTCATGTACGGCCTCTCGCTGGGCGCCGACGACTATGTCACCAAGCCCTTCCGCCCCCAGATCCTGGGCGCAAAGGTCAAGGCCCTCATCCGCCGCAGCAAGAGCTTCTCGCAGGAGAACAACCAGCAGATCAGCTGCGGGCCTTTCCTCTGCGACACCACCACCATGCGCTTTTATAAAAACAATGTGGAGCTGAACCTCTCCGAGAAAGAGCGCAGCCTGCTGCTGCTCTTCGTACGCCACCCGCAGCAGGTGTTCACCAAGGACATGATCTACGAGCAGATATGGGGCAACCTCATCGCTGTGGACGACAACGCCATCATGGTCTACATCAACCGCCTGCGCAGCAAGATCGAGGACAACGCCCGCACACCCCAGCACATCATCACCATCCGCGGCGTCGGCTATCGTTTCGTGCCGTAAGAGCGTCCTTTATTTTTTCATAGAAACAAAGAAGAGCAGCCAACTGCGCGCGGTGCAGTCGGCTGCTCTCTGGTTTTATGCCGGTATAAAACACAAAACCTTGAAAAAGGAGAATCGCATGAAGTTTGTGTGCATATTTAGCCGCAAAAGCGGGGGTGAGAAGAGCGAAGGAATCTCCGTGAATCCATTCCGAAGCGTGGTTGGCAAGCCACATTCCCGCTTTTACGCTATATCACTCAATCTTCGCGGAAAGAGAAAGGCTTGACTTCGCGGACAACGTCCATGACAGTGCCGTCGCGGGCCTCGATGATGCCCACGATGCGGTCGCCGAACTGGACCTTCTCCGGCTCGCCGACGATGGAGTAGGCGATGTCGCGCAGCTCCTCGATGGTCTTCAGAGGCACGCAGTCAGCGGCCTTCAGAGCCTCCAGCAGGTCAGGGCGGCGGGGGTTAACGGCCACGCCGTAGTCAGTGACGACGATGTCGACGCTCTCGCCCGGTGTGGTGACGGTGGTGACGTCGGTGCAGATGGCCGGGATGCGGCCCTGCAGCAGAGGAGCGATGACGATGGTGCACTTTGCACCCTGTGCGGTATCGGGATGGCCGCCCTGTGCGCCGGTGATGATGCCATCGGAACCGACGACGACGTTGCAGTTGAAGTGGGTATCCACTTCCAGAGAGGCCAGGATGACATAATCCAGCTTGTTGACGAAAGCGCCCTTGTTCATCGGGCTTGCGTACTCGCCAGCAGAGATGGGGAAGTGGTTGGGGTTGGTGCGGACATTGTTGACCGCGTCCAGGTCAAAGTCCTGGGTATCCACCAGCTTGCGGGCCAGACCGCGGTCCAGCAGCTCGCACATGGGCTTGGTCAGACCGCCGACGCCCAGACCCATGTGGATGTTCTTCTCTTCCATGATCTTGGACAGAGAGATGGTGGAGGCGATGGATGCGCCGCCGACACCGGTCTGATAAGAGAAGCCGTCCTTGAAGTAGGGGGTGTTTGCAACGACCTGAGTGCAGTACTCTGCCATCAGGATCTTGCGCTGGTCGGTGGTGGGCTTTGCAGCGCCGGTAGCGATCTTTTCGGGGATGCCGATCTGATCCACGACGCAGACGTAATCCACCTTGGTCTGGTTGATCTCTGCGGGGTAGTTGGGGTAGTCCACCAGGCAATCGGTGACAGCGACGACATAGTCAGCCATCTCAGCGTCCACGTAAGCATAGCTCAGGACGCCGCAGTTGGTCTTGCCGCCCATACCGGAGCAGTTGCCGTACTCGTCGCAGGAGGGTGCGCCGATGAAGGCGATGTCCACATGGGTCTCGCCGGTCTCGATGGCACGGACACGGCCGCCGTGGCTGCGCATGGTAGCCAGGCCCTTCAGCTTGCCGTGGGAGATGGCATCGCCGATCTTGCCGCGGACGCCAGAAGACTCGATGTTGACGATGGTGCCGTCCTCGATCATGGGGACGAGGGCGTCATGAGCCTTGCCCAGAGAGCTTGCGCTCAGGGTGATGTTCTTGAAGCCCATCTTGTGGATCTCTTCCATGACCATGCAGACCACCAGGTCGCCCTCGCGGAAGTGGTGGTGGAAGGAGACGGTCATGCCGTCGTGGGCATTGCACTTGACCAGAGCCTCGTGGATGTCCTTGACCATCTTGTCGTGGTCATTGCGCATCACGGGGGTGACCTTCGGGCTGGCCTTCTGGAAGGCCTTGCCGTCTTTATAATTGTTGCCCTGGAAGACCTCTTTGCCGGTGCGCTCGAGGATCTCTTCGGGAATTTCTCTGCCGACTGCGTTCAACATAATTACAAATCCCCCTTATACACGCCGGATGCCTTGGCCAGATCGATGGTGCGCTTTGCGCCATCGTAGAAGGCGATGTCGATCATCTTGCCGTCAACGGTGAAGACGCCGATGCCCAGAGCCTTCTTGGAGTCGATCTCCTTGACGACCTTCTCAGCGAAGATGATGTCCTTCTGGGTGGGAGTAAAGATCTCGTGGACGATGGGGATCTGACGGGGGTTGATGATGGATTTGCCGTCGAAGCCCATCAGGTGGATGTTCTCGACATCCTTGCGGAAGCCGTCCATATCCTTCAGGTCGGTGTAGACGGTGTCGAAGCACTGCACGCCTGCTGCGCGGGCGGCAATGATCATCTGCTGGCGGGCACCCATCAGCTCAATGCCGGTGCCGGTGATGTGGGTCTGCAGGTCCTTGGTGTAGTCGCCGCCGGACAGTGCGATGCCGAACAGGCGCTCATCGCTCTCGCAGATCTCCAGAGCGTTCATGACGCCGCGGGCAGACTCCAGAGCAGCGATGATGAGGACTTCGCCCTCAGGACGGCCATAGGTCTTCTCGTCCTCGGCGATGGCAGCAGCCACGCGGCGGACATCCTCGGCGTGCTCGGTCTTGGGGATGCGGATGGAGTCGCAGCCGCCGGCCACGCAGGCGCGGATGTCTTCACGCCAGTAGGGGGTGTCCAGACCGTTGATGCGGACGACCCGCTCGGCACCGCGGTAATCCACGGTCTTCAGGGCGTGGTACAGGCTGAAGCGGGCGACGTCCTTCTGGTTCTCGGCCACAGCGTCCTCGAGGTCCAGCATCAGGGAGTCGGCCTTATAGATGTAAGGGTCTTTGATGAGGCCGGGCTTCTGCGCATTCAGGAACATCATCGTGCGGCGCAGGCGCTTCTTGTTGGGATTGTTCATCGAATGGCACCTCCCCAGGGCAGATTCTCATACTGGTCAACAGAGCGGAACACCGCGCCCTCGATGCGGGCCTTCAGGGTGCAGTCCAGTGCGCCCTTGTCCACGATGGTGATGCGGACGTTGTCGATGTCCAGATTCTTCAGGGTCTCCAGCGCGACCTTGCGCAGCTGGTTGCCGTACTGATGGATGACGGAGCTTTCGAGGGAGAAATCGATCTTGCCCTCGCCCGGCTCGACGGTCACCATGCAGTCGCTGGATTCCAGAGTGCCAGCCGTGGCTGCTTTCTTGATCTCCATGCTTTTTTCCTCCTTGGCAGGTGGTTTCTTCAATCGTTATACCGTTCTTGCGGGGCAGCGCCTCACTGCGCCGCTCCTGATGGTTCTATCATAATCGGACAATCTTACAAAAGGCATAGCGTCAGTCTTAATATTCGTTAAGAATCGCCAAAAATTTCTCTTGTACACAAGATTTATTCCATTTGGTCATGCTGCTGGCACATTTTCTCTTCCATTTTCCCTCCTTTCCTGCACAAGCTGCCATCCGGCGCTGTTTTTGCCTTTTTCTCAGCTCTATCCTACCGCACCCGGCGGCATTTGTGAAATGGAAAGATGGAATCCTTATCCATCCAAAAAGGGAATGAATCAAAAAAAGCCCTCTGCGTAGAGGGCTTTCGGTTTGAATTTTTTACAGCATCATCGAGACTGCAAGGTCGAGAACACTGCCGCAATGCCCACGCTGATGGGCGCTGCTGATGCTGCCGATCATTTTTTATGCGTGGTTGAAGCCCTTGCCGAACACCTCGGTGGTGCTGAGCATCGAGATAAAGGCGTTGAGGTTTTCCTTATGGATAAATGCCTGCAGCTGCAATGCCTCGCGGTGGGTGAGGGTCGTATAGATCATGTAGTGGGGCCGGTCGGTATAGGCACCGTAGCAGGGCGTATAGGTCGCGCCGCGCACCAGCTTGCGCATGACGAAGTCACAGATGGGGTCTTTGTCGTCGCAGATGATGAGGATGGCCTTGCACATCTTCATCTGCTCGAGGACGGCATCGACGACGAGGCTCTTGACCGTCAGACCCACGAAAGAGTAGAGAGCGGTGTAGAGGTCGAAGACGAAGCAGGCTGCCAGCACCATGGCGAGGTCGGTGATAAAAAGCGCCTCGCCGGTGTTCTTCATATGGGCGTATTTTTTCAGGATGAGGGCGACGACATCGGTGCCGCCGGAAGACGCGCCCACGTTGAAGAGCAGCGCCGACGCAATGGCGGGCAGGGCGATGGCGAAGACCAGGTCCAGCATGGGCTGGTCGGACAGGGGGCCGCTGAGGGGGACATATTTTTCAAAAAGGGCCAGCTCTGCCGTCATGACGACAGTGGCCCAGCCGGTGCTGATGGCAAAATCCCTGCCGAGGAATATCCAGCCCAGAACGAGCAGGAAGATATTGGCACCGGACGAAAAAGCTGAGGCCGACAGGGGCGTGAGCTTTGCCACAAGGGCCGCGCCGCCGGTCACGCCGCCGAAGACGAAGTTGTTGGGGAATTTGAAGAAATATACGCCGATGGTCATGATGCTGATACTCAGGGTGATGATAACGTATCGACTGACGATCTGCAAGATCTTTTCCCGTGTGCTGATCTCCATTTGACTGTTTCCTTTCGCCGTCCGCGCGGCACTCTCTTCTCACACGAAGGGCCGTTTCTCTGCCCATTACTTGTGTTATTGTAACACTGCCCACCGCGCCGTTCAAGAGGAAAAAACGCCATAGGGCAAAAACAAGCGCCCCGGGATATGCGGTAAACCCCGGGGCGCAAATGGAGGATGGCGCTATTCTGTTCAGGTCTGCTTCTGGTAGCCGGTCGTGCTCAGCAGGAACGCATACTCGCCCAGCTCGCTCTCTGCCACGGCCTTAAATTCATTGACCTTGAGCATACAGCTCTTCGACAGGCTCTCAATGCGGAGGTAAGCCGGCTTGTCGGCATCCTTCGCCTCGTAGTAGAAGGTGTAGGTATATTCACCTACGCCGCCGTTTCGCAGTGCAAACGACTCGGTGTGATACATCTTGCCCTTATATTTTTCTTCGTTGGTCATGACGACACTCAGGCTACCATAAAAAGTGCCAAAATTCAGATCCTTCCTACCGAACATATACCAGAGCGTATCCTCGTCAAAGGTAGGCTGATAGTATGTGGTGTCTCCGGATGTATGCTCGATATAAGTTCTCTGGTTGTGATTAACGATCTTTCCACTTTCTTTATAACCCTCGTAAGCATTGCTCAGCCAGCCGTGGTCCTTAGAGCCGACAAAGCCCATTTTTTCAGGGTAGTCTTCATGTCGTCCGATGGCATATTTCTGGGTTCCTGCGCCTTCGCCCTCGACCACGGTATAATCCAGCAGGATATGGCCGTTCTCGACGGTATCCTTATTGAGCACCTTGCCGAGGTTGCTTCCCGCCCAGCTCTGGGGCGCTCCCTTTTCGCTGCCGCAGGCCGTCAGCATCCCCAGTGCCAGCACTGCCGCCGCAAGCCCTGCGGCAACTCGTTTCAGCATCTTCATCATTCTTCCTCCCTATTACTTCTTGTCATTCAACCTCGGTCAGAGTCTTCATCGCATCAGGATATTCGTTGGTCAGCCTGCTGCCCCCGAGCAGACCATATGCCTCTTCTTTTACTACCTCGAACCGTGCCCGAGGCGTCTTCTGGCCCGGAAGATAAATATCGAGATACTTTGCCTCTGCATCGATATCATTTGGACCTTCCATCCGGTAATAAACCACTGCAGTGCCGCTGGCATACTCTGCACGTTCCACATAGTAGGTCTCGCCGTTGCGGGCAGCCGAAGCCTCTTCCATCTTGGTCGGCGCACAGGCCGGGTTCGGCGTGCTTCTGCCGCCATAACTCAGGAAGAGGTCGCTGATCACCTGGTCCACAGCATCCAGCTTCTCAATTTTTTTATAGGTGCCTGCTTTGCGGTCCACCTGATAGGTGCCAGCCGGGGTATTATAGCGGCCACTGGGATAATAGTAGTTTTCGATTCCTCTCACCACGCCCTTCAGCTTGGTGCCAATGTAAATTCTCTGCTGATTTTTTTCGGCCATAATGATGGTCTGGCCGTTGGAGAGTCTGGTGCATTCCATCGCCCAGCCCGCTCCACCTACGCTACTGTTCCACCTGGTACGTAGATACAGGATGCTGTCCTCGTATTTCAGCTCCTTCACGTTGTCCAATTTGGTGCTGTCACTGCATCCGCACAGCAGCGCGAGGGACAGTGCCGCCGCCAGCATTCCAGTGGCAAATCGTTTGACCCACTTCATCTTGTTTCCTCCTATAGCTTCATCCGGCCCCCGCAGGGTACGAGGGCTTTAT